>Ga0256404_1000490_pt1 | contig 102890 bp, 86 predicted proteins | sample RumenRJG_01DNA_FD_185990 | JGI IMG/M metagenome (GOLD analysis project Ga0256404, IMG submission 185990) | Bovine rumen microbial communities from Lethbridge, Alberta, Canada - RJG_01 | ecosystem: Host-associated > Mammals > Digestive system > Stomach > Rumen | place: Canada: Alberta...
TACTCCGCACGCTGGCTCCCAAGTACATCTCTGTTAATGCGCTCACCAATATGCCAGTACATCATAGTCAGCTCGTAGTTAGCTGTAGCAGCTACATGACCACGAGCCTGATTGATTATCTGGCGCAAGTCTTCCATCAATGACTGTGTGTCTTGTGGGGATGCAAATTTTTCGATTTCTTCCATATGAAATATCGATTTATATTTGTTGTTCTCAACTTAATTGTGTACCTTTGCGGCAAATATAAAAAGTGAACTTTAAAATATTGACACATTGGATTCTGGCTACAAAGGTAAGAATAATGCCACGGGAATACAAATATTTTTCCCGTATTTTTCCCGTGATAACGGGAATTTAACGTTCTTTAAGGTTATTGGTATTGTTGATGTGTTTGTGTAAGTTATTGAAAATCAGCACAAAGTATGCAACTTAAATCATCTTTGATTTCCTTTAATCATCATTTTGATAGTCCAGTAATCCCGACAAAAAAAGAGGATTGTCAATAGACATATCCTCTTTTTTTATTTTATGAGATGAAGTATCGACTTAATCGTCGGGGTTACCCTTGTAGTGATAGGGCTTGAGGTTGGGGTTGTCGCCGATATAGTTGTCGGGAATGACGACATCCTGAATGAGTCGCTGGTTGTATTTCTTGCGGATGGGTCCTAGGTTCAGTACCAAGTCACTATAGCAGACGGTAGAGAATATCTTTCCGAAGATGCCGATTCCAACACGAACGCCCTGTGGGTGAGTGGTGTTGCGTACACGGGCGGTGCTATACAAGGTATGGCGATAAATCTCTAATTTATTATGTGCCCAGCAAGCTTCCAAGAGTTCTTTGTTGTCAAGAGTGGAATCTGCCTCAGAGAAGGTACGTCCGACGTTCATGACAATTTCATCGATGAGGTCACCCTTGATGCTGTCATTGTCTTGCAGACACTGGCGGATGTTGTCCTCAGTTTCTCTCATTGTCTTTTCGTATGAGGGGACAGACATAACAGCTATTATAGCCATAATGAGCATGATAATGGCAAGAATGACGACTTTTCCCAGACAGCTATGATAGAACTCCTGAAAAAGATTGGGCTTCTTGTAGGTGTTTTGGTTAAACTGTTCCATAATAATTTTCTGTTTTTTGTTATTTGTTGTGAATAAGATTCATAAACTCTTGGCGTGTCTTGGCTTGATTGAAAGCTCCACTGAAGTCACTGGTGGTGGTAATGCTATTCTGTTTTTCTACACCCCGCATCTGCATGCACATGTGGCGTGCCTCTACCACTACCATTACGCCTAAGGGCTTCAGGGTATGTTCGATGGCTTCTTTAATCTGCAGTGTCATGCGCTCCTGTACCTGTAACCGATGGCTGTATATGTCTACGACGCGCGCTATCTTGCTGAGACCGGTAATGTAGCCATTGGGGATATAGGCCACGTGTACCCGTCCATAGAAGGGTAGCATATGGTGTTCGCATAGTGAGAAGAAATCGATATCCTTGACGATGACCATCTGGGAATAGTTTTCCTTGAACAGGGCATCGGTGAGTACCTTGTGGGCATCCATCTCATATCCACGGGTAAGCACCTGCATGGCTTTCGCTACACGCATGGGTGTCTTCAGTAACCCCTCACGGCTGGTGTCTTCACCCAGCAGTGTCAGGATGCTCTTGTAATGCTCGGCTAAGGTGTCGAGGCCTTCTCGGTAGGTTGTTTCTTGTTCCATTTAATATTGTACGGTAATTTTCCCTTTGACGATGGTGGCTTGTGAGTAGCCCATATTACGCAGGCTGACCAGCATCTGGTGTGCCTCCTCGTAAGTGCGGTAGTTGCCTACGCGGCAAATCCATCGGGGAGAGTAGAAATGAACGTATACGGGTACGTTTGTATAGTGACTCTTGATGTCGTTGCCTATGCGTTCGGCTTTCTGGCGGTCTGCACGTGAGTTGCCACCTGCAAAGGCTTGTACGCGATAACCATTGATTTTGTAGCCTCGTATGATTTTCTTCGAGGTGTCAACGGTATCGGGGATGGATGTAATGGGTTGGCTATATGAGTTGGTTGGTGTGGTTTTATTTGCTTGGCTGGTTGGACTCGTTTGACTCGTTGAACTTGGTTGACTAGGCTTATTTGTTTGGGTAGATGTCTTAATGCCTAGTGGTGTGGTGTTCACCAGCCGGTCGATAATCGAGTCTTGATGAATGGTGACGGAACCTTGCCCAGCAACTCTTTTCTGGATGCGCTGGGTAAAAGTCTGTGCATCGGCATTCAGAGAAATGCCGATACACAGAGTTAGTATGCTAATGAGTTGTCTCATTATTTCCACGCGTCGATGATGCCCTTGAAGTCAGCGCATTTCAGAGATGCACCGCCAATCAGACCTCCGTCAATGTCAGCCTTAGCGAACAACTCAGGTGCGTTGCTGGCCTTGCAGCTGCCACCATACAGGATGCTGGTGTCCTCGGCTACGGCCTGGCCGTACTTCTCTGCAACGATAGAACGGATGTATGCATGAATTTCCTCTGCCTGCTCAGCAGTAGCGGTCTTACCAGTACCAATGGCCCAGATGGGCTCGTAGGCGATGATAATCTGACGGAAATCAGCCTCGCTGAGGTTGAATACACTACCCTCCAGTTCTGCCTTTACTACTTCATTCTGCTTGTTGGCCTCACGCTCTGCGAGTGTTTCTCCGATGCAGAAAATCACCTTCAGGCCGTTCTTCAGGGCCAGCTGTACCTTCTCCTTCAGAATCTCGGGAGTCTCCTTGTAATATTCACGACGCTCAGAGTGGCCGAGGATAACGTACTGTGCACCAGTAGACTTAACCATCTCAGCGCTAACCTCACCGGTGAAAGCACCTTTCTCCTTGTCGGCGCAGTTCTCGGCACCGAGGCCAATAACGCTGCCCTGAAGTTCCTTAGCAACAGATGCCAGGTGGATAAACGGCGTGCAGATAACGACGTCACAGTTGGGTTTCTCTGCCTTCAGAGCCTCGTTCAACTCTTTGGCTAATGCTACACCTTCTTGCAGGTTCAGGTTCATCTTCCAGTTGCCTGCTACAATCTTCTTTCTCATTGTCTTTTTGTTGTTAAAAAATTGATATAATTGATTATTTGTCTCTTTCTTGCGTATCCATTTGGACCATGCCCACAGACGGTCGGCAATCGTGAGGATGAGCAACGGAAGTACATACCACATGAGGATGATGAGTATCTTCTGTGCTACAGAGTCTCCAGGCATTTGACCGATGGCCTGTTGTTCCAGTGGCTTTTCCTGTTGTTCCTCGTCAATGACTGGTAAATTGTTGTGGCTCCACTTCCCAATGATGACACCATCCTTGAGCAGCAATAGTCCGGGATTGCTTCGGATGATGGTGCGCAACACCGTTTCGTCGGTTTGGAAGAAGTGGTATTCCGCTCCTGTCACGTCCTTCCAGCCGTGGATGCCACTGATACCACTTGCTGTCAGACAGTAGAACGGATATCCCATATACTCGGCATACTCGTAGAGCTCATTGATGCGATCCAACTGACTGTCGTCTGCCTGTTCCAGATGAGGCGACACCAACATGAATGCATATCCCTTACGGGTGAGCAGCGAGTCGGTGATGTCTTCGCCATTGTCCATTCGCTCAATAAAGAAATCTGCGTAGGGCGACTCTTGTCCTTCGAGCATCTGATGCCATCCCTTGCGCAGGTTGGTGCCTACATGGTAAGGCCGGAAGTCAAAGTAGGGTAGGTCATAGAGTGACCATCCTGACACAAATATGATGAACAGCACCGAGAAATTGACCACTATCCACTGGTTAGACTTCGACACGAAACGCATCATGTCAAGTGGCCAGCATCTGACAATGATGGCTAATGCCAACAGTACAACGTTCTTCCATAATGTCTGCCAGTTGGTGAGCACAAAGGCATCACCGAAACACCCGCAGTCGCTGATGGGGTTGGCCACTGCCAGCCAAAGCGTCAGGAGTGTCATGGGAATCATCAGTAGCAATGTCAGTCGCGATACCATACGGCGTCGGATGGCAAACAACAGGCAAATTCCCAAACCGAACTCGAGAGCTGACAGCAGGACAGAAAAGCCCAGCATGACAGCATCAGGAACGTACGTCTCCAGATGGATTGCTCCCAGGTAGTCGGCAATTTTATATTGTGTGCCCAACGGGTCGACGGCCTTGACAAATCCTGAGAGTATCAGGATGATGGCCAGTACCAGCCGGGCGATATTTACAGCGACACGTCTCACTTCTCGCCCTCAGTCAGTTTGATGACTCCAAAAACGGCATAGTTGATGATGTCCATGTAATTGGCATCAATGCCTTCACTGACCAATGTGCCACCATCGAGATTCTCTATCTCCTTAATGCGCTCAATCTTGGTCAGGATGAAGTCGGTATAGGAGCTGATTCGCATGCCTCGCCATGCTTCGTCGTAGTCGTGGTTCTTGCGCTTCATCAGTTCCAAGGCCTCCTTGGCATACTTGTCGTAGAGGCTCATTGCTTCGTTGTTGGTGATATCCACGGTGTCAGAGAAACCCGTGTAAATCTGTATCAGCCCTACAATACCGTAGTTGATCAGGGCAATAAACTCAGGACGGATGCCTTCGCCTACCAGCGATTCCTTCTTGATTTCCAGCGAACGGATGCGTTTAGCCTTGATAAACAACTGATCGGTAAGTGATGAGGGCCGCAATATACGCCATGAAGCCCCATAGTCGTGGAGCTTCTTTTCGAACAGTGCTCGGCATTCACCTATAGTCTGTTCAAACTGGCGATTTGTTTTTTCTTCTTGTGGTGTCAATGGTCTCTATATTATATGTTAACCAAGAACGACAGGCCAAGGGTGAAGAAATTCATCTTCTTGGTCTTTTTCACTTCTACGGGGCTCATATACTCAGCGTAATTAGAACCTAATTCCATCAGGCTATAGGCTGCTTCTGTCAGTCCTTTCTGGGCGAAATGGAAGGGGTCGTATCTCATGGTGAAGTCTTTCTTGGTGTAGTCGTAGTCGCAGAACAGGCGCCATGAGAAGTTTGACTTGTACTTGTAAGTCAGTGAGATGCCTGTACCAAATGAGGTAGAAGACTTGGCACCAACCGTCAAGTATTCCCATTCGTCAGTCCACGTCTCACCAGTGTTGGAGGGATAAGACAGAGAAACGGGCACGATATCAGCCTGACCTTTTTCATTTTTTACCGTATAATTATATTCGATATCTTTCTTGTTGCCTGTTGCATATCCGTCAATGTCCAACTCCTGGGTAAATGAACGACCAATCAGGGCTTTAGTTCCAAGGGCAAAGCGCTTAGACAGAGGAATGTTGAAATAGAGACCTACGCTACCAGTGAACTCTGTCAGGTGGTCGCTCTTTACAACGCCGTAAAGGTCTGTTACAGGAGCATTGCTGTTGAAAGCTGCTTCCGAACTGGTGTCGTAACCCATGTTTTCAAGGAAAGTGTAGAGATCTTCATTGCCGTCACCAGGATGAGTTGATGTATAGAGGTCTTGTATTCCTTCCCACAAATCGATGTGTTCTTCCTGAATTCGGTCAGAGAACATACCGAACGACTTGGCTGACATAGCGCGTACGCGCAGACGTCCACCAACACCGATGTATTTATTGAAGAAGTAGGCACCTTCTGCATCTACCACCGTTGAAGGACGGAACTTGATACTCTCAGAGTGACCATCTTCACTAAACTCGAGGTCTTTGCTGCCCAAGCCAACACCCATGGAGATACTGAAGAATGAAGGATTCACGAAGTCCATTTCCAAATCGTTGCGCAACAGGCCTTTCCCTTTGAATAGCAGGTCGCCAATGGCATAACCTAACTCGGTAGAAAGGATACCCAGACCAGCACCAGACATCACGTCACTAACCCAGTGGCGGTTGTTCAGTACGCGCATGACACCTGTGGCTGTAGCAGCACCGTAACCGGCAACGGAGAACCAAGGTGAACGGGTGAGTCCGTACTCCTTGTGCAACAATGTGGCACCCACGAAAGCGGTAGCGGTATGTCCAGATGGCCATGAGTTAGCGGTAGATCCGTCGGGACGCATTTCCTTGGCTGTATACTTGATGCCATTGACAAAACCGGCCATGATACCATAAGATAATGCGGCACTTGCCAACAGTCGGGGCCAATCGCTACGACCTTCGTAGCCACCGAGCTTCAGACCGACAACAGCAGCAGGACCGAAGAACTGTAAGTAATCGTCAATGCCTGTCTTGAAGTCACTGAGCAGCTGGGTGTTAGCCTTACCTCCCTTCTCAGCTTTCTGGTTCACGCGGAACATAGCCTTTTCACTTTTGAGTGCCCATCCTGCAGCAAACAAGGGAATTCCCACAAAGGTCATGTCGTCCATGAACTTATAGGGTTTTACGCCGGGATTAGTCCTCGACTTGAAGAAACTGATATCGGGCTTCCATGCGCCAGCATTCTTGGTGGCGCTCATGTCAGCAGAAGCGATGTTTAGGCTTAATTCACTGGAAGAAGGCGTTTTTACTTCTACTAATTCTGCTTTTAACTCAGGGGTTTCAAGTTTAAGAGGCTCTGTACCAAGGTGGTTGTTTGCAGAGGCTTGCATGGCAAACGCTGCAATGACTGCTGTGACGAATAGTTTGTGATTCATATTGAATGTTTTTTGTAATTTGTGTGCAAAGTTAGTGAATATTTCGTAATAAACAATTAAAATTCGCAAAAAAATGCTACCTTTGTACCCAAATTAGCGAGGAAAGCTATTATGAAACTGTATTCAGACAAGGCGTTAGCGAAGATATTAGACAAAGAGATATTTCATCAGATTTCCGATGTGGCCGACCAACAGGGCGTAGAATGCTATGTGGTGGGTGGCTATGTGCGTGATATTTTCTTAGAGCGTCCGAGTGATGACATCGATGTGGTTGTTGTAGGCAGCGGCATTGAGGTGGCTAAAGGCTTGAAGCAACTATTGGGCAAGCGAGCCCATTTGTCCGTGTTCCGAAATTTCGGAACGGCTCAGGTGAAATATCACGATATGGAAGTGGAATTTGTCGGTGCTCGTAAGGAGAGCTATAGTCATGATTCGCGTAAGCCTATTGTAGAGAATGGCACGTTAGAGGACGACCAGAATCGTCGTGATTTTACCATCAATGCGATGGCTATCTGTCTGAATAAGAGCCGTTTTGGAGAGTTGATCGATCCCTTCAATGGTATTGCAGACCTTGAGGATGGTATCATTGCCACTCCTCTCGATCCCGAGGTGACCTTCTCTGACGACCCGCTACGTATGATGCGCTGTATACGGTTTGCCACTCAACTGAATTTTCAGATCGAAAGTGAAACCTTTGACGCTTTGCAGCGCATGGCAGAGCGTATTAAAATTGTCAGCGGTGAACGCATAGAGGTAGAGTTCAATAAAATTATGATGGCTGCTCACCCCAGCATAGGTTTGGAATATTTGCAGCGTAGTGGTCTTTTGAACATCATTCTTCCTGAGTTGTCTGCACTTGACATAGTAGAGAAGCGCGATGGGAGAGCTCATAAAAATAATTTCTATCATACGCTGGAGGTCCTTGAAAATGTAGTTAAGGCGCAGGGCGGACTCTGGTTACGTTGGGGTGCTTTGCTGCATGATATCGGCAAGACTAAATCGAAACGATGGGAGACTGGGGCAGGGTGGACCTTCCATAATCATAACATCATCGGTGCCAAGATGGTACCGGGTATATTCCGGCGCTTGAAGCTGCCCATGGGTGCTGAAATGAAATATGTTCAGAAGCTGGTTGATTTGCACATGAGACCTCAGGTTATTGCAGACAATGAGGTGACTGATAGTGCTGTGCGTCGTCTGCTAAATGATGCGGGGGACGACATTGACGATCTGATGACGCTATGCGAGGCTGATATCACTTCAAAGAATGAGGTGCGTAAGAAGATGTTCCAAGAGAATTTCCGAATGGTGCGTGAGAAACTAGCTGACCTGCAGGAAAAGGATTACAAACGACTTCTACAGCCTGTCATTGATGGCAATGAAATTATGGAGATGTTCCATTTACAGCCTTCACGAGAAGTTGGTGCGCTGAAACAATATCTGAAAGATGCTGTCTTGGACAATCGAGTGGCTAACGAACGGGAGCCGCTTATGCAACTTTTGCTGCAGAAAGCTAGGCAGATGGGGCTTGTTTCCTAAGTTTGTGCATTGCTTTGTCACGAATCTGACGCACTCTCTCACGCTTCAGACCTAGTTCTTCGCCAATCTCAGCCATTGTCATACGTTCGCATTCAATTCCGAAGAATCTTCTGACAACAGCCTGTTCGCGCTCATTCAAGGTGGCTACTGCCCCTGTTAACTGATCTGAAAGTGCATTTTGCTCCACAGTATGGTCGGCTTTGGGCGAGTCTTTGTCCTCCAATACGTTCAGTAGCGTAAAATTATTATTTGAGCCAATTGGTAGACTTTCATCTGTCGACATTACGGGGATGTCACCCGTCAATCGGGTAATAGCATCCTCTATTGCTTTGCGGATATAGGGAGCGGCAAACGTGACAAATGGCTTCCCCCGACTGGGGTCGAATTTCTCGACAGCCTTCATGAGTCCGATGCTACCTTCTCCTATCAGGTCATCTGTAGTAAGGATGTCGCTCTTGTATTGTCGTGCTAGTGTCACAACATATCCCATGTTGCTGGTAATCAGCGTGTCTTTTTCTTCCTTGTTCATGGAGTTATCGTATTGTTTTGGCTGCAAAGTTAGGGCTTTTAAGCTAAAAATAGAGCCTAGTCCTTAATAAAGTTTGTTAAATATAGCATACATATTATATATATATAAGGAGTTTTTTGTACTTTTGCAGACCGAAAACTTGTAAAAGAATTTGGGTTTTCGGCATAAGTTGTTTTAGAAAAAGTAATTAGAAATAGTAATTTAATAAGTATGAAAATGAAAAAAATGATGATGTTTGCGGCTATTGCTGCAGCGTTGGTTTCTTGTGGTGGCGGTGGTGGTCGTCCCAATTTTGGAGACAACGAGTTCCCCGTTGTAACGGTAGGAACATCAAGTGCAGACATGCAGACGACGTATCCAGCTTCTATCAAGGGTATTCAGGATGTAGAGATTCGCCCGAAAGTGCAAGGCTTCCTTACGCAGATTAATGTAAAGGAAGGGCAGACGGTCAATGCTGGTCAGGTGTTGTTCGTTGTTGATAATGAGACTTATCAGGCGCAGGTTCGTCAGGCTCAGGCTGCTGTGAATACTGCCCAGCAGCAGGTAAATACTGCCAAGTTGACTTACGAGAATTCGCAACAGTTACACGCAAATAGAGTGATTGGTGATTATGAATTGCAGACTTCTCAGAATAGTTATGAGAGCGCTAAGGCACAGCTGGCTCAGGCTCAGGCAAATCTGGCTTCTGCTAAAGAGATGTTAAGCTTTTGTTTTGTAAAGAGTCCAGCTACTGGTGTAGTTGGAACCCTGCCGTTCAAAAAAGGAGCCTTGGTGAGTGGTTCTAATGTGCTTACCACTGTATCGAATATCTCGTCAATGGATGTTTATTTCTCTGTTACTGAGAAAGATGTGTTAGCCATGTCTCGTTCTGGTGAGGGCGTTTCAGCATTCCCTACTGTCAAATTGCAGTTGAACGATGGCACAATTTACCCCCACGAAGGTAAGGTTACAAAGATGAGTGGTGTTATTGATGCCACTACTGGTTCTGTGCAGATTATTGCTACGTTTGCTAATTCGGAGAAACTGTTGAAGAGTGGTGGAGCAGGAAACATCATCATTCCACGTATCAACAATGGTGCTATCATTATTCCTCAGGCCTGTGTCAGTGAAGTACAGAACAAGAAGTTCGTCTATACTGTTGGCAAGGATAACAAGGTAAAGTATACAGAAATCAAGGTTGACCCTCAAAATGATGGCAACAACTATATTGTGACAGAAGGCCTGAAAGTGGGCGATAAATATGTCACCAATGGTGTAACAAAACTCAGCGATGGCATGGAGATTGTTCCGATAACTCCGCAGCGCTATCAGGAGAAAATTGATGAACAAGCCAAGGCTATGAGTGCCGGTGACATCGTTGGAGCAATGAAGAAATAAAATAAGAATTGTAAATCCCTATGACTTTTACAACATTTATAAAACGCCCAGTTTTGTCGACGGTGATTTCTATCCTCATCGTCCTGTTGGGTTTCATCGGACTGGTGTCCCTGCCTATTGAGCAGTATCCTAATATTGCACCACCTACCGTTGCGGTATGGACCAGTTATCCTGGTGCTGATGCTGAGACGGTGAAGAACTCTGTGGTGACGCCGCTAGAGGAGAGTATCAACGGTGTGGAGGGTATGGACTATATAACCTCTACGTCTTCCACTGGTTCAGCACAGCTCTCTGTGTTGTTCCGCCAAGGTATGAACCCAGATATGTGTGCCGTCAATGTACAGAACCGAGTTTCTCAGGCTCAGGCACTGTTACCAGCTGAGGTAACACGTATCGGTGTGACGGTGACGAAGCGCCAGACTTCGCAGGTTCTCATGTTCACATTGACCTCAGATGGACGTTATGACGACGAGTTCTTGACCAACTATAATAATATCAACATCATTCCTGCTATTAAGCGTATTCAGGGTGTTGGTGATGTGCAGAGTCCAGGTCTGAAGACCTATTCTATGCGTATCTGGTTGAAACCGGATGTGATGAAACAGTATAACTTGATGCCATCAGACATCAGTGGTGTTTTGGCGGAACAGAATATTGAGGCTGCTCCTGGTTCTTTTGGTGAACAGTCAGATGTTGCTTATGAGTATGCCATGCGTTATACTGGTCGTCTGAAGTCAGAAGAGGAATTTGGCAATATCATCATTAAAAGTGATGCCAGTGGACAGACACTTAAACTGAAAGATGTCGCTAAGATAGAACTTGGTGGTCAGCAGTATTCGGTTTCAATGAAGAACAACAACATCCCGTCTGTAATGGGTATGGTGCAGCAGATTGCTGGTTCTAATGCTAACGAAATCGCTAAACAGGTAAAAGCTGAACTGGAAGAGCAGGCAAAACTGTTCCCTCCGGGCATGAAGTATAAGATTAACTATGATGTGACGGAGTTCCTGTATGCATCTATTGAGGAGGTTATCTTCACACTGGTGTTTACCCTCATTCTGGTTTTCATCGTTATTTACATTTTCCTTCAGGATTGGCGTTCGACGACGATTCCATTGATTGCCGTGCCAGTGTCTTTGGTCGGTACATTCTTCTTCCTTTCTGTGTTTGGATTCTCTATCAACTTGTTGACATTGTCGGCATTGCTGTTGGCAATTGCTATTGTGGTCGATGATGCCATCGTTGTGGTGGAGGCCGTCCATGCAAAACTCGACCAAGGCTACAAGAGTACGTTGACAGCTAGTATTGATGCCATGAACGAAATATCTGGAGCTATTATCTCCATTACGCTGGTCATGGCTTCAGTGTTCATCCCTGTATCGTTTATCGGAGGCACGAGTGGTTCTTTCTACCGTGAATTCGGTGTAACGATGGCGGTAAGTATCTTTATCTCCGCATTGAATGCATTGACGTTGTCACCAGCACTTTGTGCTATTTTTCTGAAACCTCACGACAAGGAAGACCATAAGAAGATGTCGATGATAGACCGTTTCCATACGTCGTTTAATGCGGCATTCAACGCTACAACAGAAAAATATAAAAGTGCCATAGAAAAGTTGGTTCGTAAGCCACTTGCTATCGGACTGTCCGTTATTATCGGAATCGCAGTTCTGGTTGGTCTGATGGCAACAACAAAAACAGGTCTGGTGCCAGACGAGGATACAGGTACTATCTTCTGTACCATTTCTATGCCACCGGCTACCTCTGTGGAACGTACTAAGCGTGTTATCAGTCAAGTGGATAGTATCTTGGGCGCAGATCCTGCTATTCAAAGTCGTGAACAGATTCAAGGCTACAACTTCATTGCGGGTTCTGGATCCGACCAGGCTACCTTTATCATCAAGCTAAAGCCTTTCTCTGAACGTCAGAAGGGATTCTTCTGGAAACTAAGCGGACTATGGCAGGGCGATGGTATTTATCGCTTCTTTTTGAATCCCTATGAAGCAAATGGTGTGCTTGCTCAGATTTATCTGAAGACAGCACATATCAAGGATGCTCAGATTCTGGCTTTTGCACCACCTATGATTCCTGGTTTCTCTGCTAACTCGGGCGTTTCCATTGTTATGCAGGACCGTACGGGTGGTTCGCTAGACAAGTTCTTTGGCATCGTGAAGGATTATCTTGCAGAGTTGAACAAGCGTCCGGAGTTCCAGACGGCTCAGACCTCTTACAATCCGAACTATCCACAGTATATGCTATATGTGGATGTGGCAAAGTGTAAACAGTCCGGAATATCACCTTCTACCGTATTGACTACTTTGCAGGGTTACTATGGTGGGTTATATGCCTCTAACTTTAATGCTTACGGTAAACTTTACCGTGTAATGATTCAGGGCTCTCCTGAAACGCGAATGACTCCAGAGTCACTTAATAGTGTCTATGTCCGTACTTCGTCTGGAATGTCTCCTGTCAAGGAGTTCTGTCGTATGGAACGTGTCTATGGACCGTCTAATATTAACCGTTTCAACCTGTTTACCTCTATTAATGTAACGGCCACGGTGGCAAACGGTTATTCGACGGGTGAGGCAATTAAGGCTGCTCAGGAAGTGGCTGCAGACATTCTGCCTCAGGGATACACATACGAGTATTCTGGTCTGACCCGTGAGGAGGCAAAGGCTTCAAATACAACGGCAGTCATCTTCCTATTGTGTTTCATCTTCATCTATCTGATCTTGTCAGCACAGTATGAATCTTACATCTTGCCGCTTGCTGTTGTGCTTTCTGTACCTTTTGGCCTGGCGGGCTGTTTCTTATTCACAATGCTCTTTGGTCACTCCAATGACATCTATATGCAGATATCGCTCATCATGCTGATAGGTCTGTTGGCGAAGAATGCCATTCTGATTGTGCAGTTTGCCTTGGAACGCCGTCATACGGGTATGGCCATCTCATGGTCGGCAGTGCTGGGTGCTGCTGCCCGTCTGCGTCCTATTCTGATGACCTCGTTGGCTATGGTTATCGGTCTATTGCCTATGATGTTTGCCTCGGGTGTAGGTAAGAATGGTAACCAGACACTGGGAGCTGCCGCAGTAGGTGGTATGTTGATAGGTACGTTGCTCCAGATAATGGTGGTTCCTGCCCTGTTTGTTATCTTCCAGAGCTTGCAGGAGAAGTTCAGTCCTATGAAGTTCGAGGATGAAGAGGAGAATCCTGACGTTGCTACTGAGATTTCCCAGTATGCACATCGTCCTGTAGACTATGAATTAGAGTAAGAAGCTATGAAGAAAATAATGATATTCGCAACCGTTGCACTGCTCATGAGCAGTTGCGGTTTATATAATAAGTACGAACGTCCTGATGTGAACACAACAGGTTTGATTCGTGATGTAGTGAGTGATGTGGACACGTTGGTTGTCGCATCGCAGGATACCGCTTCTTTTGGCAATCTGCCTTGGCGCAGCGTGTTTACTGATCCGCAACTGCAGGCACTCATCGAGCAGGGTTTGCAGAAGAATGCCAATCTGCTGAATGCGGCTCTTACCGTACAGATGTATGAAGCAATGCTGAAGGCTGCCAAACTTGCCTTCCTGCCAGCTATCAATTTCGGCGGCACCAATGCCATGGGTACCATTCAGACAATATACACTGATCCTTCGCAGACCAGCAAGACCTATTCACTGCCTATGACTGCCTCATGGACACTCGACCTCTTCGGCAACATCTTGTCGCAGAAGCGCTCTACACAGATGAAACTGCTTGGCTATAAGGATTATCAGATGGCTGTGCGTGCCCAGGTTATCAGTGGTATTGCTAACAGTTACTATACCTTGCTGATGCTTGACGAGCAGTTGCGTATTGTGACCGAGATGTCAGGTATGGCAAAAGAGACTTGGGAGATGATGAAGCTGCAGTATCAGTTGGGCCGTATGCGTTCTACCAGCGTGCAGAGTGCTGAGGCTGCCTATCTGTCTACTCAGACGCAGGCAAATGATTTCAAGCGTCAGATTCGTGCCACAGAGAATGCTCTTTGTTTGCTTATCGGACAGGCAGGGCAGCAGATATCCCGCTCTACACTAGCGGAGCAGTCACTGCCTTCCGAGTTCTCAACAGGTGTGGGGATGGCTCTGCTGAAGAACCGTCCTGACGTGCATAATGCCGAGATGCAATTGGCTGCCTGTTTCCATGATGTGCAGACAGCGCGTTCGAAGTTCTATCCCTCGATTAGCGTAGGCTTCACAGGAGCCTTTGGCAACTCCGGCGGCTCCCTCAATCCAGGTAAGTGGCTCACTAACCTCTTTGGGAATCTCACACAGCCCATTTTCAATCGTGGTGCCCTGACAGCCAATTTGAAGGTGTCAAAACTGCAGTATGAGCAGGCTTTCAATAATTGGCAGAACAGTATTCTCTCAGCAGGTAATGAGGTAAGTAATGCGCTTGTCAGCTACAACGGCTATGATGCCAATAGTAAATTGGAAGAGCAGCGTATTGCGGTGTTGACAAAGAACGTTGAGGACACCCGGGCTCTCTATAAGAGCAGTGGCTCCACCTATTTGGAGGTGCTGACGGCACAGACACAGTTGTTGAATGCCCAGCTTTCGAAAGCCGCCGACGACTTCTCAAAGATGCAGTCTGTCGTTTCACTCTATACATCTCTTGGCGGAGGCGGGAAGTAACATAGAACTTTGAATATTGAACTTTGAACATTGAACATTATGGCAAGTGAAATAAGTCCTAAGGCCGAAATCGACCCCAGAGCGAAAATCGGAAATAATTGTAAGATATTCCCCTTTGTCTATATTGAGGGTGATGTGGAGATTGGTGATGATTGTATCATATTCCCCTTTGTCAGCATCTGTAATGGTACTCGCATGGGTAGGAAGAATAAAATACACCAAGGTACGGTCATCGGTGCTTTGCCACAGGACTTTGAGTTCCGTGGTGAGAAGACAGAGTGCATCGTGGGTGATAATAATATCTTCCGTGAGAATGTGGTGGTCAACCGTGCCACTCATAAAGGTGGACAGACGGTTATTGGCAATGATAACGTGCTGATGGAGGGTGCTCATATCTCACACGATACCAAGGTGGGCAATCGCTGCGTCTTTGGCTATGGTACCAAAATTGCGGGCGACTGCGAGATAGAGGATGGTGTCATCTTTTCGTCAAGTGTTATTGAGAATGCCAAGACCCGTGTAGGGCGCGGCACTATGATACAGGCGGGTACCACTTTCTCGAAGGATGTTCCTCCCTTCATCATCTGTACCAGGAATGTGGAGTATGGTGGCGTGAATATGAAGGTAGCCCGTCAACATGGTGTCGACGAGAAGACACTGAAACATATTGCAAATGCCTATCGTCTGTTGTTTCATGGTAAGACTTCTACGTTTGACGCTGTCAACCAGATTGAGGAACAGGTGCCCGGGGGACCATTCATCAATCATATCATTGAGTTTATCCGTGCTACTCAGATAGGTATCATTACAAAGATGTAATGTCTTAATAACTGGCGGAGCAGGGTATCCCTGCGGCTATTACACGGTCGCGAATGGCATCCAGCTGTTCGCGACTTGCTTTTTCCAAGCCGTGGGCTGGTGTTTCGCGGTCTATGGTATAGACCATGACCTGTTGAGGCTTGATGCTTTTTACCGTATCTAGCCAGGGGCCTACAAACTCTTCTCCGGTATTGTCAACCGATGCGCCGTTGCATTCGCCGCGCATGAACATGGTCTGTATGATGATGTGGCCGTTGAAGGCTTTCATGCGTTCGATGATGGCGTTGACGTCGTAAGTGCCGTTGGGACGGTCTACCTTATATATATAGTGGGGGTCTACGGTGTCCAGTTTCAGGATGTTGTCGTCGACCCGCATCAGTGCGTCGTGCACCTGCTGTCGATGGATGAAGGTGGAGTTAGACAGGACACAGACCTTGGCTTTCGGACAATACAGGTTGCGCAGGCGGATGGTGTCGTCGATGATTTCGGCAAAATGCGGATGACACGTGGGCTCGCCATTGCCGGCAAAGGTCAGCACGTCGGGCAACTGCCCACCGGCCTGCATCTCCTGAAGCTTTGCCTCCAGTTTGCGTGCCACTTCCTGGCGTGACGGCTGTGGCAGGGTGGGGCGGTGGTCTTTGTTGAAGCCACACTCGCAATAGATGCAGTCAAACGAGCAAACCTTGCCGTCGGCAGGCAAAAGGTTGATGCCCAGCGAAATGCCCAGACGGCGACTGTGTACAGGACCGAAAATCGGTGAAGGATATATTATTGTACTCATAATGCATGCAAAGTTACAATTTTTTTTGTGTAGAACAAAAAAAAGTCGTATCTTTGCACGAAATTGGCTGTATTACGTCTAAAAAAGTACAATGAGTAAAAGGAAAAAGAGAACCCGCAACCGTCGTGGTGTACAGGTTATTACGTTGTGCATAAGCACAACAATGGTGCTTGTGCTGTTGGGTATGGTAGTTTTCTTCGTGTTGTCTGCACGTAACCTGTCGGCTCACATGAAGGAGAATCTGACTGTGACCGTGATGTTGAAAGACTCCGTAACGGTGAACGATGCACGTCTGTTATGCCGCGACCTGTATCATCGTCCGTATTCCCACAATATTGATTATATCAGTAAGGAGCAGGCCCAGCGTGAGCAGATTAAGGAATTGGGCAGCGACCCCACCGATTTCTTGGGTTTCAACCCGTTCCCGGCAACGTTGGAGATACAGTTGGCATCCGACTATGCCAACAGCGACTCGCTGAAGTGGATAGCGCGAGAAATCAAGAAAGATGCGCGCGTCAGTGATTTGTCATACATGGAAGACCTGATGGACAAGGTGAATGCCAACCTGAGTCGTATCAGCATTGTCCTGCTGGTGCTGGCAGTGCTGCTGACTTTCGTGTCGTTCTCATTGATTAGCAATACCGTCCGCCTGAGTATCTATGCCCGTCGTTTCCTGATTCACACCATGAAACTGGTGGGCGCCTCGTGGAGCTTCATCCGTCGGCCTTTCCTGCAACAAGCGATAGGAATCGGCGTGTTGGCAGCCCTTCTGGCCAACATGGTACTGGGTAGTGGCGTCTATGGTCTTTATCTGACACAACCCGGTTTGCTTGATATTGTAACTTGGGACGTGCTGGTCATCACGGCAGCTTCCGTATTTGTGTTTGGTATCCTGATAACTGCATTTTGTGCATGGTTGGCCGTCAACAAGTTCTTGCGAATGACGGCAAGCGAACTGTATAAGATATAAGAGAGAAAAACGATGGAAAAAAGAGATTTCGCATTTAGTAAAGCCAATTATGTGCTGTTGGCTATTGGCATGGTAGTGGTTGTTATCGGTTTCCTGTTGATGAGTGGTTCCGGTTCTACGGAGACTACCTACGACCCCGATATATTCAGTGCCCGTCGCATCAAGGTAGCCCCGCTGGTCTGCCTGGCCGGTTTCGTGTCAATGATTTATGCAGTAGTTTATCGTCCGAAGAATAAGGAGAACAAATAATGACGTGGTTAGAAACAGTTATTATTGCTATTGTTGAGGGCTTGACAGAGTTCTTGCCAGTCTCATCAACAGGTCATATGATTATTACGCAGAACCTGCTTGGAATACAGCAGGGTGACCCGTTTGTCCATGCCTTTACTTTTATTATTCAGTTTGGCGCCATCCTGTCGGTAGTATGCCTCTATTGGAAACGCTTCTTTGTGTTCGACAACACACCGGCACCTGCCGGCAGCTCGCTGTTGCAGCAGTTGAAGCACCGTTTCTATTTTTACTGGCTGCTTATCGTGGGCGTCCTGCCAGCCATCGTCATTGGCCTGTTAGCCAAGAAGTCCGGACTTCTTGACTGGCTGCTTGATTCAGTGCTCGTGGTGGCTATTATGCTCGTGGTCGGCGGCGTCTTCATGCTGTACTGTGACAAGTTGTTTAATAAAGGCAGCGAAAGCAACAAGGTGAATGAAAACCGTGCCTTTAAGATTGGTCTCTATCAGTGTATCTCCGTTATTCCCGGGGTGTCGCGCTCAATGGCAACAATCGTGGGCGGCATGACACAGGGGTTGACGCGCCAGAAGGCTGCCGAATTCTCGTTCTTCCTGGCCGTACCAACAATGGCGGGAGCAACGCTGCTTGACTTGCTCGACTTGCTGAAGGAAGACGCTTCGTGGGCTACCGCTCACAACATCACGATGCTGTTGTTGGGATGTGCCGTAGCATTCATTGTCGCACTGCTGGCCATGAAGTGGTTCGTGGCTTTCCTGACCAAGTATGGTTTCAAGGCCTTCGGATATTACCGTATTATTGTGGGTGGCATTATCCTTGTGTTGCTGCTTACAGGGCATTCTTTAGCAATGGTAGACTAAATGAACTTCACTGAAGGCGAATACATATACATCAACAAACCCTACCGGATGACGTCGTTTGGCGCATTGGCTTTTGTCCGTACACGAGTTTCTCGTCGTATTGGTGTGAGACGTGTGAAGATAGGACACGCCGGCACGCTTGACCCATTGGCTACTGGGGTGTTGATACTCTGTACGGGGAAAAAGACCAAGGAGATAGAACGCCTGCAACTGGATACTAAGGAATATACGGCGACCCTGCAGTTAGGGGCTACAACCCCCAGCTACGATATGGAGCACCCCGTAGACCAGACATATCCAACAGCGCATATTACCCGTGAACTGATTGATAGTGTGCTGGCGCACTTCGTCGGTGATATCCAGCAGGTGCCCCCTGAATATTCAGCATGCAAGATAGGCGGCGACCGTGCCTATGACTTGATGAGGCAAGGGAAAGGTGTTGAACTGACGGCCAAGACAGTGCATATCGACGATATCAGCGTCACAGCATTCGATGCCGATACCATGCAGCTGAGTATTCGGGTGGTCTGCGGAAAGGGAACGTATATCCGGTCGCTGGCCCGTGACATCGGACGCGCACTGGATAGCGGTGCCTATCTGACAGCCCTCTGCCGAACACGCGTGGGCAATGTCAACATAGAAGACTGCATTACCATTGATGATTTTCCAGATTGGTTGTCCCGTCAGGAGATAGAAAAAAAAGCATAGAAATCGTAAATCATATATACATGAAGCTGTCACAATTCAAATTTAAGTTGCCCGAAGGCAAGGTGGCCCTGGAGCCGCCTCACCGCGTCTTTAAAAACGAAGACGGAACGGTAGAGAAAGTGTATCACCGTGATGAATGTCGTCTGATGGTCGTCCATCGAAAGAGTCAGACCATTGACATGTTCGAAAAGGACGAAGAAGGCAAGGATACCGACCGCTGCCTGACTTTCCGTAATGTGATAGACTATTTTGACGAGGGCGACACCATGGTTCTTAATGACACCAAGGTCTTTCCTGCCCGTCTTTATGGTACAAAGGAAAAAACAGATGCCAAGATTGAAGTGTTCCTGCTTCGTGAACTGAATCGCGAGCTCCGGCTATGGGACGTACTGGTAGAGCCAGCTCGTAAGATTCGTATCGGTAATAAGCTGTTCTTTGAAGAGGATGGACCTATGGTGGCTGAGGTCATTGACAACACGACAAGTCGAGGCCGTACGCTGCGCTTCCTCTATGACTGTCCTCACGATGAGTTCAAGCGCGAACTCTTCGCCCTTGGTTCGGCCCCATTGCCCCGTTATATTATTGACAAGCGCGAGGCAACACCTGACGATATGGAGAATTTCCAGACCATCTATGCCAAGAACGAGGGTGCTGTGACGGCTCCCGCCTCTGGTCTTCATTTCAGTCGTGAACTGATGAAGCGCTTGGAGATACGTGGCGTCAACTTCGCCTACCTGACCGTACACTGTGGTCTGGGTTGCTTCGATCCTATTGAAGTGGAGGACTTGACGAAACACAAGATGAGCTCAGAGCAGATGGTGATCAATAGTGAGGCATGCAAGATTGTGAATGCAACGAAGGAATCGGGCCACAAGGTATGCGCCGTGGGCATCAGCACGATGCGTGCTACAGAGACGGCGGTAAGTACCGATGGTCTGCTGAAAGAGTATGATGGCTGGACGAACAAGTTTATCTTCCCACCCTACGAGTTCGGAATGGCAGATGCGCTGATTACCAATTTCTATCAGTCGGAGTCGACGATGGTGATGGCAACGGCTGCCTTTGGTGGCTATGACCTCGTCATGGAGGCTTATCAGAAAGCCCTTGACAACGATTTCAAGTTTGGTTGCTATGGCGATGCCCTGCTGATAGTAGATGACTAAGGATTAGAAGATGGAACATCGTGTCTTTCTTGGGTTGGGCTCTAACCTTGGAGACCGTGAACGCCACCTGAATGAGGCTATTCGCCTGATAGGTGAAAGGGTAGGGCAGGTGGCTCGCCAGTCGACATTTATAGAGACGGAACCTTGGGGATTCCAGTCAGAACACCAGTTCATGAATGCTGCCATCCTTTGTCTGACAGAGAAGACACCACGCGAGGTGCTACAAGTCACTCAGGAGATAGAGCGCGAACTTGGTCGCAAGACGAAGACTAACCCCTCACGACACGCATCATACACCGACCGCCCTATTGATATTGACATATTGCTTTACGACGACCTCACTGTTGACGAGCCAGACTTGAAGATACCCCATCCGTTAATGTACGAGCGTGACTTTGTCATGATACCTCTGAAACAAATTACTAATTCCTAATAATAACACAAGACAAACAAGTATGAAAAAACTAATCTGTATGTTACTGATGGCTGTTTCCTTGACGGCCAGTGCCGAGAATCCTTATAAGAAGTTCACGGCAAACCTGCCTTTCAAGATGGCTGAGATCAAGGCGCCTGTTATTCCTAACCGTCAAGTGAACCTGCGGGACTTTGGGGCTGTTGATGATGGTGTGACACTGAACACAGAGGCTTTTGCCAAGGCTATCGATGCCCTCAGCAAACAGGGCGGCGGTCGTCTGGTCGTGCCTCAGGGCGTGTGGTTCACGGGCCCCATCGTGTTGAAGTCGAACATCGACCTTCACTTAGAGGTGGGTGCGGTCATCCAGTTCTCAGGTGATGACACCCTCTATCCTATCATCAAAACTTCGTTCGAAGGGTTGGATACCCGTCGTTGCCAGTCGCCGCTGAGTGCCAATGGTGCAGAGAACATCGCCATTACCGGTCGTGGCGTCATTGATGGCAACGGTCAGTTCTGGCGCCCTGTGAAGAAGTCGAAGGTGACTGATGCCCAGTGGAAGGAAATCATGAATCGTCCTGGAGGCGTTGAGATGAAAAAGGGCTACTGGGTTCCTAAGCAAGGTTACGTGCAGGGTGAGAAAGGTGCAAACATGAATGTGCCCAATGCCCAGACTGAGGAGGAGTGGAATGCCATCAAGCGCTTCTTGCGCCCGGTGATGATTTCACTGGTTAACTGTAAGAATGTCCTGCTGGAAGGTGTCATCTTCCAGAACTCACCAGCATGGAACATTCATCCGCTGATGTGTGAGAACATTATATTAGATAATGTACTCGCACGTAACCCCGCTTATGCGCAGAATGGTGATGCCCTCGACCTGGAGTCATGCCGTAATGCGCTGATTGTCAATTCAAAGTTCGATGCGGGCGATGATGGCATCTGCATCAAGAGCGGAAAGGATAAGGACGGTCGTCGTCGTGGTCGCCCCTGTGAGAATGTGGTAGTCAGCGGTTGTACTGTTTTTGCCGGACATGGAGGCTTTGTTGTAGGTTCGGAGATGAGTGGCGGTGTCAAGAATATCCTTGTGGAGAACTGTCAGTTCCTTGGCACTGATGTTGGTCTGCGCTTTAAGTCGACGCGTGGTCGTGGCGGTATCGTAGAGAATATCAATATCAATAATATCTCGATGACCGATATCAAGACGGATGCCATCACGTTTAATATGTACTATGGTGGCAAGTCGGTGGCAGAGATGCTGGCTGATGGCGATAATCCTGACAACATGACGAAGATGCCTGTCAACGAAGAGACTCCCATCTTCCGCAACATTAACATCAAGAACATTGTCTGCAACGATGCCGGACGAGCAATGGAATTCAATGGACTCCCTGAGATGCCTATTGACGGCATTACCCTGGAGAATGTGATGATTCAGGCAAAGAAGGACGCCGTGTTCTCCAACTGTAAGAACATCAAGAAGACCAACGTAGTGGTCAAGGTAGTGAAATAAATAATAAAGCCTCCCAATCGGGAGGCTTTATTTTTGTGCTGTGTCGTATCGATTACTTACGCAGGCCAAGAGCCTTGATCAGTTGACGATAACGATTGATGTCCTTGTTGTAGAGATACTTCAGGAGTTTACGACGGCGGCCTACGAGCTTGGTCAGCGAGCGAGCGGTACCGAAGTCCTTGTGGTTCTTCTTCAGGTGCTCGGTGAGGTGCTGAATACGATAGGTGAACAGGGCTACCTGGCTCTCAACAGAACCGGTGTCTTTGGCGTCCTTGCCGTACTGGCCGAAAATCTCAGCCTTCTTTGCTTGATCTAAATACATTGTTTTGATGATTTTAAATTGTTAATATTCACATCTTTCGGATGCCTGCCACCGTCATCACCCGGTAGGGTACATCGTCAAATGCGGCTGCAAAGGTACAAAAAAAAGTGAAAAGTGAAAAGAGAAAAGTGAAAAATTTGCTTCTGCACCCTATTTTTTCCATTTTTTTTGTACCTTTGCACCCGATTTTACGTAAAATGTTATGCAGGATATTAGGAATATTGCGATTATCGCGCATGTAGACCACGGCAAAACAACGCTCGTGGACAAGATGATGCTGGCCGGTAACCTGTTTCGTGAGGGACAGAACCTGTCGAGCCAAGTGTTGGATGCCAATGACTTGGAACGCGAACGAGGCATCACGATTCTATCAAAGAATGTAAGTATTAACTGGAAAGGAACAAAAATTAATATTATCGACACTCCGGGTCACTCTGACTTCGGTGGCGAGGTGGAGCGCGTGCTCAATATGGCTGACGGTTGCCTGTTGCTGGTCGATGCCTTCGAGGGTCCGATGCCGCAGACACGTTTTGTGCTGCAAAAGGCTTTGCAGATAGGACTGAAGCCCATCGTGGTAGTTAACAAGGTAGACAAGCCTAACTGTCGCCCTGAGGAGGTTTACGAGATGGTGTTCGACCTGATGTTCTCGCTGAATGCCACAGAAGATCAGTTAGATTTCCCCGTTGTTTACGGCTCGGCCAAGAATGGTTGGATGAGCGAGGATTATAACAAGCCCACTACTGATATTACCTATCTGCTGGATAAGATTCTAGAGGTGATTCCTGCTCCCAAGCAGTTAGAGGGAACTCCTCAGATGCTGATCACCTCGCTTGACTATAGCTCATACACCGGACGTATCGCTGTCGGACGTGTACACCGTGGACAGTTGAAGGACGGCCAGTTGGTGACCATTGCTCACCGTGATGGTTCGATGGAGAAAACCAAAATCAAGGAACTGCATACCTTCGACGGAATGGGTCACCAGCGCATTGACAGCGTCGACTGTGGTGATATCTGTGCCGTTATCGGTCTGGAGAACTTTGAGATTGGTGATACCATCTGCGACGTGGAAAATCCAGAGCCTCTGCCGCCTATTGCCATTGACGAGCCAACCATGTCGATGCTGTTCACCATCAATGACTCGCCGTTCTTTGGCAAGGAGGGAAAGTTTGTTACCTCCCGCCATATCAATGACCGCTTGGAGAAAGAACTGGAGAAGAACCTCGCTCTGCGTGTAGAACCTTATGAAGATGCTACCGATCGGTGGGTCGTCTCTGGCCGTGGCGTGCTTCACCTCTCCGTGCTTATCGAGACCATGCGTCGTGAGGGATATGAACTGCAGGTCGGACAGCCGCAGGTTATCTATAAGGAGATTGACGGCAAGAAGTGTGAACCTATTGAGGAACTGACCATCAACGTTCCAGAAGAGTTCGCTTCAAAGATGATTGATATGGTAACACGCCGTAAGGGTGAGATGACCTCAATGGAAAGTCAGGGTGAGCGCACGAATATCGAGTTTGATATTCCGTCGCGTGGTATTATCGGACTGCGTACCAATGTGCTGACTGCCAGTCAGGGTGAGGCCATCATGGCTCACCGTTTTAAGGAATACCAGCCTTATAAGGGTGAGATTGAACGCCGTGTGAATGGCTCTATGATTGCCTTGGAAACGGGTAATGCCTTTGCATATGCTATCGACAAGTTGCAGGACCGTGGTAAGTTCTTCATCGACCCAGGTGAAGATGTCTATATGGGACAGGTCGTGGGCGAACACGTACATGACAACGACCTCGTTGTCAATGTCTGCAAGGCTAAGCAGCTGACTAACGTCCGTGCCTCGGGTACTGATGATAAGGCCCGTATCATTCCGAAGGTGGTCATGTCGTTGGAGGAATGTCTGGAATATATCAAGGAAGACGAGCTCGTGGAGGTTACCCCCAAGTCCATGCGTATCCGCAAGACCATTCTTGACCACGACCAGCGTAAAAAGGCTAATAAACAGTAAGCATAGGGTAGTTGCTTATAATTATAATTGCTACTATTAATACTTGCAATTGCTAGGATTAATAGTAGCAATTGCAAGTATTAATAGTAGCAATTGCTAGTCCTTATTCTTTGAGCGTTAAGATATTGTGGAGCCTTACGCATCAGCAAAGGTCATGCCGTCGTCGAGTGTGACTTGCAATTTGGTGTACTCGCAGTGGAAATCATTCTGCAACCGGTCGAGGTAGCGGGCACTCTCCCATTTGCACATCGGCAGGTCGTGTAACAAGTAGTTTCCACAGGTCTGCGGCTCAGTGGCAGGCACTCGTGTCTGTGTGAGTATCCATTGGAGACACTCAATGGTCAGGCGGCGCATATCTTCAACGGAGTATTGCCCTGTCATGATGATGTACATACCCGTGAGGCAGCCCATAGGACCCACATATACCACATCATCTTTGACTTTGCTGTTGCGGAACCATGTAGCCATAAGATGTTCTATGCTATGCATCGCAGCAGGAGCGACGGCAGGTTCTTTGTTGGGTTCGGTGATACGCAGGTCGAATGTGGTGAATCCTTTGTCTACGCGGGATACGTAGATTCCCGGTTTTAGATGGGTATGGTCTATTGTAAAACTCTGTATGACTTCCATAAACTTTGGTGTTTAGATTAAACTTTCTACAAATGTCTTGGTCACTTGGAAAGAGTGCTCGGCAACAGTTGCCCAGAAATCGTGGTACTGAGAGGCATCCGTGTCGTACAGTGGCATATCGCTGACAACGCGGAAAGAAATAAACGGTACCTTATTTATATAGCAGGTCTGGGCAATGGCACATGACTCCATGTCGACAGCCTTGGCCTCGGGGAATAAATCGATGATACTGCGCATCTTCTCCTTTGTGTCCACAAACCAGTCGCCGGTGACAATCAGTCCTGGATGTACCTTCACACCGCAGTTTAATTCCTTGGCTTTCTCCAAAAGCCGACAATCAGCCTGATAGCGTACAGGCAGGCCCTGCACCTGACCGTACACGGTGGTGTTGTCGATGGCCGTTCCGCAATAGACATCGTGATAGCAGAGTTCAGAGCTGACGATGATGTCTTGTATCTTGATGTCGTCACCGTTTCCTCCGGCACATCCGCTACTAATAATACAGTCAGGGTGGAACTCGTTAATCATCTGTTGTGCACCGAGGGCTGCATTTACCTTCCCGATGCCACATTTGCGTACCATGACATTGCTGTCGTTGAAGAGCTGCTGTAGTTGGTGCAACTCCTTGTCCATTGCTACAATAATACCTATTTTCATTGTGCTTGCTGAATTTTTGGCTGCAAAATTAAGAAATAATTGTGAAATTTCGTAACTTTGCAGCCAAATAAATAATATAAGGTATGAAAAGTTTGAAACAGTGGCTACCAGAAGTGCTGGTTGTAATCTTGTTTGTTGGTATATCATTTGCTTATTTCTTCCCTGCTGACATCGAGGGACGCATCTTGTACCGTCATGATTCATCGGCGGTCAGGGGAGCAGGCCAGGAAGCCCATGAGTATGAAGAACGCACAGGTAAGGTAACACGTTGGACGAATGCGCTGTTCGGTGGTATGCCCACTTATCAAACAGCCCCTTCCTATAAGAGTTCAACGCCACTTAATACGGCCATCACAGCCTACCATCTCTGGTTACCGGAGAATGTGTGGTATGTGTTTGTCTATTTGTTGGGCTTCTATATTCTACTGCGTGCCTTCGACTTCCGCTGGTATTTGGCGACGCTCGGTGCAATTATCTGGGCGTTTAGCAGCTATTTCTTCATTATCATAGCGGCAGGGCATATCTGGAAAGTGATGGCATTGGCATACCTGCCTCCGATGATTGCGGGTATTGTGCTAGCCTATCGAGGCAAATATCTGTCTGGACTGGTTGTGACGGCTGTCTTCGCAGCTTTTGAGATCAAAGCGAACCACGTGCAGATGACCTATTATTACCTGTTCGTCATTGCAGCCATGGTCATTGCATACATGATAGAAGGAATCCGTCAGAAAAACTATCGCCATCTGCTGAAAGCTACCGCAGCATGTGTGGTGGCAGCCTTGATTGCAGTTTGTCTGAACATCTCGAACCTCTATCATACTTGGCAGTACAGCAAGGAATCCATGCGTAGTGCCAGTGAGCTTGTCAAGAAGAATGCTGACAACCAGACCAGTAGCGGCCTGGACCGTGACTATATCACGCAATGGAGCTATGGCATTGACGAGACCTGGACATTGTTGGTGCCGAACACCAAGGGTGGTGCCAGTGTTCCCCTATCGGAGAGCAAGACTGCCATGCAGCATGCCGACAGCTATTATATGGGTATTTACCAGCAGCTGGGACAGTATTGGGGCAACCAGCCCATGACGGCAGGTCCAGTCTATGTCGGTGCATTCGTGCTGATGCTTTTTGTGCTTGGCTTGTTTATCGTGAAAGGACCGATGAAATGGGCTTTGCTGACAGCGACGATCCTTTCGATACTCCTGTCGTGGGGACGTAACTTTATGCCATTTACCGACTTTTTCCTTGACTATGTGCCGATGTACGCCAAGTTCCGCACGGTGGCCTCTATTCTGGTCATTGCGGAGTTTACAATCCCCTTGCTTGCGATGTTGGCCCTGAAGAAAATCGTTGATGAACCCGAATTACTGAAGAAGAAAGCTAAGTGGCTGTACGTCTCATTCGCCTTGACGGGTGGTGTGGCTCTGCTCTTCGCATTGATGCCTAAGGTGTTCTTCCCAGATTTTATCAGTGTCAGTGAGTTGCAGGCAATGGCTCAGATCCCTGCTGATCAGGCAGTACCCTTGATGCAGAATCTTACAGAGATGCGTGTGGCTGTATTCACTGCCGACTGCTGGCGTTCGTTCTGGATTATCGTCATAGGTACAGCTTGCCTATTGCTCTATAAGTACCGTAAGATACGTGTAGAGTGGATGACCGTAGCCTTGGTGGTACTATGTCTGTTCGATATGTGGCAGGTCAACAAGCGTTATTTGAACGACTCAATGTTTGTGCCGGCTACGGTGCGTGAAGCACCTATTGCCAAGACACAGGCTATTGACCATATCTTACAAGACAAGTCACTAGATTTCCGTGTGCTGAACTTGGCAACATCCACCTTTAATGAGAATGAGACCTCTTTTTATCTGAAGAGCATTGGAGGTTACCATGCCGCTAAGTTGCGACGTTATCAGGAGTTGGTAGACGCTTATATCCAAAAAGAGATGAGTGGTGTGATTGGTGCTATCAGCAAGGCTGGTGGCGATATGACACAGGTGGAGGGAGATAGCGTCTATCCAGTACTGAATATGTTGAACACCAAGTACTTTATCCTACCGTTGCAGGGTGGACAAAGTGTTCCCTTGGAGAATCCCTATACTTATGGAAACGCATGGTTTGTTAATCATGTCAGATATGTGGCAAATGCCAATGAGGAATTGGATGCCATTGGCAGTCTTGACCTGCGCCATGAGGCTGTGGCTGATCAGAAATTCAAGGAGCAGTTAGGTGAGAGCGTGCCTCAAGATACGGTAAGTCTGAGTTTTGTACGCATCAAGACGTACGAGCCGAACCAACTGACTTATGAGGTAGAGAGTGCCAAGGGAGGTGTTGTCGTCTTTTCTGAAATCTACTATCCTGGATGGACTGCTACTGTTGATGGGGTAGAGCAAACATTAGGCCGTGTCAACTACGTGCTACGTGCGCTTCAGGTAAAACCCGGTAAACATGAGGTGGTGCTGAGTTTCTTCCCCAAGAGCATAGATCATACGGAGACGATAGCATATATCTCTTATGTCGTCCTGTTGTTGCTTATTCTTTGGCTTGGGTGGACAACATATCGTCGACGTCGTCAGGCCTGATATGGTTCCGCACGTAAGAAGTGTGTCCGTATAGCACAACAAGGCTCATGCAGGCTAATGGGATAATAAATGATATGTTGGTGCTAGGTAGTCCGCATATTGTAATGCCACTATCGATGATGATGGCTTGAATAGGAGGAAAGAACGAACCTCCGAGGATGGCCATAATCAGACCTGCACTAGCAATTTTGATATCCTCGCCAACCCCCGTCAGCGCGAGTCCGAAGATGGTAGGGAACATCAGCGACAGGCAGCCACTGACTAGAACTAGGCAATAAAGGCCGTTGCGGTCAGTGAAGATAATGGTGCCTATTAAGGCAGACATGCCAATGATACCCATGGTCGAAAGCATTCGTGATGGACTGAACCAACGCATCAGCCAAGTACAGATGAAACGGCTGCAGGCAAAAAGTATCATGGCGGCAATATTGTATTTCTGTGCTAAGATCCCTGCTTCATTTTCGGTCATTCCTTCTTCGATAAATATACGTGCACCATATTGAATGATATATGACCAACATGCTACTTGTGCACCGATATAACAGAATTGAGCTATCACACCGTCACGAAAACCACGGCGATTCAACAGGTTGCGAAGGGTTGTCGTGGCTTTCTTGGTAATTGTTATGTCGGTATCTGTAGGCATCTTCTTCAGAATAATCACAACCATAATCAGCAAAACGACGGCTCCGATAAAGATATAAGGCTGTATCAGAACGCTAAGGTCATGGTTCTTGAGAATATTAAACTGTTTCAGTGGAAGTACCTGACGTGTTTCCATGCTAAGTTGACTGAGCCGTGACTGCACCTCTATGGCAAAGAGTATACCGATAACCGATCCAAGTGCATTGAAAGCCTGAGCTCCGTTCAATCGTTGTATGGCGGTTTTGGGATCTCCTAGGCTATATATATAAGGATTACAGCTTGTCTCCAGGAAAGACAATCCACAGGTAAGGATGAAGTAAGCACCCAGGAAAGGATAGAACTCACCTATCCATCGAGCGGGGAAGAATAGCAAAGTGCCTAGGGCATAGAGTCCTAATCCGGCTACAACACCCCATTTGTAGTTGAGCCTTTGAATAAACAATGCAGCAGGGAAGGCCATGCAGAAATAGCCGAGGTTGAATGCCACCGGAACCAGTGACGCTTCGAAATTATTAATGCGGAACACCCGTGAGAAGAGATTGACCATCGGAGTGGTCACGTTGTTGGCAAATCCCCAAAGAGCAAAGCACGCTGTAAGCAGAATCAAAGCAGATAGATTCTTGGTGTCAAATAGCTGGGACAGCATGCTGTTATTATTTTTTTCCATAGTTTATATGCTAGTTTATTGTGCAAATATACGAAATAAAATTGAAATCATCGTTCTTTATTCTTTTTTTATTATTATCTTTGCACCATTAAGCTGAGATGATGATGAAAAAACTGCTGTCTTTACCACCGAATCTGGTGGAATGCTTTCATGAAGTGACGGGTCTTTCCCGTGATGAGTTTTTCTGTACCAACGACCCCGTCGGGCATAGGCTGGGGTCAGGAGGAGGAACGACGTGGTTGCTCCAACAGGCTCATGAGTGGCTGAAGGGTGAACGGTGTATTGTACTCCATGCCGGAGGACAAAGTCGTAGACTTCCTGCATATGCACCCAGTGGAAAGATTCTAACTCCGATACCTGTGTTCCGTTGGGAGCGAGGACAACGTTTGTCGCAGTCACTGCTTGACTTGCAGTTGCCACTATATGAGCGGATGATGGAACAGGCTCCACAACGGCTTACCACAATGATTGTTAGTGGTGATGTCTACATCCGTGCCGCAGAACGTATTGGACCGATTCCCGATGCTGATGTGGTATGCTATGGGCTGTGGCTTGATGCTTCTATTGCCAAGGACCACGGCGTTTTTGTCAGTGATCGACGAACACCCAATGTGTTGAAGATGATGCTCCAAAAGCCCAGCACAGAACAGTTGTCGGAACTTCTGAAGGATCATTTCTATTTGACAGATATCGGTATCTGGCTCTTGAGTGACCGAGCTGTTAAACTGCTGATGAAGCGCAGCTTAGCTTCAGGTTCAGCTAGTTTTACTGGTGCTTCAAGTCTCAAGGAGTATGATCTCTATAGCGAGTTCGGGTGTACTCTTGGTACCAATCCTACGATAGATGACCCTGAATTACATGAACTCTCAGTGGCCATCGTTCCTTTGGCAGGCGGTGAGTTCTACCATTTCGGTACGTCAGGTGAAATGATATCATCGACAGTCGCAATCCAGAATATCGTTAACGACCAGCGAGACATTATGCATCATGACCGTAAGCCTCATCCGAGCATCTTCACACAAAATGCAGTTACCCGTTATTCTTTCACTGAACAAAACCGGAACATCTGGATTGAGAATAGTTGTATCGGAGCGCATTGGACGCTGACGCACGACCATATCGTGACAGGAGTACCGCAAAACGATTGGACAATTCATTTGGAACCAGGACAGTGTGTGGATATCATTCCCATTGGAGATACCCAATACTGTGTCCGCCTCTATGATATCAATGAGAAGTTTGCTGGAGTGGCTCAGCAAGAGAAACGATTCCCTGTCGTGGAATCCTTGGATAAACTAGCAGAATTAGTTGAACAAGTAGGATTGGCAGGAATAGATAAACAGACTAACACGTTTCTTTCTGCAGAGGATATCTCCAATGTGGCTAATCTGCGTCGCCTCTTTGAACAACGTCGTCAGTTCCGCGGTCTTAACTGGCCGGCATTAGCCCGTAACTGGCAACATAGTGTGTTTTATCAACTCGACTTGGACGATGCCGCTCGTGAATTTGATACGATGAAGTTGCCCTTGCCCGAGCCCTTGTCAGCAGATGCTCCTTTAATGACGCGCATTCATGATGCCATGTTCCGTGGCGATAGTGAAGAGGCCTTTTCCTTGTTACGTGAAGGACTGACTGCTGGCGTGCTGACGGAAAAACAGTCGCCTCGCCTCTCTGTGTACCCCGACCAGATTGTATGGGGACGCTCTCCTGTCCGAATAGACTTGGCTGGTGGGTGGACAGATACTCCGCCGTATTGTTTGATGGAAGGCGGTTCGGTAGTGAATATCGCCATCGAACTCAATGGTCAACCTCCACTACAGACTTATGTTAAGCCTTGCCGTGAACCACATATCGTCCTGAGAAGTATTGACCTTGGTGCCATGGAGGTCGTCGAAACTTATGAGCAGCTGGCCGCCTATAATCAAGTGGGCTCACCATTCTCAATCCCCAAGGCGGCTTTGGTCTTGGCTGGATTCTTGCCGGGATTCTCGCAAGAAACCTTTCCTTCCCTTCGGGCTCAGTTGGAAGCTTTCGGCTGTGGTATCGAACTGACATTGTTGTCCGCCATCCCTGCAGGCAGTGGTTTGGGAACAAGTTCAATCTTGGCTTCCACGGTTCTTGGGGCAGTTAGTGATTTCTGCTCGTTAGCATGGGATAAGAACGAAATAGGTCGTCGTACGCTGGTTCTAGAGCAATTATTGACCACTGGAGGCGGTTGGCAGGATCAGTTTGGAGGCGTATTAGGAGGAGTTAAACTTTTAGATACCCAGCGAGGTTTCGACCAGAATCCGAGGGTAAGGTGGTTGCCTGATGCCGTGTTTACTCAGCCCGAATATGCCCAGTGTCATCTGCTTTATTATACGGGTATCACACGTACTGCCAAGAAAATATTGGCAGAAATAGTTCGCCGAATGTTCGTCAATCATCGTCAGCAACTGCTTCAACTTCGTGAGATGAAAGCACATTCTGTCGATATGTACGAAGCCCTTCAGCGACAGGACTTTATGGCTGTAGGACAACTTATCCGTAAGACGTGGGCACAGAACCAACGTATAGATAGTGGTACTAATCCTGACAGTGTACGTAGTATTACAAACCTTGTCGATGACCTCTGTCTAGGGTATAAATTGCCTGGAGCCGGAGGCGGTGGCTATCTGTATATGGTTGCCAAAGACCCCGAGGCGGCAGCACGAATTAAGCAGGTACTTAATGCCCGTCAACCCAATGCTAATGCCCGTTTTGTCGACATGACTTTGTCGAAAACAGGACTGCAAGTTTCACGTAGCTAATAAGTATTGTGGATTTCAGGACGATTGTTGATATTGAAAAGCCCGGCTTTCAGATTAAGCCATGTGAAGAGATACTTTTCGTGGGCTCGTGTTTTGCTGACGAGATAAGTAGACATTTCCGGGACAATGGTTTCCCGGTAACGGCAAATCCCTATGGCGTGATGTATAATCCTGTCAGCATCTTACACACGATAGCACGCTATGAAAATGCTCCTCGTATTGTATTCCTGACACTGGGTACTAATCATGTCTACCGTCTAAAAGAAACGGGAGAGATTGTGGACAACTGCGAAAAACGTCCACAGCATATTTTCCAAGAAGAACAACTCACAGCTGATGAGTGTGCAGAAAATCTGCAAGAAGCCATAGGAATCTTATGTCAAAGGAATCCTGATGTCCAGGTTGTCCTAACAGTTAGCCCTATTCGCTATCGTAAGTACGGCTATCATGGTAGCCAACTCTCTAAAGCTACGTTGCTTTTAGCTGTGAATAAGGTGTTAGAGGATTGTCAAACTGGTCATGTTTGTTATTTTCCCGCCTATGAGATTGTTCTGGATGAACTACGTGACTATCGGTTCTATGCTCCAGATATGCTTCATCCATCTGAGCAGACTGTAGACTATATATGGGAGCGCTTGGTCGAAACCTATTTCTCTTTGGAAGCCAAATCCTTTTTGGAAGAATGGCGTCCTATACGACAGGCTCTTCATCATAGGCCTTTTAATCCTGAGGCACCAGCCTATAAAGAATTTAAGGATAAAACTATGTTAAAACTATCCGAGTTGCGCAAAAAATACAGTAACTTTGCATTATGAATTACACAATAGAAAAAATTACGACGCTCATAGGAGCTCGTCGCATCGGTACGGCTGATGCTATGATTGGATGGCTGTTGACGGACAGTCGTTCACTTTGTTTCCCTGAAGAAACCCTATTTTTTGCCTTGAAATCTTCGCGCAACGATGGTCATCACTATATCAGTGAACTCTATCGTCGAGGTGTTCGCAACTTTGTTGTTAATAATGTGCCTACTGACGGGCAGTACGTTGATGCCAACTTCCTGATCGTCCCTTCTCCGCTGGCAGCCTTGCAGCGACTGGCAGAACGTCATCGTGACGAGTTCGATTGTCCAATAGTTGGCATTACGGGCTCAAATGGCAAGACGATGGTCAAGGAATGGCTTTACCAGTTGCTTTCTCCTCAGATGGCAGTTACCCGTTCCCCCAAGAGCTATAACTCGCAAATAGGTGTTCCGCTGAGTGTCTGGTTACTTAACGAGCAGACGCAGGTAGGTCTTTTTGAGGCAGGTATCAGCGAACCCGGTGAGATGGAGGCTCTTCATGATATCATACAGCCTACCATCGGTGTGCTGACCTCTCTGGGTGCGGCTCATCAGGAGAATTTCCGTTCTTTGGAGGAGAAATGTAATGAGAAACTGCACCTCTTTCATGGTGCCAAAGTCATTGCCTACAATTCTGACGACGATGTTGTCAGCCGTTGTATACGTCGCAGTGGCTATCACGGGGAGAAGATAGGGTGGAGTCGTGAGAATCCATCGGCTACACTTTATATTGCTGATGTGACGAGTCAAGATAGTGGTACTAGCCATACTGGTTTGACGACAGTATCCTATATATATAAAGGTTCGCGAGGAAGTTACGACCTTCCTTTCTTCGATGAGGCTTCCTTACAATGCTCGTTTGCATGTGCAGCCATTGCCCTTTATCTTGGTGTCCTACCAGAACAGTTAGCCGAACGGATGGCAATACTTGAGCCGATAGCCATGCGTCTGGAGGTTAAGGAAGGACAGCGTGGCTGTCTATTGATTAACGACTCTTATAATTCGGATATCAATTCATTGGCAATAGCGCTCGACTTTATGTCAAGGCGTACATCAGCCAAGGAGTCGATGCTCACTGGGAAAGTGAGACAGACACTTATTCTCAGTGACATTTTTCAAAGTGGGATGACGCCTGTCGACCTCTATCGAGAGGTTAGCAATCTCTGTCAGAAACGTGGCATTAACAAACTTATTGGAATCGGACCGCACATCACTTCCCAACGGGCTGTTTTCTCCGTTGATGAGAAGTATTTTTTCGCCACAACAGAGGAATTTCTGCGCAGCGATGTCTTCCGCCTGCTGCATGATGAGGTGGTATTGATCAAGGGAGCCCGTCCTTTCGGGTTCGACCGCATCACAGAACGCCTGGAGCAGAAAGTGCATGAAACGATTCTGGAAGTCAACTTGAACGCATTGGTCAACAACCTGAATTACTATCGCTCTTTCATGAAGCCGGAAACAAAGCTGGTTTGCATGGTGAAGGCCGATGCCTATGGAGCTGGAGCTGTGGAAGTGGCCAAGACGTTGCAAGACCATCGTGTAGATTATCTGGCTGTTGCCGTTGCTGACGAGGGCGTAACGTTGCGTCGCCATGGTATCACCCAGAATATCATGATAATGAATCCAGAGATGACGGCTTTCAAGGCGATGTTCGACTATGAATTGGAGCCAGAGGTTTATTCTTTCTGGCTGTTGGAAGCACTTATTCAAGCTGCAGAGAAACAGGGTATCACAGGATGGCCTGTACATATTAAGCTTGATACGGGCATGCATCGTCTTGGCTTTGATCCAGAAAAAGACATGGAGCGCCTTATTGACCGATTGCATCATCAGAACGCTGTCATCCCGCGTTCTGTGTTCAGTCACTTCGTTGGTTCCGATAGCGAAGACTTCGACCGCTTCTCTGCTGAGCAGTTCCGTAAGTTTGATAAAGCCAGTACTCAATTGCAAGCAGCCTTTAAACATAAGATACTTCGCCATATTTGTAACTCTGCCGGAATCGTTCACTTCCCGGAACGGCACTTGGATATGTGCCGACTTGGTCTAGGCTTGTATGGTTATGACCCTATGGATGCAAGTTTGACTAATTCATCTAAACAAGCTGGTTCCCTTCAGCCTGTCAGCACACTCAAGACCACCATTCTGCAACTCCGACAGGTGCCCAAGGATGAGACGGTGGGTTATAGCCGCAAGGGTATCTTGAAGCGTGATTCCGTGATAGCTGCTATTCCTATTGGCTATGCTGATGGACTCTCCCGTCATCTTGGACGTGGGGCAGGCTATTGTCTAGTGCATGGTCAGAAAGCGCCCTACGTGGGAAACATCTGCATGGACGTCGCTATGATTGACGTCACGGACATTCCCTGTCAAGAGGGTGATACTGTTGAGATTTTCGGCGAGCACTTGCCTGCCAATGTGCTCAGCGATGTGCTGCAGACGATTCCTTATGAGGTATTGACAGCTGTCAGCGGTCGTGTCAAAAAAGTATATTTCCAAGATTAATTCTTTGTTAATTATAAATTATTTAGTATCTTTGCAGCCACAACCGTTTCTTTGAGACGCTTGTTAGTAAGAAAACTACGCTTAAAAACAAATAAACAAATCTAATGGAACAAGTCTTTAGCTACATTATCAGCCTTGGTGCCTCGGTTATGATGCCTATTCTGTTTACTATCATCGGCCTTGGCATCGGATTGAAATTTGGAAAGTCGCTCAAGTCAGGTCTTTATGTTGGTGTCGGTTTTGTTGGTCTCGGTATTGTGACAGCCCTGCTGACCACTAATTTTGGTGGACCGTTGAGTGAAATCTCTGAACTCTATGATTTACAGTTGAAGGTGTTTGATATGGGTTGGCCTGCTGCTGCTGCCGTTGCCTATAACACGGCTGTCGGTGCACTCATTATCCCTATCTGCCTGGGTGTCAACTTCCTTTTGCTGATTACAGGTTGCACCCGTACGGTGAACATCGACCTGTGGAATTACTGGCACTTCGCCTTCATCGGTGCCGTTGCCTATTTCGTTATGGGACAGAGCCTCGTCTGGGGCTACTTTGCTGCTATCGTGTGCTATATCATCACGTTGGTAATGGCCGACCTTACGGCAGACAAGTTCCAAGAATACTATACTGAGTGGCAAGGTATCTCTATTCCACAGCCTTTCTGTCAGAGTTTTGTACCCTTTGCCTTGCTTATCGGTAAGGCGCTGGACAAGATTCCTGGTTTTGAGAAACTGAATATCGATGCTGAAGGCATGAAAAAGAAGTTTGGTGTCATGGGTGAGCCTCTGATACTGGGTGTTATCGTGGGCGCGCTGATTGGTGTACTGGCACAGCTTGACATCAAGAAAGTGTTGTTCCTTGGAGTGACTATGGGTGCTGTCATGGAGCTCATTCCCCGTATCACATCACTCTTCATCGAAGGTTTGAAACCCATCGCAGAAAAGACCCAGGAGGTAGTCAAGAAGAAGTTTAATGGTAAGAAGGTATACATAGGTATGTCGCCTGCTGTCGTTATCGGTCATCCTACGACCTTGGTGGTATCGCTGTTGCTCATTCCCGTTGCCCTTGGCTTGGCTGTCGTGCTGCCAGGCAATCAATTTTTACCTTTGGCATCCTTGGCGGGCATGTTCTATTTGTTCCCCATGGTACTGCCTTTTACAAAGGGAAATGTGGTGAAGACCTTTATCATCGGTCTGGTAGCGTTGGCCATCGGACTTTACTTTGTCACAGATATGGCTCCAGCCTTCACACAGGCAGCCCACACGGTCTTCGAACAGACAGGCGACAAGGCAGCTGACATCCCCGCAGGCTTCGACGGTGGTGCTCTTGACTTCGCCTCGTCGCTCTTCGGCTGGGTCATCTATAAATGCGTCAATTCGCTAGAGTATGTAGGTGCAGCTATCTTGAGCGTCATCACCATAGGCATGGTGGTATGGAACCGCCAGCGCATAGCAAAAGAGAACAAAAACAATCAATGATATGAAAAAGACTATTTTGGGTATTGCCCTGTTGATGGGCACGCTGAGCCTGTCTGCCCAACAGGACGTTAAGTTTCAGACGGCTTGTCATCCTGCCGATGTGAAGGGTTACGACACGAAGACGCTTCGTGAGCGCTTTGTCATGGAGAAAGTCATGGAGGCTGACAAGATTCATCTTACCTATTCTCACTATGACCGTTTCATCTTCGGAGGGGCCATGCCTGTCAAGAAGACTTTGAAGCTGGAGAATTTCCTTGAGCTGGGTCTTGATGTTGATCCAGGCATTAAGGAAAAGTATTTCCTCTACAACCGTGAACTCGGTATCGTCAACTGCGGCGAGGGCGATGGTGTCGTCATCGTCGACGGAAAAGAGTACGCCCTCTCACCCAAGGAGGCTCTTTACATTGGCCGTGGCCACATTGCCAAGGGTAAGGATGTGAACAAGGAAGTGCTGTTCCGTTCAAAGGATGCTTCGAAACCTGCCAAGTTCTACCTGAACTCCGCCACGGCTCATCAGCACTACAAGACCCAGTGGATTACGCTGGACGGTCGTAAGGGTTCGCTGAAGGCTGCCGTATGGGGACCTGTCGGTTCGCTGGAGGAGTGTAACAACCGCACCGTCTATAAACTCATCGTCAACGACGTGCTGGAAGAAGGTCCCTGCCAGTTGCAGCTTGGTCTTACCCAGCTTAACCCAGGTGCAGCCTGGAACACGATGCCTCCCCATACCCATGGTCGCCGCATCGAAGCCTACTACTACTTCAACCTCCCCCAGGAGCAGACTATCGCCCACATCATGGGTGAGCCTCAGGAAAGCCGTGTCGTATGGCTGCATAACGAGCAGGCAATCATGTCGCCTGAGTGGAGTATGCATGCTGCTGCCGGTACCTACTACTACACCTTTATCTGGGGTATGGCCGGTGAGAATCTGTACTATAACGACAAGGACAATATTCCCGTCATTGACATCAAATAAATCTAGAATACTATGAGTGCTATACAAACTACCAAGATGTCCAATTTCCGTTGGGTCATCTGTGCCTTGCTCTTTTTGGCAACAACGGTCAACTACATGGACCGCCAGGTGCTTTCGCTGACCTGGAAAGACTTTATTGCTCCCGAGTTCCATTGGGACGACAACGACTATGGTACCATCACCGGATGGTTCTCCATCTTCTATGCCATTGCCAACCTCTTCGCTGGTAAGTTCATCGACTGGATGGGCACGAAGAAAGGTTATCTCATCGCCATCTTCGTATGGTCGACGGGTGCCGTGCTGCATGCCGGTTGCGGATGGGCAGCCATGAACATCGAGGGCTACGACTCCATCGAAGCATTGCGCATGGTGCAGGCAGGCTCTGACGCTGCAGTGGCCATTGCCACCGTTTCCGTCTGGCTCTTCCTTTCCTGCCGTATGATTCTCGCCTTGGGTGAGGCAGGCAACTTCCCCGCCGCCATCAAGGTTACCGCCGAGTACTTCCCGAAGAAGGACCGTGCCTTTGCCACCTCCATCTTCAACAGCGGAGCGTCGGTAGGTGCGCTGGCAGCTCCTGCCACCATTCCCCTGTTGGCCCGTGCGTGGGGCTGGGAGATGGCCTTCGTCATCATCGGTGCTTTAGGATATGTCTGGATGGCGCTGTGGATATGGGCTTACGAGAAGCCTTCCAAGAACAAGCGCGTCAACCAGGCAGAGCTCAACTATATTGAGCAGGATGCCGACATCTCCGACGTACAGAACAAGCAGGAGGCCAAGGAGGAGAAGACCATTCCTTTCTGGCAGTGCTTCAAGTACAAGCAGACCTGGTCGTTCATCGTGGGTAAGTTCATGACCGACGGTGTGTGGTGGTTTTTCCTGTTCTGGGCACCCGCCTACTTCTCCGACCAGTACGGCTACACGTCCGACTCAGCGATGGGTATCGCCCTTATCTTCACGCTCTACGCCATCTGCACCGTGCTCTCTATCGGTGGTGGCTACCTGCCCAAGATATTTGTCGAGAAGTACGGCATGAACCCCTATGCCGGCCGTATGCGTGCCATGTTCATCTTCGCCTTGTTCCCCGTGCTCGGCTTGTTTGCCCAGCCCTTGGGAGCGTATAGCGCATGGTGGCCCGCCATTCTGATTGGCCTGCTCGGTGCCGGTCACCAGTCTTGGTCAGCCAACATCTTCTCTACCGTTGGCGACATGTTCCCCAAGTCGACCATCGGCACCATCACGGGTATCGGCTCTATGGCCGGCGGTGTAGGCTCGTTCCTTATCAACAAGGGTTCTGGTATGTTCTTCACCTGGGCCGACGGTCAGGGCTCGGCCTTCCAGATGTTCGGCTTCGACGGTAAGCCCGCCGCCTACATGGTGGTGTTCTGCATCTGCGCCGTGGCCTACCTCGTTGGCTGGTGCATCATGAAGGCGCTCGTACCGAAGTACAAGCCTATCGTACTGGAGTAATAATCAGTTATTGGTATTGAAAAAAAGGGTTTCTCAATCGAGAAACCCTTGTTTTTTGAGTGTCTGCAGGAGCGTGGCGGACATGGCCTCGTTGTCCTTGCGGGTGTACCGGATGTCGGTGAATATCTGGGCGAGGGTGTCCTTGTGGTTGATGCGCAGGAATTCGAGGTTCTCAGGGAGGTGCTCCTTGTCGTAATAATACTTGTCGATGTCGGCGGCCAGGTAGTCGCGGTAGGTCTCGCGGTGTACGAAGCTGTCGAGTGGCAGTCGGTCGGAGAGTGCGGGCTGGTGGTCGGGCCATCCCACGGTGAGTGTTGCCACGGGCATGACCAGTCGGGGCAGCTCTAGGATGTCGATGATGAGCTGAGGCTGATAGACGGTGGTGCCCAGGTAGCAGTAACCTAGCCCTTCCTCGTCCATGAGGTTGCAGAGCGTCTGGGTGTAGAGCAGTGCGTCGGTGGCAGCATTGATGAACGACAGGAAGTTGTCGTAGCCCGGCTCCGCCTGTCGGCAGCGTGCCCAGGTGCTGGTGCGGTTGAAGTCGGCGCAGACGGTGAGCACCACCGGTGCCTGGGTGACCATGGGCTGGTTGAAGTGGGCTGGCGCCAGCCGCTGCTTCATGTCAGCCGAACGGGTTACTACTACGGAGTACAACTGCAGGTTGCCCATGGTCTGTGTGCGGGAGGCCTCGGCCATCAGTCGGTCCAACAGTTGGTCGCTCACTTCTCTCTCGCTGTATTGGCGTATGGTACGCCTTGTTGCTAAGTTCTTCATGGCTGCAAAGGTAGTGCATTTCGCCCAAATGGCCAAATAATCCGCGGTGTTAACATTTTTTTTAGTGCCCGTTGCCTGCGTTTGGCCTTTTTTTTGTACTTTTGTCTCGCTGTCATGCAGCAGACAGCAGATAGAACTATGAAGTACGCAACATACATCAAGAAGATTGAGATTGACGCCCTCTGGAGCGGCAAGAAGCACATCGTCTGGACGCTCGACCCGCACGTCAACGTGTTGAGCGGCATCAACGGCGTGGGCAAGTCGACCATCCTGAACAAGGTGGTGAAGAGCGTCAACACGAACGGCGACGTGACAAACCACCTGCTCAAAGGTGTCCACCTGCTGATGGAACCCGAGGACGCGTCGCACATCCGCTACGACATCATCCGCTCGCTGGACTCCCCCGTGCTGGACCTGGAGACAATGAGCCATGTGGACGCCCGCATCACCTCGGCACTCGACTTCCAGCTGTACCACCTGCAGCGCAAATACCTCGACTATCAGGTGAACATCGGCAACCGCATCATTGCCGAACTGCAACAAGGCAATACCGATGCCGCGCAACAACTGTCGCAACCCAAGAAGCGGTTCCAGGACATCGTCGACGAGCTGTTCGCCGAAACCGGCAAGAAGATTGTGCGTACCGAGAACGAGATACGATTCTCGCAAATCGGCGAGACACTGGTGCCCTACCAACTCTCCAGCGGCGAGAAACAGATGCTTGCCATCCTGCTCACCGTGCTCGTGGAAGACGGCCAGCCCCACGTGCTCTTCATGGACGAGCCCGAGGTGTCGCTGCACATCGAGTGGCAGAAACGACTCATCGACCTGGTGCTGGAACTGAACCCTAACGTGCAGATCATCCTGACCACCCACTCGCCGGCAGTCATCATGAGCGGATGGATGGACAAGGTGACGGAAGTGAACGACATAGAGGTTAACGGATAGAAATGGGTAACCGGCTGAGTGATCATCTGAATTCAAGCTACTTCGAGGCGGCCAACAAGCTGAAGTCGAAGACGGCGCGGCGCAGGATCGTTGCCTACGTCGAGAGCTACGACGACATCTTCTTCTGGCGAACTGTCCTCTCTCGCTTTGAGGACGACACCCGATACTTCGAGGTCATGCTGCCCACACACCGCAAACTGGAGCGAGGCAAGAAAGCCGTCCTAGCCTTGCAAGGACTGGGCGAGGCGATGATAGCCTGCGTGGATGCCGACTACGACTACTTGCTGAACGGCGCCACCGAGCAGTCGCGCAGAGTGCTCGAGTGCCCCTACGTCTTCCACACCTATGCCTATGCCATCGAGAACCTGCAATGCTACGCCCCGTCACTTCACGACGTCTGTGTGGCGGTGACGCTCAACGACCACCGCATCTTCGACTTTGAAGACTATCTGCGCCAGTACAGCGAAACCATCTTCCCGCTGTTCGTATGGTCGGTATGGGCCTATCGCACCGGGCGACATAATCATTTCTCCATGTCAGACCTGTCACGCGTGGCCGACCCCGGCGGCTTCAACGTGTTCAATCCCCAGCCGTCCATCGAGCATCTGCGCCACAAGGTGGGCACCCGCGTCCACCAACTGCAGCAGCAGTATCCCGGTGCCAAGGAAGAATACATGCAGACCAAGGAGCTCGTCAAGTCACTGGGTGTGACGCCACAGACCACTTACCTTTATATGCAGGGACACAGCGTGTTCGACAATGTCGTGGCACCTATACTAAATAAAGTGTGCGGCAAGCTGCGCCTGGAACGTGAGGAGGAGATATGCCGCACGGCGCGCCACTACACCCAGCGCCGCAACGAAATGTCCTGCTACGAACACTCGCAGCAGGACATCCGTCAGATGTTAAAGAAGAATATGGGCTATATGTTGTCCGAATGTTTTCGGCGCATACAGCAGGATATCAACACATTTCTTACGAAAGAACGTACGTCTCAAGAAACTTAATCGTTCCGCTGGTGCGCACCTCCTGAGCCGTAGCGGGGATGAGCATGCTCTCGCCCTCGCGGAAGATGCACTCCTCGCCGTCAACGGTCAGCGTGCCTGTTCCCTTCAGGCCAATGAGCACGACGAACGAATCGAGGTCGCTATAGTCGATGCACATCGGTTCGGTGAGGTCGTAAACGGCGGTATTGAAGTAAGGACACGCCACGAGCAGCTGGCTCTCATCCTTGCGGGCGGTGTAGTTCGTGCGGTAGTCGGGGAGCACGTGGTAGTCAATGCTCTCAGCAGCCTCCTTGGTGTGCAACTGCCGCAGGTTGCCGTCCTTGTCGCGCCGTTTGTAGTCATAGATGCGGTAGGTGACGTCAGAAGTCTGCTGAATCTCCGCCAGGTAACAGCCGGCACCGATGGCATGGATGCGCCCGGCAGGAATGAAGAAGCAGTCGCCCGCCTTCACCTGATACTGTGCCAGGGCGTCGCAGATGGTGTCGTTCGCCACCATCTCCTCATATTCTTCGGGTGTTATCTGCTGTCTCAGTCCGTTGTAGAGCATGGCGTCGGGAGCGGAATCCATGACATACCACATCTCTGTTTTTCCGCGGGGCTTGCCCTGGCGGTGAGCTGTCTCGTCGTCGGGATGCACTTGGATGCTCAGGTTCTGGTGTGCATCGATAAACTTGATAAGTAGCGGGAACTCATCGCCGAAGCGTCGGTAGTTGGCTGCTCCTACCAGCTGGTCTTTCAACTTGCGGACGAGTGCGTTGAGCGACTCTCCGTCTTTGGTCAACGTCTCATTGTCCTGGACACCGCTGAGTTGCCAACTCTCGGTGCCCCAGATAAGCGTTTTGACAAGTGGGGTGAATTGATAGAACTTCATCATGATATAGTGTTAACTGTCTTTCCAGAATGCACGAGTGAACAATACCAGTACTGACATGATTTCCAGACGCCCTACCAGCATGAGGAAAGAGCAAAGCCACTTGACCGTATCTGGCAGTTCCGACCACGACATCACCGGACCTATCTGTGTGCCCAGTGTGGGACCTACGTTGCTGATACAGCTAAGGGCAATGGTAATGGCATTGGTGTTGTCGATGCCTGCCGCAATCATCAAGGTCGCCGTCAGCAGTACCATGAGCGTGAAGATGGCAAAGAATGCCAGCAGGGTGCTGAGTTGTGACCGCGATACGGGAACTCCGTCAATCTTCACAGGTAATACGGCATTAGGGTGGAGCAGTCGGCGGAACTCGTTGCGAAGCACCTTGAACACCATGACACCGCGGATGCACTTGAAACCGCCAGTGGTAGAACCCGAACAAGCTCCGATAAACATCAGACAGGCTAGGATGACCCACGTGATGTGTGGCCACATGGCGGCATCATCGTTGAACAGCCCCGTGGTCGTGATGAACGACACCACCTGGAAGAGGGCGCTGCGGAGGGCACGTTCCAAACCATAGCCGTTGCGTGTGATGAGCAAATACATAATCCATACCGTGGAAACGAAGATGATGCTAATGTACATCTTGAATTCTGAACTCTTCAGCAGTGCACCCGGCCGGAGCTTGAAGATGCTGGCATAGAGCATCGTGAAGTTGATGCCTGCAAGGAACTGGAAGAGAATGGCAAGATATTCGATGGTGGGTGAACGGAAGAACTCCGTGGAGTCGTTGTGCGTGGCAAAACCGCCTGTGGCTGTCGTTGTCATGGCGTAGTTGATGCTGTCGAACAGGTCCATGCCTGCAGCATAGTATGAAAGGATACACGCGATAGTGAGCGCCAGGTAAATGGACCAAATCCATTTGGCCATCGTTGAGAGGCGTGGGTGCATCTTGGTGCGTAAAGGTCCGGTGGCCTCAGCGGCAAACACCTTCACAGAACCACTTCCCACCATAGAAGGGAGAATGGCAATGGTGAAGAACACGATACCCAGTCCGCCGATCCATTGTGTCTGGGTGCGCCAATAGAGTGTGGCATGGGGTAGCCACTCCACGTCGTCGAGGATGGAGGCTCCCGTAGTGGAGAAACCTGACATCGTCTCGAAGAAGGCATCAGTCACATGTCCTATATAGCCGCTGATAAGGAAAGGTAGCATGCCAAATAAACTGAACACAATCCATGTGACCGTAACCAGTAGGTAAGCGTCACGGCGACTCAGGTTGTTGTCGGCATTGCGCCCCAGGTATCTTAGTACAAAACCGCTGCAGAGCGTAAGGAGGGCGGAAATGAGGAATGCAACGAAGTCGTCTTCCTGATAGCAGAAGGCAATGGTTGCACAGAAAAGAAGCAGCGATCCCAACATGAAGAGCAGAGCCCCCAGTACCTTATATATCAGTTGGAAGTTCACCATAACGTGTCGGTCTTGAAGTATTTCTCCAATTTCTTCAGGTTCTGCTCATGACAGAATACCATGACAGAGTCGCCAGCCATAATGCGGGTGTTACCATTGACCAGGATGCCTACGTCATTGCGGACCAGTCCGCCGATGGTGACACCGAAAGGAAGGCCTAAATCCTTGACCGCCTTTTTGGTGACCTTGGAGTCTTCTGCTGCAACGAACTCGGCAACGTCAGAGTCGACCATCATCAGTGAACGCACGTTGCTCACGTCGGCATCAAGCATCATTTGGTAGATATGGTCGGCTGCCAAAGTCTTTTTGTTGATGATGGTTCCAATATCAAGACTCTCCGCCATTTCGACATAATCCAGGTTCTCAACCATAGCTACGGTCTTTCGGACTCCCAGTCGCTTGGCTGTCAGGCAAGCAAGGATGTTGGTCTCTGCATTACCCGTAAGGGCAACGAAAGCTTGGGTGTTCTGAATGCCTTCCTCCTGAAGTAAGCCAAGGTCACGGCCGTCACCATGGATAACCATCGTGTCGACATCGTTCAACTGCTCATTCAGTTGTTCGCAGCGCGACTCGTCAGCCTCGATGATTTTCAGGTTCATATAGTCGGGAGCTGTCTTCGCTACGCGTACAGATGTCTTGCCGCCTCCCATAATGATGACATTCTTTACATCGGCATAGTGCTCCTTGCCGGAAATCTTGCGGATATAAGGAATGTATTCACGGGTGGTCATAAAATAGGCGATGTCGTTGATGCGCAACTCATCGTTGCCACTGGGTATTAAAGTGTCATTACCCCGTTTGATAGCCACGACATGATAGGGGTCGTCGGGACCACATAACTCACGCAGTGGCTGGTTAAGGACTTCGCACGTTTCGCGCAGCTTGATGCCCAGCATAACCAATGCACCTCCGTGTACATCCCACCGCTGGCGTACCCACGACATCTTCAGTCCGTTGGTAATGTCAATGGCTGCCAGCGCCTCGGGGTAAATGAGGGAGTTGATGCCCATCTGTTCGAAGAACGACAGTTGGGCTGGAGCCAGATATTCGATGTTATCAATACGCGCTACCGTTTTCTTGGCTCCCAGCGCATGGGCTATCATACAAGCTGTCATGTTGCGACTCTCGTCGGTGGTGACACCCACAAAGAGGTCGGCATCCTCTACACCTGCTTCCTTTAGCGTCTGGATGCTGGTGGGTGAACCGTGCAGGGTCATGATGTCGTACCGACTTTCCAGTCCGGCCAACCGTTCTATATAGTCGTCAACCAACACACAGTCCTGATGGTCCTTCGAGAGTAGTTTAGACAGGTGAGTACCTACGGCGCCTGCCCCGCCAATGACTATTTTCATAAAAGTCCTTGTATAGTTTCCCTGATATGTTCCTCGTCAATGCCTACAATGTTCTGTAGTTGTGCCACCGTACCATGTTCCACAAAGTGGTCGGGCAGTCCGAGACGCTTGATAACTGGCGTATAGTCGTGCTCGCTCATCCATTCCAGGATGGCAGAGCCCATACCTCCGTTCCGTACGCCGTCTTCTACAGTGACGATCTTCTTGAATTTGCGGCCTATCTCATGAAGCATCTCCTCATCGAGCGGTTTAAGGAAACGTAAATCGTAATGAGCAACCTTAGGGGTGAATGCGGCAATAGCTTTCGCTGCCGTGACACCAATAGGACCAATGGTAATGACGGCCACGTCAGAACCATCTTGTAACTTGCGACCCTTTCCAATGGGTACTGCTTCAAGCGGACAGCGCCAGTTGACGACAGATCCATTGCCACGGGGGTAGCGGATGACAAAAGGTCCCTGATTTGGCAATTGTGCGGTATACATAAGTCGACGCAATTCGCACTCGTCCATTGGGGAGGAGATGGTCAGATTGGGAATGATGCGCAGGGCTGCCATGTCGAAGGCACCGTGGTGTGTAGGCCCGTCCTCGCCAACCAAACCTGCACGATCCAGACAAAGAACTACGTTTAGTCTGAGAATGGCTACGTCGTGTATGATATTGTCGTAGGAACGTTGTGCAAAAGCACTATAAATGTTACAAAACGGTATCAGCCCTTCTTTTGCCATACCTCCTGAGAAAGTGACAGCATGTCCCTCGGCAATACCCACGTCAAAGGTGCGCTCAGGTATCTCCTTCATCATGATATTCATGGAACAACCTGTTGGCATGGCAGGTGTGACTCCGATAATATTCGGGTTCTGTCGAGCCAGTTCCAGCAACGTATGGCCGAACACATCCTGAAAGCGTGGGGGCATATTCGTTGTGTCCCTGACCAGTCGTTCTCCCGTTTCGGGATCGAACTTACCTGGTGCATGCCAAATGGTGACATCCTTCTCGGCAGGTGCATAACCGTGGCCTTTCTGGGTGTGCAGATGGAGCAACTTGGGGCCTTTCATGTCCTTCAGTTGGCGCAAGATGCGTACCAATTCCTTGACATTATGACCATTGAAGGGCCCGAAATAGCGGATGTCCATACCTTCAAACACGTTCTGCTGATGAGAAATGGCAGACTTTAAGGCGTTTGACAGACGGATGATGCCTTTGCGGCGGTCATCATTGAGCAGTCCCTTGTTGTGCAGCCATCGCGATGCCTTAAAGCGCAGGGCATTGTATGTCTCGTTGGTATTGAGTGACAGCAGGTATTCCTGCATGCCGCCAACAGCCCGGTCAATAGACATGTTGTTATCATTCAGAATGATGAGGATGTCACTCTGCGAGGAAGCTATATTGTTTAGTCCTTCGTAGGCCAGACCACCCGACATGGCGCCATCGCCAATAACAGCTACCACATGTCGGTCTTTACCTTCTGTCTTGGCGGCAACAGCCATGCCCAATGCTGCGGAGATGCTGTTTGAGGCATGTCCACACTCAAAAGTGTCGTATGGACTCTCCTCAGGAGAAGGGAAAGGACGGATACCTCCCAGTTTTCGGTTGGTACAAAACTGCTCACGTCGGCCAGTTAAAATTTTATGTCCGTAGGCCTGATGGCCCACATCCCATACAATGCGATCTTCTGGTGTGTTATAAGCATAGTGAAGGGCCACGGTAATTTCTATAACGCCAAGACTAGATGCCAAATGGCCAGGGTTTACAGACAGTTCTTTGACAATGTCTTCGCGAAGTTCCTGACACACTTCTGGTAGTTGGTCGACGCTCAGCTTCCTTAAATCATCCGGATATTGTATTTGGGCTAATAATCCCATATTTTCTTATTCCTTATTTATTTTTATTTTGCAAAGGTAGTGTAAAATGATTAAATGGCAAAATAAATTAGGGAAATCCTTGCAGTTTACATAAAAACTTTATATATTTGCACAAAATAATACGCTACAGTTCATCTAACCTATGCTATATATAGACTTGCCCGAGGCATATAAAGATAGACAATTGTCATTCTATTTGGCAATGGAGGAGTTCGTGGCCCGTCAAATGGATATTGACGATTGTCTGCTGATGTGGCAGGTCGGGCCTAGTGTAATCTTCGGGCGTAATCAGTCTATGGAAAGTGAGGTGAATCTGGCGTTTTGCAAAGCTCATCAAATTAATGTCTACAGAAGGAAAAGCGGTGGTGGCTGCGTCTATGCTGACCACGACAATGTGATGCTTTCGTATATCAGTCAAGGTGATAATGTGGGACAAGCTTTCAATCGCTTTATCCAAATGATGCTCCTGGTGTTGCGTCGAATGGGCGTTGAGGCTGTTAGTACGAGCCATAATGACGTCATGATTGGCGACCGGAAGGTTAGTGGTACTGCGTGCTACCAAGTTGGTGGAAAGAGTATAGTACATGGAACGTTGCTCTATGACACAAATATGGACTATATGCTACATGCTATCACACCGAGCAGTGAGAAACTTCACCAGAAGGGTATACAAAGTGTCCGCCAGCGAATCACGCTCCTAAAAGACCATGTGACGCTGACGAAGGAAGAGGTAAAAACCCTTTTTCGGACTACCCTCTGTCAGGGAGAACGTCTACTGACATCCGAGGAGGTAACTGCCATTGAAGTATTAGAAAAGGAGTATCTGTGTAAAGAATTTATCAATAAGCTATAAGTATTTAATAACTAAGGACAATATGGAAAATAAAAGAACTTGTCTCTATGACAAGCACGTGGCGCTAGGAGCTCTCATCTCTCCGTTTGGAGGATTTGACATGCCTATCCAGTATACCAATATCGTGGACGAACATCAGGCTGTTCGTCAGGCATGTGGTGTGTTTGATGTGAGTCATATGGGTGAGGTGCTCGTTAGCGGAATGGATGCAGAACGCTATGTGAACACCCTCTTCACCAATGATGTTAGAGAGATGTCCGTTGGGAAAATTCTTTACGGCATGATGTGTTATGAGCATGGTGGGGTCGTTGATGATTTATTGGTCTATAAAATGGCTACCGACTGCTTCTTCCTGGTCATCAATGCTTCGAATATTGACAAGGACTGGGCATGGATACAACAGCATGCCAATGGTTATGACGTGACATTGGAGAACCAAAGTGACTATTATGGAGAACTGGCCATTCAAGGTCCTGATTCTGAGCAGGTCGTCAAGGAAGTATTGGGTATTGACGGCTCTGATCTCGCATTCTATACTTTTAAACCTCTTCGTTCGTCTATTACTCCTTCTCCCTCGCCTCTGATTAGCCGTACTGGCTATACAGGTGAAGATGGTTTCGAGGTGTATGCTGACGCAGCTTTTATCAATGAGTGCTGGGACAAACTGGTAAGTAGCGGACGTTGTAAACCCTGCGGTTTAGGTTGTCGCGATACGTTACGGTTTGAGGTGGGATTGCCCCTCTATGGAGATGAGCTGTCTGAAGAAATTACTCCCATTATGGCGGGCCTAAGCATCTTTGTCAAACTGGATAAGGATGAGTTTATCGGCAAAGATGCCTTGGTACAACAGAAGGCAATAGGTGCTCCCCGTAAGTTGGTAGGTATCGAATTAGCCGATAAGGCAATTCCACGTCATGGCTATGCCGTACTAAAGGACGGAAAGCAGATAGGTGAGGTGACGACCGGCTATCACACTATTTCGACTGATAAGAGCGTATGTATGGCACTCATTGACGCCTCTTATGCTGTTTTGGGAACGGAGGTAGAAATACAAATTCGAAAGAAAACGTTCCCAGGAACGGTTTGCAAGAAGAAATTTTACGATAAACATTATAAGAAATAATAACTAAAAACAAGAACAATGGCAAAAGTATTAGAAGGACTCTATTACACAGAGTCACACGAGTATGTAAAAGTAGAAGGCAACATCGGTTATGTAGGAATTACGGACTATGCCCAACATGCATTGGGTAACGTCGTCTATGTCGATATGCCTGATGTAGATGATGAGGTTTCTGCCGGTGAGGAGTTTGGTGCTGTGGAGAGTGTCAAGGCTGCTAGTGACCTTATCTCACCAGTTACAGGAGTTGTCCTTGAGGTCAACGAAGCATTAGAGGACGAGCCAGAACGTATCAATGCCGATGCTTATGAGAACTGGATTATTAAAGTGGAACTGTCTGACAAAGGTGAATTGAAGAACCTGATGGACGCTAAGGCATATACGGAATTCTGCGAACAATGACCTATAAGTATTTTCCCCATACTGACGAAGACTTACGGCAGATGATGGAGAAGGTTGGCGTGCAGTCACTGGATGAATTGTATGCCGATATTCCTGATAATATCCGTTTCCGTAAGGACTATGACATTCCTTTGAGTGCCAGTGAACTGGAAGTTCGTCAGGCTTTTGAACGACTAGGCTCTTGCAACCAGCAACTGACCTGTTTTGCTGGAATGGGAGTTTACGACCATTATACACCGTCTGTCATTCCGAGCCTATTGCAGCGCTCAGAATTCTTAACAAGTTATACTCCGTATCAAGCAGAAATATCCCAGGGTACGCTGCATTATATCTTCGAATACCAGTCGATGATGGCAGAATTGACAGGTATGGATATTTCCAATGCCTCGATGTATGATGGTACAACTGCGGCTGCTGAGGCCATGATGATGGCTGTGGCTGCAGGGAAGAAGGCAAGGAAGCTACTTGTGACAGAGGCTTATAATCCCTTGACTTATGAAGTGCTAAAGACCTATGCTTTACACCAGGACATAGAGTTGATAACCATCCCTGTAGAGGATGGCGTAACTACCCTTAATGCCCTTAAATCAAAACTTGTCCAGTATACTGGAGAGGTTGCAGGTGTTATCGTGCAACAGCCTAATGTTTATGGTATTATAGAAGACTTTACTGGCTTCGCCGATGCCTGTCACGAGCAGAAAGCCCTATTTGTCATGGACAGTGTAGCCGCAGACTTGGCGATATTGAAGACTCCTGCAGAATGGGGGGCTGACATCGCTGTTGGTGACGGACAGTCATTGGGAATCCCGATGGCTTACGGAGGTCCTTATGTTGGCTATATGTGCTGTACGGAGAAACTGATCCGCAAGATGCCCGGGCGTATTGTCGGCAAGACTGTTGACAATCGTGGACAACGTGCCTTTGTATTGACATTACAGGCTCGTGAACAACATATCCGTCGTCAGAAAGCTACGTCGAATATATGTTCCAACCAAAGTTTGATGGCACTGCATGTAACGATGTATATGGCGCTGATGGGACGACAAGGGTTGCGTGAGGCTGCAGAACAGAGTTATGGAGGTGCTCACTATTTGTGTGAAGAACTGGTGAAGACTGGTCATTTCCAACTGGTTTATGATAAGCCCTTCTTCAATGAGTTCTATGTCAGGTATGACGGTGATGCCGATGAATTGTACCGCCGCTTTTTAAAAGCAGGCATCTTGGGAGGTGTACGCTATCGGGATGGTTTCCTCTTTGCGGTTACCGAGAAACGTACGAAGGAAGAAATGGATAACCTTGTAAAACTGGCAGCTCTATGAACAACCGACTATATGGAAAACTGATATTCGAACTCTCTAAAGAGGGACGAAAAGGATATAGCCTGCCAAGAAACCGTTTTGAAGGCTATGAAATCCCCAAGGAGATATGTCGTGAACAAGAGGCGCAATTGCCTGAATGTGACGAGATGACAGTGGTGCGTCATTACACCAATCTCTCGCAAAATAATTTCGGCGTGGATAATGGATTCTATCCACTGGGGTCATGCACGATGAAGTATAATCCGAAGATTAATGAGGAAATGGCAGCTCTTCCCCAGTTCCAGAACTTACATCCCTTACAGCCCGATGACACTGCCGAAGGTGCGCGTGCCGTTATGGTGATGCTGGAACGTTTGCTGTGCCAGTTGACAGGTCTTCAGCATTTTACCTTCAAGCCCTATGCTGGTGCACATGGTGAACTGACTGGTCTAATGGTGATAGATAATTATCATCGTTCCCAGGGAGAATGGCAACGCAAGAAAGTCATCGTGCCAGATTCGGCACATGGCACGAATCCTGCCTCAGCTGCTGTCTGTGGGTTAGAGATTGTCGAGGTAAAATCTACCTCTGAAGGACTAGTAGATTTGGTTGATTTGGAACGACTTGTTTCTCAGGAAGGTCCGAATATTGCTGCCATGATGATGACTAATCCCAATACACTGGGTCTTTTTGAGCGTCAGATTCCGGAAATCACCAAACTCATCCACGACTGCGGTGGGCTGATGTATTATGATGGAGCCAACTTGAACCCTATGTTGGGAGCTTGTCGACCTGGGGACATGGGATTTGATGTGATGCATATTAACCTGCACAAGACTTTCTCAACGCCTCATGGTGGAGGTGGTCCGGGTAGCGGACCTGTCGGCGTGCGTGAGGGACTGCAGTGTTTCTTCCCCGTGGTATCGCCTTATCATGGTAATTTCATGGTTATGATGCGTGCTTTGGCCTATATCATGACGTTGGGCCGTGATCATGTGAAGGAAGTTGGTCCGTTGGCTACATTGAATGCAAACTACATCAAGGAGTCTTTAAAAGATGTCTATGAATTGCCCATCAGTGGATTGTGTAAGCATGAGTTCGTATTCGATGGCTTAAAGGATAAGTCGACGGGGGTTACCACGATGGATGTAGCCAAGCGTCTGCTGGACTACGGCTACCATGCACCGACGATTTACTTCCCGTTGTTGTTCCATGAGTCTCTGATGATTGAACCTACAGAGAACGAGTCGTTAGACACCATCAATGGCTTTATAGCGGTAATGCGTCGGATTGCTGAAGAAGCCAAGAATAATCCGGAAATGGTAAAGTCGGCACCTCATGATACCCCCATAGGGCGCGTGGATGATGTGCTGGCAGCCAAGCATCCGATAGTAACCTACAAGCAACTTATCAATGATGCAGACTGATCTTCTCATTATCGGCGCGGGGCCTGGTGGTTACCGCGCCGCTGAATATGCAGCCAAGCAAGGACTGCAGGTGGTTATCATAGAACAGGACGAGGTCGGAGGTACCTGTCTGAACCGAGGGTGTATCCCCACCAAGACCTTTGTTCATAGTGCTTCGTTTGCAGAAGCTGTGGAGCGCCAGCAGCAGGTGGTTAGCCAGTTGCGTAGTGGGGTAGAGGGCATTCTTTCTGCCCCAGGAATCACATTGGTGCGTGGACATGCGGCTTTTGCCGATGCTCGCTCTGTCTCCGTTGGGGATGATATCATTAGTGCTCGGCATATCATCATAGCCACAGGTAGTAGTGCCAAGATGCCACCTATTGAAGGTCTTAATGACCCTCGCGTGATGACGAGCACAGGACTATTGCAATTAAGAGAACTGCCCAAGCGGCTTTGCATCATCGGTGCAGGCGTTATAGGAATGGAGTTCGCTTCTGTATTCCAGCGTTTCGGAACGGAGGTTACGGTGATAGAATTCTTAAAAGAATGTCTGCCTATGCTGGACAGTGATGTAGCCAAGCGACTACGTAAACTGATGGAAAAAGCGGGTATTGTTTTTAAGATGAAAACGGCGGTTCATTCTGTTGCTGATATCGATGCAGACGCAATCTTGATAGCCACGGGGCGTAAGGCTAATACTGAGGGACTGAACCTGGCTGCTGCAGGTATCACTCTCGCTCCTAACGGAACGATTCCTGTAGATGACAATTTCATGATTAATGCTCTCCCCAGTGTTTATGCCATTGGTGATGTGAACGGGCGTCAGATGTTGGCTCATGCTGCAGAGATGCAAGCCATGCGTGTGGTGAACCATATCGTGGGAAAATCGGATGGCATACGTTTTGATGTGATGCCGGCAGCAATCTTTACAAAACCCGAGGCTGCCTGTGTAGGTGTCAGCGAAGACCAACTGAAGGAACATGGTGTTGACTATAAGTGTCACAAGTCGTTTTGGCGTGCCAATGGTAAGGCGTTGGCGATGAACGAGAGTGAAGGATTACTGAAACTTCTGGCTGATACTGATGGGCGTATTTTGGGCTGTCATGCTTTTGGTGCTCATGCAGCCGATATCATTCAAGAAGTCAGCGTGTTGATGTGTCGTGATACCACAGTCTGTCAGTTGCGTGATATGGTACACATCCATCCGACACTCAGTGAAGTGTTGAAGGCTGCAGTGGAATAAGCAGCCTTCAGACAGATACCTCTGCCTTGATATGGGGCCATGGGTCATAGCCTTCTAGCTCAAAGTCCTCGAACTGGAAATCAAAAATGTTTTTTACATCTGGATTGATTTTCATCGTGGGTAGTGGGCGAGGCTCACGGGTCAGTTGAAGCCTAGCCTGCTCCAGATGGTTCAAGTACAGGTGGGTGTCACCTGTGGTATGGATAAAGTCACCAGGCTTGAAGCCTGTCACCTGTGCCATCATCTGCAAGAGCAGGGCGTAGGAGGCGATATTAAAGGGTACTCCAAGGAACGTGTCGGCAGAACGCTGGTAGAGTTGTAGTGACAAGCGATCGCCTGCCACATAGAACTGGAAAATGGTGTGGCATGGGGGCAACGCCATCTTGTTCACTTCAGCGACATTCCATGCAGAAACAATCATGCGGCGTGAGTTAGGATTGTTTTTCAACTGGTCCACCACATATTGTATCTGGTCAATAACCCCTCCGTTGTAGTCGGGCCATGAGCGCCATTGGTGACCATAGACGGGTCCCAACTCGCCATTCTCGTCAGCCCACTCGTTCCAGATGCGGACACCATGTTCCTGCAGGTACTTTACATTTGTGTCACCTTTGAGGAACCATAGTAGTTCGTAGATAATACTTTTCAAGTGCAACTTCTTCGTGGTCAGCAGTGGAAAACCGTCTTCCAGATTATAACGGCTCTGCGTACCAAAGATGCTGATGGTACCAGTGCCTGTACGGTCACCTTTTTGCGTACCTTCCGTAAGGATACGGTTCAGTATGTCTAAGTATTGCTTCATATCTTTTTTAGTATAGGTTCGTATGCTGTGGGTATATGTGTGGTCTTTATTCTCCAAGGTTTGGGATAGAGATTGTTGGCACGTGTGCCGATGTTTTTCACCTGTCCTAAGATCTTTCCCATGAAAGATACCTCTACCAGTCCTTTGGGAACATCACCGGAAAGGACCAATGATTCGCCTCGCAGGAACTTCAGGGCATCTTCATAGGATAGTCCTGCCTGTGGGAGTGCTCCCTCATGACGAGCCGTAATCTCGTTGGCAACGAGCCGTAATCTCGTTAACGACGAGCCGTAATCTCGTTGAGAATGAGCCGCCACCCCTCTCTTGTGGAGCACGCAAACGAAAAGTCCTTCGCTGCGGCTGATGCCAGGGATGAAACGATAGACAGGCTCCTGGAATCCCTCGAGCAATGACCCTGTGATGTTCCATTCTGGCTTTATCTCTACTTTCAGCACTTCTGCATCATACTCATTGAGTATCCAACGGATGTTCTCCTCGTTTTCCTTCGTGTTAAACGTGCATGTGCTATATATCAGGAATCCCCCCTCATTCAGACAGGCCCAAGCGTCGCTCACGATTTCTCGTTGCAGTTGCCAGCACTTCTCCACCTGCTGGGGACTCCATTCGCGGATGGTGCTCTCGTCCTTGCGAAACATCCCTTCCCCCGAACAGGGCACATCGCACAGAATCAAATCAAACTTCATCTTCGCCTTGCGATAGTCGCGTGGATAACAGTTGGTGACGAGGTGATTCTCGTAGCCCCATTTCGTCACATTCTCCAAAAGGATGCTGGCCCGATTGCGGATGGGCTCGTTGGAGTAGAGCACGCAATCTGCTGGAAGTGCTGAGCGGAGTAGGGTGGATTTCCCACCAGGAGCAGCACAGAGGTCGAGAGCAGTAAGAGGTCTAATGGCTGATGGCTGATGGTTGACGTATGCGTTATGCATTTGTCTCAACGCCTCGTCAAGGAACATCGAAGCAGCTTCCTGCACGTAATAGCAACCTGCGTGAAACAAAGGGTCCATGGTGAAGTTTGGACGTTGCTTCAGGTAATAGCCCTCTCGGCACCAAGCCACCGGTTCACCATCAATGACTTCCAACCTCTGCCCTCTGCCTTCAGACATTTTTTTCGGGTTCAGTCGGATGCTGACAGGAGCAGGCTCTTCAAACGATTCAAGGTATCGCCCGAAGCGCTCCGCACCCATTAATTGGCGCGTATAATCGGTGAATTGAAGTGGTAATTGTGCCATTCGCTTGCAAAATTAAAAAAAAAATTGCATCTTTGCAACTAATTTGGCAAGGATTCCGTCAAACAGATAAAGAATTCAAAAAAAGTAAAGGTATGAAAAAGGTGTTATTATCTGTTATGGCGCTTGGGATGCTGACCGCTTGTAACGTACATTTTACCAAAAGAGTAAAGGCACAGGCAGAGGAGCAGCGCCAACTGAAAGGCTTTGAGCGCATAGAGCTGTTAGGCTCGCTGGATGTGAAATATGAGCAGGCCGACTCGTTCTCTGTCGTGGTGAAGGCTCCCCAAAAGGTGATTGATGATGTGCAGACCCGTGTGGAGGGTAACAAGCTGGTGGTCAATATGAAGGGCAGCAACAAATTCTTGAATATGGGCGTCTCTGATAGCAAAGGCGTGACGGTCTATGTGACATCACCCGATTTCATCGGCATCGAACTGAAGGGGTCTGGCGATTTTGAATGCAAGAAGCTGCTGGATACCGACCGTCTCGATATTGTGCTGAGAGGCTCTGGTGACATTGCATTTGACGACATTATCTGCGACCAAGTCAACGTGTCGCTGGTAGGCTCGGGCGATGTGGAGGTAAAGCATGTGAAGGCCCTGCGCTCCACAGTGGACTTGGTAGGTTCCGGCGACGTCAAGATGCGCTTTGATGATAGTGGTGAAGTGGAGTCACTCCTGACAGGTTCTGGCGACATCACACTGTCTGGCGCTGTCAAGAATTACAAATCACATGTTCGTGGTTCAGGTGATATGCACACGGAAAAACTGAACATTGGCGAGGGCACCCGCATAGTCAACAAGTGAAAACAAAACAAACTAACATAAATGATAGAATTGAGTATGAAGAAAGTATTATTGACAATGACATTGCTGCTTACGCTCAGCATGGGTTTGCAGGCAGCAGGACAGAAGCACCGACATACACCTCGTAAAGAACAGGTAGATTCGACCAATCAGGGTGGCATCGAGGTCTTCTCGGATACTACAAGTGCGGATACTGCCACCGTGACGAGAAAGGTCACCGTTACCACCCGTACATCACCTTGGAGCACGACATCTACGACATATGATGTTGATGGTGATGACTTGGAAAGCATAGTTGGCAGTCTCTTCAGTCAGATGGATGGTAAGGATTTCGCAGGCATGTTGTTTGTGCTGGGCGTACTGTTCATCCTCTTCGTCCTGGCTCCTGTGCTCATCATCATTGCCCTGTTCTATTTCATTAACAAGAACCGCAAGGAGAAGATGCGTCTGGCACAGATGGCCATGCAGCAGGGACAGCCTATTCCCGACCAGTTGTTAAATGAGCAACCAACGGATGTCAATGATGAATATCAGAAAGGCATGCGCCAGTGCTTTGTTGGTGTGGGCTTGATGGTGTTCTTGGGCTTCGCTGCTGGTGAGGTAGGCTTTGGCATCGGTGCATTGGTGTTCTGCATCGGACTGGGTAAGGTGTTTGCCTCCAAGACGGCTCAGAATAAACAACGTAGAGATAACGAATTAAATCAGAATAATTATGACTAAGAAATTAGAACGTAGCAACGACCGCGTGTTAGGCGGCGTTTGTGCAGGATTTGCGGAGTATATGGATTTTGACCCGGTAGCAGTACGCTTGGGCTATGCAGCATTGACGTTGTTTACCGCCTTCGCAGGTATTCCTTTTTACATCATAGCGTGGATTATCATGCCAGAGAAGAACGCTATCAGCAATTTGTAATCGTCAATCGTCAAAATGTCAAAGACAACTGACATCTCTCTTGTAGCGCAGGTGGCGGTATTCGGCAACGGGCGGGCTTTCGACGAGCTTGTACGCCGTTACCAGTCTTCTGTGCGCCGGTTCTTCCTGAACCAGACACTGGGAGATAGTCAGTTGAGCGACGATTTGGCACAGGACACCTTCATCAAGGCTTACACTAACATCCGCTCCTTTCGCGGTCTGGCCTCGTTCCAGACGTGGCTGATGCGCATTGCCTACAATGTGTTTTACGACTACGTAAGGAAGGAAAAGGTAAAAGTGAATAGTGAACAATTTTCTTCCGATGCTCCCTCCGTTGAATGTGTGGCGGCAGCAAATTCTTGCGTCTCTTCGGTAGCAAGCGAGCTGAGCTCGAGCGCTTCACTCTTCACTCTTCACTCTTCACTTAAAATGGATCTCTATGCTGCGTTGGCATTGCTGAAGCCTGACGAACGGACGTGTATCACACTACAGCTTATCGACGGCTATGATATAGCAGGCATTGCCAAGATAACAGGACTCAAGGAAGGCACGGTGAAATCACACCTGTCTCGGGGCAAAGAAAAATTAGCAACTTATTTAAGACAGAATGGATATGATAGATAAAGACGAACAGCTGCTCCAGCAGTTTTTCAGCGAGGCGGCTCATCAGAAGGTTGAGGACGATGGTTTTACCGAGCGCGTGATGAAACGTCTTGAAACAGAAGGCAGACTTCAGGCATCCGTCATCCGGCTTCATACGATTACCCGTCTGTGGACGATATTCTGCATCTCCGTCTTCGTGATATTGTTTGTAGTATTCCGTGGCTGGGAACTGTTGACTGTACATCTGGAAGTCATGCTGCGTACAATGGCTGCACAGTCATTCAGCATCAACCTGATGATGCTGTTTAGCGTAGTCTTCGGCCTGCTGTTTGTGGGTACTGGTGAGATTATTTCTTCGGAAACAGCCCGTAAGTAGTGCGTAGCACACGGAACTCCGTACGGCGGTTCAGTTGGTTACACTGTTCCTGTTCGTCGTCTTTTAACGTCTTGATGTATGCCTCCGTCAGGACGTCATTTTCTTTTAAGAAGGGATATCGCTCTGCCACCTTTTTACGAATCAGCTTAGGCTGCTCCTTGCCATAGCCAACGGGGGTAAGTCGGTCGTTCTCAATACCATGTTCTGCTAGGTATTTCACTACCGACTCGGCACGTCTCTGACTCAGACGTTTGTTATATTCCGACGAACCCTTGTAGTCGGTATGGGCCGACAGCTCTATCGTCACGTTAGGATTCTCCTTCAGCAGCGCCACCAGTTGGTCCAGTGCCGCCGCGGATTCCGGGCGCAGGGTAGCCTTGTCGAAGTCATAGAAGATGTTGTCAATTAAGACGGGTGCTGTGATGGAGGCCAACGGAAATTGCAAGACGTATTCTTCCGACTTTTTCACAGGTTCCACCTTGATGTGCTCCTGATGGTTCAGGAATCCTTTGCACGTTCCCAGCAACACATAGTCAACCCCAGCTTTAATCTCCTGGGTGAACGATCCGTCACCCTTCACGCTTAGCTTCAGGTTGGTTCCGTCGTTGCCCACCATATAAACAACCGCCTGGGTTAGTTCATAGCCGTCCTGTTCGTAAACCCAACCCTTGACGGTTTGGATGATCTCTGGGTTATAGAAAGAATAGATGTGGTCCCACCCCTTGCCGTCGCCTCGGTTGCTGGAGAAGAATCCTTGGTTTTTCATACCTTCAAAGGTCATTCCGAAGTCATCACCTTGAGAATTGAGTGGGAATCCAGGGTGTGAGATGGTATAGCCATTACCCTTTTGGCGGGCAATGTAGATGTCCAGTCCCCCCATTCCTTCATGACCATCACTGGAGAAATACAAGTCACCATTAGGACGGAATGTGGGGAATAACTCATCGCCCGGGGTATTGATAGGAGAGCCGATATTTTCAACACCACCAACTCCACTTGTTGTCAGTCGGACGCGCCAAATATCATAACCGCCCATGCCTCCTGGCATATTACTGCTGAAGTAAAGCCATTGACCGTCTGGGCTGACGGCAGGGTGGGCGTATGCTGAAAGGGTGTCACGGGTTAGCTGTAGTTCGACAGCCTTGCTCCAAGCTGCATCAGACCGCTGACTGGTCACGATGGTAGCGTAGCGCGGATAGTCCGGATCGGTCTTACACTGAGTGAGATACATAGTGCGTGCGTCGGGCGAAAAACTGCAGGCACCCTCGTCGAAGTCGGTGTTCAGTTCTGTATCAATAGCCTCTGGTCGTTGCCATTTGCCGTTCTCATCCTTTTGTGAATAGAAGATATCGGCATTCTTGGTGCCGGTAATGCCGCTCAGTTCATCACCTTTAGCTTGATTGCGGGTGGAAGTGAAGAAAAGTTGGTTGCTGTCGTCGCCAGCCAGCATAGGGGAGTAGTCTGCCCGTCGCGAGTTAAACAGGTTCTCCCGCTTGACGGTATAGTCGCTACCCAGTTTCTTCCATTCTGGAGCTTGCTGTGCTGAACGCAGCCCTGTACGTGCCAACTGGATATTGGCGGCTTGCTGTTGGATGTCGGCAGAATCAATAAAGGTCTGGAAGGCCTTGGCAGCCTCCTTGTAGTTGCCATTCTTCATCAGTTGCTGACCCAGTCGCAATTGTGTTAGCGAATCTGTTTGTTTGTATCGGATGGCATTGTTGTAGGCTGCGATAGACTTCTGTGTGTAATTGATACGTCGATAGCACTCAGCCATCTTTAGGGCGATGCGTCCTCGTTGTACTCGCTCTTTGGCAGGTGTCTGACTGTATGCCTTTCGATACTTTGTGGAAGCATCGTAGTATTCGCCTAATGCATAGAACTTATCACCCTTCTTTAGCGCTTGATCTGCACCACATCCCGTGAGGAGCATGGCTGACAATATTATATATATAATAAGGTGTAAGTTCCGTTTCATACGCTACGAAATTCCATTATTTATTTTTTTTCCCTTTCCCTTTCTTCTTTTCCTCTTCTGGAGGCATCACAGTAATGCGACGGTTCGTAGGGTCGGTCATCACATCGTGTACGATATCGGTCACCTGCTGTTTCAATTCATTGATAAACAGTTGAGCATCGTATTTCTGAAGTTCTATGTCACGTAACTTCTTTTCCCAAATACCTGTCAGTTCGCAGCTCTTTAACAGTTCTTCACGGATAAGGTCGATGAGTTCGATACCTGTCGGTGTAGCTACCAGCCGCTTGCGCTCACGTCTGATATAATGGCGTTTGAAAAGGGTTTCGATGATGCTGGCACGACTAGAAGGTCGTCCGATTCCATTCTCTTTCATAGCTGCTCGTAGGGTTTCGTCCTCCACGAATTTGCCTGCTGTTTCCATTGCACGAAGCAGAGAGGCCTCATTATAATAAGGTGGTGGAGTAGTCCATTTCTCTGTAAGTGTAGGAGCATGCTCTCCGCTCTCTCCCTTGACAAAGGTGGGGAGGGTACGCTCTTCGTACTCTTGTGACTTCTTCTCATCATCCTCCTCATTTTTCTCACCTTTCACATCTAATCTCTCACCTCTGACAATGCGCCAGCCAGGTTCAAGGATCTCCTTACCCGTTACTTTGAATTCGATGTCGTCAACCTGCCCCAATACCGTGGTTGTCGAGAACTTACAGTCAGGTAGGAATACGCCAATAAAACGGCGAGCTACCAAGTCAAAAACTTTTTGTTCGGCATCGCTTAGGTTCTGGGGTATGACGCCTGTGGGGATGATGGCATGGTGGTCGGTTACTTTGGAGGTATCGAACACACGCTTAGTCTTCTTCAGTGGCTTACCACCGATGGGTTTGATGTATTCTGCATAGACGGCCTGACCGCCAAACTTGGTCTGGTAGAGACCATTCAGTGTTTGTGGACATTTAGGATAGATGTCGTCTGATAGATATTGAGTATCTACACGGGGGTAGGTGGTGAATTTTTTCTCATAGAGTGCCTGGATGAGGTTCAATGTCATCTCAGCAGAATAGCCAAACTTTCGGTTACAGTCTACCTGCAACGAAGTAAGGTCATAAAGTTGAGGTGGTTGTTCTTTGCCCTCTTTCTTTTCCACCTTGGTAACGGTAAAAGGCTTTCCTTCGATGGTTGCGAATGCTTGTTCACCTTCTTCCTTCGATGTAAATTTTCCCTTCGTTGCAGTAAATGTGGTGTCACGATAGACGGTCGCCAACACCCAATAGGGTTCGGGCTTGAAATTATCTATTTCCTTTTGACGGTTGACAATCAGTGCTAGGGTGGGAGTTTGTACGCGTCCGATGGAGAGCACCTGCCGATTTTGGCCGTATTTCAGTGTGTAAAGGCGTGTCGCGTTCATGCCGAGCAGCCAGTCACCTATGGCACGGCTTAGTCCTGCCATGTAGAGTGGTTGATAGTCAGCTTGGTCCTTAAGGTTCTGGAACCCTTCTCGAATAGCTTCGTCTGTCATGGAAGAAATCCATAGCCTGCTGACGGGACATTTTGCCCCTGCCTTCTGCATCACCCATCGCTGAATGAGTTCTCCTTCCTGACCGGCGTCACCGCAGTTCACGATGCGCTCTGCTTTCTGCATCAGCCCTTCGATGATGGCAAACTGCTTTTTGATGCCTTGATCGTCAATCAGTTTAATACCAAAACGGTCGGGAATCATAGGCAGTGATGTTAAACTCCACGACTTCCACATGGGTGTGTAGTCGTGGGGCTCCTTGAGTGTACACAGGTGACCAAAAGTCCATGTCACCTGAAACCCGTTTCCTTCCATATAGCCATCGTGCGAACTGGTAGCACCAATAATACGTGCAATGTCTCTTGCCACACTTGGCTTCTCAGCGATACATACAATCATAAACGGCTGCGAAGGTACGAAAAAAACTTCAGTACCCCAAATTTTCGCCTACCAAAATAACGATAATACGGCCTTGTTTGTTGTTGTTCCGCAAGAAATGGATGTAGTTGCAGATGCTCTGTGGTGAGTTGCAGTCATGACACTGACCATCCAGTTGACAGGGCGTTTGAATGTCAAAACGGGCTGCATTGATAGGACTCGCTGTCGAACGGGCTCGCTTGAGGGCAGCCTCCGTGTCTTGGGCTACTTTGTTCATTCCTACCACGAAGATGACGTGTTTCGGTCCCCATGTGATAGCAGCCACACGGTTGCCATTACCATCAATATTGACGATGACGCCATCCTCCGAGATGGCATTGGCTGATGACAAGTAAAAGTCGGCAGTAAAGGCACGTAGGTATATCTCCTGTTTTTCTTCTGCTGTTTCCACGGCATCTCTGTCCCATACGTCAAGGGTTTCTCGTTCTCGGAGCATTTGTGGAATACCCATGTCTCGTATTGTCATCGTTCCTCCCCAGGTAACACTGGAGCCATCGGGAATCAGTTCGTTGACTTTCGCCTTGGCCTCACAAGCTGTGGCGCAATAGTAGGCATCAAAATGGCGGTGTTGCATTGCTTTCACCATCTTGGCACCTAATCGCTCGTTACGTTTTTCTTGTATAGTCATCTTTTAATATACATGATCGTTAGTAAGTTCTTGCTTGTCTAGTTTTTTCTTGTCAATGGCTCGCCAGGCATAAACGATGTAGGCCAGGACAAAGGGTACAAGCAATGAGACATAGAACATCGTGCGAAGAGTGAACTCGCTGGAGCAGGAATTGGCGAGTGTCAGCGACGACTGTAAATCAGCAGTGGATGGGTAATAGGCTGTGTTGTTCCATGCAGACATGAGCAGCAAAGGCAATACAACCAGAACGACACCAATACCTGCAGGCCAGATACCTCCGATATACTCTTTGCTGACAATAGTCTTGCCAATGGCGAAGAGCACCAGTATGACTCCTGCCAAGAAGAGAATGGTGAGTGGCCATAGTGTAATGAAATTGTTCAGATATTTGTAGGGTACTATACTGATGACGCCAGCTTCGTCGTAAGCATAGCCATCCTTGAGCAGCAAGTGTATGAGGTAGGCCACAAAGAGTACCAAGAAAGGTACGGCAGCGCCTAATAGTCGTACACTGCCCCGACTACGGATATTTTCGTCGTTCACGTTGTTCATGACATAAAGGATTCCAAGCACACGGGCCAAAAACATGACTGCAAGCCCAAACACAAGTACCCATGGATTGAGCAAAGCATCCAGACCGTGCGAAGCATTAGCCCATCGACTGATGATGGGAGAGAACGATGCTGCATCAATTAAATTGTTCTTCTCCACGATAAAGTTTGATCCTTCAAAGAAAGTGGCTACAGCACCGCCTAAGAGAAGTGGTCCTAAGAGTCCATTGAGAATGAGAAACCATTCGAATGTCTTGGGACCTAGGAAATTACCCAGTTTGTGCTGAAACTCATAGCTGACAGCTTGCAACACGAAAGTAAATAGGATAATCATCCACAACCAGTATGCTCCGCCAAATGAAGTGCTATAAAATAAGGGGAAAGAAGCAAAAAAGGCTCCTCCAAAGGTGACCAGAGTGGTAAAGGTGAACTCCCACTTTCGACCTGTGGAGTTTAAAACGAGCCGTTTACCTTCTTCCGTCCATCCGAGAGAACGTATACAAGAGTTTGCTCCTTGTACGAACAACAAGAAGACCAGTAAAGCGCCCAATAGGGACACGATGAAGCACCAGTAGTGTTGTAAGAATTCGTATGTCATAGCTTCAATTTTAAAAGATTAGTTAGGCTTTTGCCGAATACGCTGGTCCTTTTTTGATTTGCTTCAACAGGATGCTGATCTCAACGGCCAGCATTAGTGTGAAGAGGAACAGGAAGATGAAGAAGGTCAGTGCCACGCTTCCGCTGTTGATATCGCTGACAGCAACCCAGGTGGGTAGCATGTCTTGAATGGTCCAAGGTTGACGTCCGAACTCGGCTACCAACCATCCGCTTTCTGAGGCGATATATGCTAATGGTACCAAGGCGATGGCTAACCAGTAATGCCAATCAGGCAATCCGCTGATATCGTGCATATCAGCATCTGTTTCTGGTAAAATACCAAATGTGGCCAATAGACGACGCGTGATAATAGACAGATATGGAATGCGGAATGACAGGATGCTCATGAGTAAGAAATAGAGAATGAACAAACATCCTGCGCCCACCATGATGCGGAAGGCCCAGAAATTGATAGCAATAGGGGGCACCACATCCTTCTTTTCCTTCACATAGCCATATCCGAAGTATGGCATATTTTCTTTGATGGTTGCCAGTTCGGCATTAATGACCTCCTCACTGGCTCCTTCCTTCTTCGCCTTACGATAGGCTGCCAATGCAGCGATAGCTTTTTCCCCGCGTGCTATCTTCTCGTCGACAGAAGGCTCTTTGGTGCCATCAGCACGTGTATACCCATTTAGAATATCGTTTATGCCAGGCACATAGCCACTGGGGTCGTTAGTGGCCATGATGCTTAACGCATAGGGCACCTCTATTTTCGGTACGATGGTCAGTCCGACACCTTCGCCACCGTCATACAGTGCTTCCATGGCAGCCAGTTTCATGGGTTGTACGGCTGCAATGCTTTGTGCGGATTTATGTCCTGTTGCAGCAGCCCCCAATGAAGCGAAGAGTCCTACAATGGCTGCAATCTTGATGCTCTCTTTGGCTAATTGTATCTCACGCTTCTTCATCAAATACCAGCATGATACTGCCATTACGAAGACGGCTCCGATAATCCATGCTGAGATGACAGTGTGGCAGAATTTGTCAATGGCAAAAGGTGATAGTGCTACGTCGAGGAACGACACCATCTCATTTCGCATCGTGTCTGGGTTGAAAGCGCATCCTACAGGATATTGCATCCAGGCGTTGGCCACCAAGATCCACCATGCTGATATGGTGGCTCCTAGTCCTGTCAGCCACGTGGAAGCAAGGTGGAAACCTGGGGAAACTTTTTTCCACCCAAAGAACATTACTGCCACGAAGGTACTTTCCATGAAGAATGCTACAATACCTTCAATGGCCAAAGGAGCTCCGAAGATATCACCGACAAACCAGGAATAGTTCGACCAGTTGGTACCGAACTCAAATTCAAGGATAATACCCGTTGCCACACCCATGGCGAAGTTAATGCCGAAGAGCTTCTGCCAGAACTGAGCGACATCTCGCCAAAAGACATTACGAGTACGATACCAGCACGTTTCAGCAATGCCCATAATGACTGCCAGTCCCAGAGTAAGCGGCACAAACAGCCAATGGTAGATTGCTGTCAGTGCAAATTGCGCTCTGGCCCAGTTGATGGAACCGGCGTCAACGTTCAGAAATAAATCAGTCATCATATGCTTATTGTTTTAGGATTTGAGTAGCTACGAATTCGGACTCCTTTCCTTCCTCGGCATGTTGTTTGAGGTAGTTCGGGAAGAAAAATAACTTTAATACGGCAAAGATGATAATGAGCTTCACGATGATGATTGCCCATAGCGTACGTCCCAGCTTCATGTTACGGAAACCGTCATAATAGAGATCAAAAACCCGATAGAAGAAACCAGATTTGTTTGCCATAGATCGTTCTTTTCTCGTTAATAATGATGCAAATATAATAAATTAATTATAATCAGCCAATTTTTTTTGCAAGTTTCATACAAAAAGCTTACCTTTGCATCGTTTTTGAAAACAATTTAATATAGTTTATTGCATAAATGAGAAGATTCTTAGGATTCATCTTGTTGACGACGATGGTGCAGGCTGCAGAGGCTCAGCGGTTGCTGAATCTTGATAGTTGTAGGGCATTAGCGCTTCATAATAATAAGCAGCTCAGTATATCGCGGGTCAAACAAGAGGTGGCTGCCAATGTGCGCAAGTCGGCTCGTACTAAATACTTGCCGCATGTCAGTGCATTAGGTGGCTACGAGTTCACAAGTAAGGAGATGTCTATCCTGAATGACGAACAAAAGGAAGCTTTGAGTGGACTTGGAACAAACTTGACAGGTACCCTTCAGAGCCAACTTGCTCCTTTTGTGCAGCATCTTCCTGCTGACTTACAGCAACAATTAGGAGTGGAAATGACACAGATGGCGGGTATGTTGAATGGCGGAGGTCAGCGTATTGTTGATGCTTTCCGTACCGATACCCGTAATCTCTTTGCTGGTGCTGTTATGCTGGTACAGCCCGTCTTTATGGGCGGTGCTATCATTGCCATGAACAAGATGGCTGATCAGGGAGAGTTGCTAGCAGCCAACTCTGCCGAGGCCAAGCGCCAGACTACTTTGTATAATATTGATCAGGCCTATTGGCAAGTGGTATCACTTCGCCATAAGCAAAAACTGGCAGAGGCTTATCTTGACTTGGTAAAGAAACTCGATGGCGACGTGCAAAAAATGATTCGCGAAGGTGTCGCAACCCGTTCTGAAGGACTGAGTGTTAACGTGAAGGTTAATGAGGCTGAGATGGCACTCATTAAAGTAAACGATGGACTGACTCTGTCGAAAATGTTGCTTTGTCAGCTTTGTGGTCTTCCCGTAAATGAGCAGATTACACTGGCAGACGAGGAAAACCAAGAGTTGGGCCTAAGTGAGCAGACACCAGTTGCTGATGTAGAATTGGCTGCGGAGAACCGTCCGGAACTGAAGATGTTGCAGAATGTGGTTGACATCAGCAAACAGGCCACCAATATGCTAAAGGCTGGCAATTTGCCGCAGGTCATGCTGACTGGTGGCTATATGGTTAGCAACCCTAATGTGTTTAATGGTTTCCAGAAGAAATTCGCCGGTGTTTGGAATGTTGGTGTTATGGTTCGCGTCCCCATTTGGAATTGGGGTGATGTCGCCTACAAGGTTCGTGCTGCAAAAGGAGCTACAGCCATTGCCACCCTGCAGAAGAATGAGGCCCGTGAGATGATAGAGCTGCAAGTTAACCAGAGTTCCTTTAAGGTGAACGAGGCTACAAAAAAACTGGAGATGGCTAAGGCTAGTACGGCACGTGCCGATGAGAATCTACGTATGGCGAACCTTGGATTCGGTGAGGGTGTTATCTCGTCGACAACGGTAATGGAAGCTCAGACCGCATGGTTACAGGCCCAGTCACAGAAGATTGATGCTGAAATTGATGTCAAACTATCGCAGGTTAACTTGCAGAAAGCATTGGGTGTCTTGCGATAAGTGTCGGATGACAGTATAACGAAATAAAGAAATAACGAAAAAATCAAATATAACATGTCTGCAAAAACACAACATAACAATATCCTGCTTGCAATCCTCGGATTCTCCGCAGTGGTTATTATTGTTGCCTTGATAGGCTTTTTTGCCTTAGGGCGTGATCCTGAACTGATTCAAGGTCAGGTAGAGGTAAGTGAATATCGTGTATCTAGTAAAGTCCCTGGACGTATTTTAGAGATTCGTGTCAAGGAAGGCGATTTCGTAAAGGTCGGTGACACATTGGCAATTCTTGATGCTCCGGAGGTACGTGCCAAAATGGAACAGGCTCAAAGTGCACAGAACGCAGCTGCCGCTCAGGAAGAGATGGCGCGTAACGGTGCTCGTCAGGAACAGATACAAGGTGCATTTCAGTTGATGCAACAGGCAAAGGCTGGTCTTGACATTGCCGAGAAGTCATATCAGCGTATCCAGCGTCTATATGATGAAGGTGTGATGAGTGCCCAAAAGCGCGATGAGGTCTATGCCAACTACAAAGCTATGGAAGCCCAGTATAAAGCTGCAGAAAGCCAATATGAGATGGCTAAGAATGGCGCTCGCTATGAGGACAAGAAGGCTGCAGCTGCTATGGTTGGTCGCGCCAAGGGAGCTGTTCAGGAAGTCAATTCCTACATTCATGAGACGGTACAAGTCGCTCAGATGGAGGGTGAGGTCACCGATATCTATCCAAAGGTGGGTGAACTTATCGGAACGGGCTCTCCCATTATGAGTGTGGCTGTGATGAAAGACCTCTGGGGCACTTTCAATGTCCGTGAAGACCAACTGAATGGTATGGAGGTGGGTAAGACCTTTACCGCTTTCGTCCCTGCGTTCAACAAGAACATTGAGATGAAGGTTTACTATATGAAAGATCAGGGCTCTTATGCTGTATGGAAGGCTACTAAGGCCAACGGTCAGTACGACCTGAAGACTTTCGAAGTAAAAGCCCGTCCTGTTCAGGCTTTCGAGGGGCTACGTCCAGGCATGTCGCTCATCATCAAGTGAGAAATAACGATTGAGAAATGACCGTTCTCAGACAGATATATGATATCATGATGCGTGAGTTGCTGATTCTGCGACGCAACCACATCTATCGCTTCTGCATGGTGGTCTTTCCGCTATTGGTGATTTTCTTTTTCACCTCTATGCTGGATGATGGCGTGCCTACAGGCATGCCTGTAGGCATCGTCGATTTGGACAATACATCCACTTCGCGAGCCTTGTGCCGTAAGTTAGATGGATTCCAGACCTCACGCATATATGCCTATTACCCCAATGTCTCTGAAGCGCGACGTGCTATTCAGCGTAATGAGATTTATGGATTCCTCTATATCCCCAAGGGTACTACGGAAAAATTGTTAGCTTCACGTCAGCCAAAGATATCCTATTATTATACTTATACCACTTTAGCGGCTGGTTCCATGATGATGAAGGACATGAAGACAGTCTCTACATTGGGCTCTGCAGCACTCGGACAAGCAATGCTTCGTGCCAAGGGTGCTACTGACCGTCAGATTCAGACCCTGTTACAACCCATTGTAATAGATCTTCACCAGATTGCCAATCCGTGGAGTAGTTATAATATCTATCTCACAACGGTGATGGTTCCCGGTATCATTATCCTCTTTATCTTCCTGATTTCCTCCTATTCGTTAGGTACGGAACTAAAGTTCGCCACATCGAAAGAGTGGCTGGCTATGGCAGACAATCGTATTGTAGTAGCCTTGTTGGGTAAATTCCTGCCCCAGACTCTAATCTGGCTAGCTATTGTCTATGGCTATGAATACTACGTGTTCTATCATCTGCAATTCCCCTGTTTGGGTAGTCCTTGGATGTTGGTACTTCTCGGACTGATTCAAGTATTGTCAGCTCAGGGATTTGGTATCTTTGCTTTCGGACTGATGCCTTCATTGCGTATGTCCATGTCTGTTAGTTCACTGTGGGCTGTGCTTAGTATCTCGATGGCAGGTTCTGCCTTTCCTGTCATGGGTATGGATGGGGCACTTCAGTCCCTGTCGTGGTTATTTCCTTTACGTCATTATTATATGATGTATCAGATTTGTGTGTTCAATGGCTTCCCGCTCATTGAGGCGTGGTTTCATTTTGCAGCCCTTGCAGCCTTCATGTTGCTGCCTTGGCTTGTTTTGAAGAAAATTAAGAATGCGATGCTTACCTATGTCTATATTCCATAGTATATATCAAGGATTGCAGAGCGCGTGTTATATTTGGCGTAAGGAGATGATACGCGTCTTCAAGGATGAGGGTGTGTTCATTTTTTTCCTTGTTGTGCCCATTGCTTATCCACTGCTCTATTCGTGGATTTACAACAACGAGACCATTCATGAGGTTCCTGTCTGTGTTGTCGACGATTCCCATTCCGTTATGTCACGCCAATTCATACGTCAGTGTGATGCATCTCCTGATGTGCGTGTAGCTTATTATGCACAAGACCTTGATGAAGCAAAGTCGCTTGTCAGCCGTCAGTTAGTCAAGGGCATCTACCATATTCCTAGCGATTTCCAGACGAAGGTGTGCCGTATGGAGCAAGGTGTCATCAGCGTTTACTGTGACATGAGTTTGATGCTGACTTATAAAGCAATTTTCCAGACAGCTCAGGTAGTTTCTATGGAGATGGGTACAGAACTGAAAAACAAGTTGGGCGGTCATTATACGGCTCGAGAAGAAACCATTGCTTCGCGTCCACTCGACTATGACGATGTTCCTCTGTTCAATCCTCAAGGAGGCTATGGTTCTTCTGTGCTCCCTGCTGTGCTGATTCTGATTTTTCAACAGACACTGGTGTTGGGTATTGGACTTTCTGCAGGTACTGCACGTGATGAGAATCCTCATCGCAATCTGATACCAATAGGTGATGCGCGCTATCAGTCGACCTTACCTATTGTTATGGGTAAGGCTATGTGCTATATTATGATTTATGCCGTCATGGGCGCTTGGCTGGTTGCTGTTGTCCCGCGACTCTTCCACTTTCCGCAGTTAGCAACCTGGCAGACATTACTCACGATAATGGTTCCTTGCACACTGGCATGTATTTTCTTTGGAATGGTGGTGTCGTGTATGGTAAAATACCGTGAGAACGTTATGCTGCTGGTGGTTTTTATCAGTGTTCCCTTACTGTTCATGACAGGCGTGTCGTGGCCTCAGTCCAACATCCCCGGTTTCTGGCAAGGCGTTTCATGGCTTTTTCCAAGTACTTTTGGTGCCCGAGCCTATGTTCGTCTGAATACGATGGGGGCTTCGCTAAGCGATGTGATGACGGAATACCGTAATTTATGGATACAAGCGGGTGTCTATTTCACGTTGGCTTGCGCAGTCTATCGTTTCCAGTTCTTCAAAGCCCGTCAGCAAGCTGTCGAGCGCTTGGAGTTCCTACGTCATAAACGACATATGAAATAAAAGAAAAGGGCTGTTCGGAAAGAGCAGCCCTTTTGTTTGATTATTTGTCGTAAGCGTGTTGCGGATAGTCTGTGGTGTAATGGAGTCCGCGACACTCTTTACGCTCAAGTGCCCATCGGGTAATGAGGTAGCCCACGTTAATCATATTACGCAGTTCGCAGATGTCACGGCTGGCCTTGACACGTTTAAAGAGACGCTCGGTCTCTTCGTAAAGCATATCAAGACGATCCCAGGCACGATGTAGACGCAGGTCAGAGCGTACGATACCGACATAGTTGGCCATAATCTGGTTCACTTCCTTGACACTCTGGGTGATAAGCACTTTCTCCTCGTTGGTCATTGTTCCTTCGTCATTCCATTCAGGCACCTTGTCGTTGAAGTCGTAGAGGTCTACATGCTGCAACGAGTCGCGCGCAGCAGTTTCAGCATATACAACTGCTTCGATGAGTGAGTTGGAGGCCAGTCGATTGCCACCGTGCAGTCCCGTACATGAGCACTCTCCCAAGGCGTATAGCCGTTGGATGGAGGATTGTCCGTTGAGGTCAACTTTTATGCCACCGCACATATAGTGTGCTGCAGGACGAACGGGGATATAGTCGGTGGTGATGTCGATACCCATCGAGAGACATTTTTGGTAAATGTTGGGGAAATGATGACGTGTCTCTTCCGCGTTTTTATGGGTAACATCGAGACAAACGTGGTCGATTCCATGTATCTTCATCTCCTTGTCAATGGCTCGTGCAACGATGTCGCGTGGAGCAAGTGACAGACGTTCGTCGTATTTCTCCATGAAAGTCTCGCCGTTGGGGAGTTTCAGGATGCCACCATAGCCTCGCATGGCCTCTGTGATGAGGTAGGCGGGGTGGGTCTCGTTAGGGTTATGCAGTACGGTGGGGTGGAACTGTACAAACTCCATGTCAGCAACGGTTCCTTTGGCACGATAGACCATTGCTATGCCGTCACCAGTGGCAATGACGGGGTTTGACGTGGTGAGATAGACAGCTCCGCAGCCTCCGGTACAGATAACGGTAACCTTGGCGAGGTATGTATCTACTTTCTGATTCGGATTGAGCACATAGGCTCCATAGCACTGGATGTTAGGTGAACGACGAGTGACGCGTACGCCCAGATGGTGCTGGGTGATGATTTCAACGGCGAAATGATTCTCCTTGACATCGATGTCAGGACAATGGCGTACGGCTTCCATCAGTCCTCGTTGAATCTCAGCACCGGTGTCATCGGCATGGTGGAGGATGCGGAACTCTGAGTGTCCGCCCTCACGGTGAAGGTCGAATTCCCCGTTCTCCTTACGGTCAAAGTTGACGCCCCATTGGACGAGTTCTTTGATTTGCTCAGGTGCCATGCGTACCACTTGTTCGACAGCCTGACGGTCTGAGATATAATCACCTGCAATCATCGTGTCTTCTATGTGCTTGTCGAAATTGTCGACAGTCAGATTGGTGACAGAAGCGACACCACCCTGTGCAAACGATGTGTTAGCCTCGTCGAGCGAGGTCTTGCAAATCATACAAATCTTACCCTTGTGGGCTCGTGCCACCTTGAGCGCATAGCTCATGCCAGCTACGCCTGCACCAATGATGAGAAAATCGTACTTGTATACCATGTTTTTTACATTGAACGTTGCAAAAGTACAAAATATTTTTGTAACTTTGCCTACGATTATGAAGAAATATCTGCTTTTCTTGTTTTTATGTGCTGCTTTTGTGGCAGCAAGTGCCCAAGGAAGTCTTCGCTCGAAGCTCGAAGGGCTGTTGGATGATCCGATGTTCGAAACGTCGCAAGTAGGCTTGATGGTGTATGATCTAACGGACGACCAAGTCATCTACCAGTATCATGCTCGTCAAATGATGCGTCCGGCGTCAACGATGAAGGTATTGACTGCAGTCACAGCGTTGGACCGTCTTGGAGGCGACTATATGTTCTGTACGCGTTTCTGCTATACAGGTACAATCCGGAAAGGAAAGTTGACAGGTAATCTGTATTGTGTAGGCGGCTTCGACCCTTTGCTGGATATGAATGATGTGAAGTTTATGGTGGCTAGGCTCTATGAGTTGGGTGTTGACACTTTACGAGGACATATCTATGCCGACCGTTCGATGAAAGAGCCGGTAGAATATGGTGAAGGGTGGTGTTGGGATGATGAGAACCCACGACTGACTCCTTTGTCATTAGGACGCCAGGATACGTTTGCAGAAAGTCTGTTGAGCGAGATGAGCAATATGGGCATTGTGCTTCAAAATGTTTCCATAGGCGAGGCTACCTGTCCTGCTAATGCCCATCTCATCTGTCCACGATTCCATACCATTGATCAGGTTTTGGAACGGATGATGAAGAAAAGTGATAATTTCTTTGCTGAAGCTGTGTTCTACCAGATTGCTGCGTCAACAGGAAAGCCTCTTAGTAAGGCTACCGATGCTTCGTCTATTATCAAACAGCTCATTCGGCGCTTAGGTTTAGGAGGTCAGCCCTACCGTATTGCTGATGGTTCGGGACTCTCGCTATATAATTACCTGAGTCCGGAACTGGAAACGATGATGCTACGACATGCTTGGCGTAATACTACTATTTACGAGCATCTGGCACCCTCGCTTCCTATTGCGGGTGTTGACGGGACATTGCAGTCTCGTATGAAAGGAACGGCTGCCCAGGGGAATGTGCGAGCCAAGACAGGAACACTGACGGGTATCTCCAGCCTGGCAGGCTACTGCACGGCAGCCAATGGGCATCAGCTCTGCTTCTCGATTATGAATCAGGGCGTGATGCGCAATGCTGCGGGTAAATCGTTTCAGGATCGCGTGTGTATAGCACTCTGCGAACCTTGAATATACCAGTTTAGAATCCGCTATATCGATTCAGCTTGTTCATGAAGATGGCTTCGTGGGCTGCCAATTGGCATAGCTTTGCGTCGTCCATCTTTATGGTTGTGGGCCAGTATTTGTTTCCGTCAACACTTTTTCCTGTCAGCATCTCACACCAAGTGCAGGCTACAGTGTATCTTCCCAACGTGTACGACAGGTGCTGACCGTCTCTGTTCATCGTGTCGCCTTTGTGGTAGCGCATGAGTCGGATAGCCATTCCAGATGGGATGACGTGTTGGATGTTAGCCTTGGGAACCTCGTTGCGCAGGCAATTCACGATGTCGTTATACATGCGTTGTTGGTCGCTACCGTAGACTTCAAAGAGTGCATTCTTGAAACTTTTTGCATAAGCCCACGTCATATGCCACCATATCTGTACATCGTGGTTGGTGGCTAGCAGTTTTACTTGTCGTTGTAGCGAAGGCAGGTTCTTGTAACTGTCAGGCAAACCTGATACCAAACTGGCTTGCTGCAAGGTGATGATATCCCACGGCTCGTCCAGAATGATGCGTTGCAAGGTGACATTCTTTTCTTCTGTTTTGACGCCTCCCACAACTTTGCGGAAGGCATATTTACGACGTGAGAATTTCAGGTTATCAAGGTGCATCTCGATGGTACAAGCTGGGATATAGGCATTGCCGATAACCAGTGAGTCTCCTTGGGCATGAGCCAGTTCGTAAAGATATTGCTCGACGGCATCTTCTGAAAAACTGTTGCCAATGGCCAGCACTTTGATGACCTTACCTGAACAAGGTAAGGCCATCAGTGTGAGTAGGATAAATATAATCTTTCGTATCATCTTATTTTGTAGGAATGTCTGCTAATGTCTTCTTCAAAAGTTCCCAGAATGGCGCTACGGTCTCGATGAGGGCACGCTCCGTAGTGGTATGCGGACTCTTCATAGTAGGACCGAGACTGACGACATCGAGGTGAGGATACTTGCCCAAGATGACAGAGCATTCCAGACCAGCATGGTCTACCTGGATGATGCCTTCCTTGCCGAACAGTTCCTTGTACTCCTTCAACAGCAGGTGCAGAATTTCGGAGTCGGGGTTGGGATCCCATCCTCCGTATGAGCCAGCTGTGACGACCTTCATTCCTGCCATGTTGAAGCAGCTTTCCAAGGTCTTCACGATATAGTCTTTCATATCCTCGCGACTTGAGCGAGCCAGGATCTTCAGTGCAGCTTTTCCGTCACCAATGTTGATGATAGCCAAATTGCTGGATGTCTCGACAACAGTGGGGTAGGATGGAATCATGCGAATGACACCGTCGTGACAGGCATAGATGGCATTGACCAGATTGTCTTGAATCTCAACGGGAACTTCCTTCTGTGGGGTCTCAACCTCTTCAACGGTTAGCTCGATGCCGCTTTCAATCTGTTTGTACTCATCCTGGAAGTCTTCCAACCAATCAGCAGCCAGTTCCTTCAAGGCTGGGATATTTTCCTTAGGTAAGGTCAGCACCACCTCGGCTTTGAAGGGGATGGCATTACGCATATTACCACCCTGCCAGGAAGCCAGACGGGCCTCAGTCTCCTCAATAGCCTCACGGACGAAGCGCACCATCAGTTTGTTGGCATTGCCTCGACCTTCGTGAATCTCCAGACCAGAGTGTCCGCCACGCAGACCTTTCAGGGTTACGCGGACAGCAGCATCCTCAGGGTCGGTTTCTACTTCCTGATAGTCCAGTGTAGCGGTGATATCAATACCACCAGCAGAGCCAATAACGAACTTACCCCAATGCTCAGAGTCGAGGTTCAGCAAGATGTCACCTTCCAACTCGCCTTCGGGCAGAGCATTAGCACCAAACATGCCCGTTTCCTCGTCAGCAGTGATCAGGGCGTTGATAGGACCGTGAACAAGTGTCTTGTCTTCCATGATAGCCATGATGGCAGCCACACCTAATCCGTTGTCTGCACCAAGGGTTGTGCCCTTTGCCTTCACCCACTCTCCGTCAATCCAAGGCTGGATGGGGTCAGTTTCGAAGTTATGGGTGGAGTCTGGTGTCTTCTGTGGAACCATATCCATGTGGGCTTGCAGGATAACCCCCTTTCGATTCTCCATACCAGGCGATGCCGGTTTGCGCATAACGATATTGTCACCAGGGTCCTTGAAAGCCTCAACACCTGCCTGCTTGGCAAAGTCGAGCAGGAACTGCTGTATTTTCTCGAGATGGCCACTGGGGCGTGGTACTTGTGTCAGTGCATAGAAATTCTTCCATACACACTGTGGATTCAGATTCTTGATTTCAGACATAATATGATTGTTTAAGTGATTTGATACTTGTAAAGTTCAGTGCCATCCATGCATAGACACCAAGTGCTACCACCAGTAATGTCTGTACGGTATGCACTATCAGCACGAAATAAAGGGCTTTCACGTCTTGTACACCATAGAGTATCAGCATGGTCTTTACGGCAAAGTGCCAAGGACCGGCTCCGTTGGGAGTAGGTACGATAACGGCTATGGAGCCTACGATGAACGTGACAAGTGCACAGCCAATCCCTAAGTCTTCTGTAAAGTCAAAACAGAAGAAGGTTAGGTAGTAATGCATGAAATAACTGAGCCAGATGCCCAGCGTGAAGCAGATGAACAAGGGGATGTTGTGGACATCTTTGAGTGAGATAACTCCTTGCCCGATACCCCTTAATGTCGCCCGTACCTTATTATATATAGATAACTTACGCAGCAAAAAGTGCAACAGGATAAGAATGGCAATGACACACACCGCTGCTACGAAATAGCCTGCCCACGAGAATCGGTGCAGAATGTCTTCTATGTTAGTTCCTGTCTTGCGGAAGAAAGTGCCGAAGGTGCTCATTTCCATCAGCAACACTGTGGTCGTGATGCCCATGATGAGCAACGAGTCGATAGCTCGTTCAGTCACGACGGTGCCTAACGACTTGGGAAAAGACACGTCGTCGTAGCGTTTCAACACACCGCAGCGTGTAAATTCTCCCACACGGGGGATTATGAGGGAGGCGGCATAAGAAAGGAAGATGGAGTGTATGCAAACCGATGTCCTAGGGTGTTCACCAACCGGCTCCAATGTCTGCTTCCAGCGCCATCCGCGAAACATTTGTGCCAGAATGCCGAAAGGAAACGACAGCAACATCCATGTCCAGTCCATCTCGTCTGTCATCACATATAGAATGGTCTGCCAGTCTTCGCCTCGGTACATCCAATACAGAATAGCACCCCCCAGAGCGAGTGGCATCACAATTTTCAATATGATATTGCTTAGTTTCATAACCAAATGCAAAGTTACAAAATTATTATGAAATATGCATTAGAAATTTACGAAATATTTTGTATCTTTGCATCCATGATGAAACTAGTAAGACCCAAGAAGAATCTTGGTCAGCACTTTCTGACTGACCTGACGATAGCCAAGCGCATAGCTGATACAGTGGATGCCTGTCCTGACATCCCCGTTCTTGAAGTAGGTCCTGGTATGGGTGTGATGACGCAGTATCTGGTGGAGAAACCCCGTCCGTTCAAGGTTGTGGAGATTGACCGTGAGTCAGTGGCTTACTTGAACGAACACTTCCCCAAACTCCGTGAGAACATCCTGGGTGACGACTTCCTTCGCATGGACTTGCAACAGGTTTTCGATGGACAGCAGTTTGTGTTGACGGGTAACTATCCTTACGATATCTCGTCGCAGATTTTCTTCAAGATGCTGGACAATCGCGACCTCATTCCTTGTTGTACGGGAATGATTCAGCATGAGGTGGCTCTCCGTATGGCATCTAAGCCGGGCAACAAGGCTTATGGCATCTTGTCGGTTCTGATCCAGGCGTGGTACGATGTGGAGTACCTCTTTACCGTCGAACCCTCTGTGTTTAATCCGCCTCCCAAGGTACAGAGTGCCGTTATTCGTATGACACGTAACAAGGTGAGCCAGCTTAACTGCGATGAACAGTTGTTCAAGAAGGTCGTTAAGACGGTTTTCAACCAGCGTCGTAAGATGTTGCGTGTTTCTTTGCGCCAGTTGTTGCCTACCGATTCTCCACTTTTCACCTCGGATTCTTCCTTCCTGACACGTCGTCCGGAACAACTTTCCATCGAAGAGTTCGTTGACTTGACAAATCAGGTAGAAAAAGCCCTGTGTGCGAGCACAAAATAACTGTGTTCGCACACAATTGCTTGATTTGAATCAAGAATACATCATTTTTTTGATGTTTTCGAATCAAAAAAGAACAAGTTATCCAAAAACGTCGTACCTTTGCGTCGTGAATCAGAGATAACACACCTAGCGAGGTATTAGAATAAAAAGATTGAGGATAACAACATAAGGTTAGTTAGTAGTTTTAGGTTAGTAGTAAGTTATTTGAAAAAGGTGTTAGTGATTAAGGTAAATTAGAGAGAGCATTAGGTTTTTAGTTATTAATAGGAAAAGAAAAGATACAGTCTGCGATTGGTTCGTAGGCTGTATCGCTTTTTTATCCCTTTATTGTCAAGAAGCTATCTTCTTCAACCATTCGCCTCTAAACAGTCGGGCTAAGAAGATGAATCCTCGGAAAGACAGTTCTATCGCCATTGCCACCCATACGCCAGGCAAACCGTAGGTGGTAGAGAGTAGGGCAGCCAGTGTCAGGCGCACTCCCCACATGGACATCAGGCTCATGATGGCAGGTCTTAGCGTATCGCCGGCACCGATGAAGATGCCGTTGCAGACGATGGCAGCAGCAAACATGGGTTCGGCAAAGGCTTCAATGCGCAAGCACTTGGCTCCAATCGCGATAATCTCGTCAACAGGAGTCATCAGCGACATTAGTTCAGGAGCAAAAACAAACATCAATATGCCCATCATGGTCATGACGATCATGCCCAGTGCTGCTGACATCTTGGCAAAGGATTGTGTCAGCACACGTTTTCCTGCTCCAAAACTCTGGCCTACCAGTGTGGTTGCAGCCTCAGCAATGCCGAAGCCAGGCATGTAACACAGGCTCTCTACGGTGATTCCAAGCGAGTGGGCAGCAATGGCTACGGTTCCCAAGGGGGCGACAATCAGTGTGCTGACAATCTGTGCCGATCCCATCAGGATGTGTTGCAATCCCATTGGGGCTCCTATCTTGAAAGCATTGCCCACAATGTCCGACTTAGGACGGAAGGAACCTGGTCGTCCCTTTAGCCTAAGCATATCCGACCGATACAACAGGAAGTATAGCATCAACAGGGCCGTTATCAGTTCGGCAACTCCTGTTCCCATAGCAGCACCCATGACACCCAGGTCGAGTACATATATAAAAAGGTAGTTGAAAGCAACATCCATCGCACACATCAGGATATTCAGCATGGATGGTATCTTCATGTTGCCCGAACATTTCAGCATCGATCCTGCCAGTCCCTCCATCTGGAAGAAAATGCCACAGAATCCGATGATGGCGAAATAAAGAGACGCGTCGTGTGCAATCTCCTCCTCACCGCCTAGCCAGTGGGGCAGGGGACCGCTGATGGCAATGGCAGTCAGTGAGATGGTCAAAGCCCATATCATGCAACAGACGAGCGACTGTCGCAATACCCTGCGTGCTCGCTCAAAGTCGTTGGCACCAATGGCGTGAGCCACCTGAACACTGAATCCCATGTTGGCAGCTGAGGCCAGTCCACCCATCAGCCATCCGGTAGTCTCTACAATACCTATGGCTGCTGAGGCTTTGGCTCCCAGATGTCCTACCATCGACGCATCGATGAAGAACATGACGGTGGAAGAGAGCTGAGCAAGGATGGACGGAATACTCAGACTGACAATCAGCCTGAGCTTCTCGCCTTGTGTCATCTCGCGACCTTCGCGGATGTAGGCCAGCAGATCTTTCTTCTCGCCTTTCACCTCTTACCTCTCACCTCTTACCTCTTACCACTCACCTCTTACCTCTTACCTCTCATCTCTTACCACCCACCTCTTATCATTCCGCTTCCAACAGCAATACACGGCTAGCCCAGTCAGTCTTCTTGCCCCAGTCTACCTCGTTGCGATAAGGCACGTCCAGACCGTGGTTCATCAGGTAGGCTCCGCTATACGATTTCCCTTCACAGTCCAATGGCTTGAGGTCGATGCGGTTCAATTCGTGCACCTTGTACATACGGTTGGCATCCAGTCCTGCCATCTTCACACGAGGCAGGTGCTCGTTCTGGAACGATTCCGTTTTCCACCAGTACCATACGGCTTTGTCTTTCTGGTCTGTCACATACATCATCGAGGCCAGTCCCTTCCTGTCGTAAGGTGATACCAGTCGGTAGATGTTGCCAAACTGCACGATAGGACGTATCTGCTTATATTCCTTGATAGCCTGACGGCACAGGGCTTTCTCCTCGTCCGTCATGTTCTTGGGCTGAATCTCCATACCCAGGCGTCCGCTCATAGCCACATCGATGCGGTATTTCATCGAAGTGGTGCGGAACACGGTGTGGTTAGGTGTTGCCGAGATGTGCGAAGCCATAGCGATGGCAGGGAAGAAATAACTCGTTCCCCATTGCATGTAGATGCGTTGCAGGGCATCGGTATTGTCTGACACCCAGAACTCATCGAACCAGGGGAGCACACCCCAGTTGGCACGTCCGCCACCTGATGCACAAGCCTGTATCGTGACGTCAGGATATTTGTCGCGAATACGTTGGCATACCTTTTCGAATCCACGATGATATTCGATGTACAGGTGACTCTGGTTGCCCATGGTCAGATATTGTGAACCGTGGTTCATGATAGCCATGTTGGCATCCCATTTGATATAGTCAATCTCCGGATACTTGCTCATCAGGTTGTCCACGATGCTGAACACGAAGTCCTGCACCTTGGGATTGCTCAGGTCGAGCACCACTTGCGTACCACCACGACCTAACACCGGCTCACGGTTGGGAGCCTTGACAATCCAGTCGGGATGCTTCTCATACAGTTCACTCGTCGTGTTAGCCATCTCGGGCTCTATCCAGATGCCAAACTTGACACCGTTCTTCTTGGCGTCTCTCAGCAGACCTTCGATACCCTCAGGCAGTTTGTTCTTGTCAACCACCCAGTCGCCAAGACTCGAATTGTCCACCTTACGGGGATATTTGTCGCCAAACCATCCGTCGTCCATCACGAACAGTTCGCCACCCATTGAGGCAATGTCAGCCATCATCTGGTCCATGCCTTTCTGGTTGATGTCGAAGTAGACACCCTCCCACGAGTTCAGCAGGATTTTACGCTCCTTGTTGCCGTGCATCAGCTTGTAGGTGCGTCCCCATTTGTGGAAGTTACGGCTCACACCGCTCAGTCCTTCCTGCGAGAAGGTCAGCGCCAGTGCAGGTGTCTTGAATGTCTCACCTTTCTTCAGGTGGTATTCCGAGTTGTCCTCGTTGATACCGGCAAAGAAGTAGTGGTAGTCAGTATCGTCCGTGACCACTTTCAGTCGGTAGTTGCCTGAGTAGCAGATGGCAGCTCCGATGACGTCGCCCGTATTCTCCTGTCCCTTGCCGTTCAGCGAGAACATCACCTCTCCGTGATCAGTGTGCGAGTTACGCGTACCGTCCTTGTTCACAATGACCTTCTGACCAGGAGTCAGAGGCTCCTCCACCAGTCGGGCTTCGTTAGCCCACGAACCATAGAAGTGGCTCAGCCATACGTCACCTCTGCGAATGGGCATCATGGCTGAGGCAAAGGTGGTCAGCGTGACAGGTTGCTTCTCGCCATTGGTAATCTCCGTCCAGGCTTCTATCATGTCCACCTCCTCGTATGCCTTGTATTTCAGCTTGACGGTGATGGGATATACAGGGTCTTTCAGGTTGATTGTCGTGAGGTTGCCGTTCTGTTCCACGCTTTCAGCTATCAGGGCCGTCGACAGGTTTCCGTCAGCATGGCGCATAGCCAAAGCAGCCTCTGCAGGGGTGTTCAGTCCGTGTGCAGGATATATCTCCATTCGTCCGTCTGCTCGGGGAGTCTGCAGGTGTTGCAAATCCAGTGCACTCAGTTTTGCACCGTAGTACACATACTTGGGCTGTGCCCCTTTCTCTACATTTAATACTAGGGTGTTGTGGCGTGTCTGCACCACTACCTGCTCTGCTTTTGCCAGGGATGCAGTCACACAGAACAATGCCAAGAAAAATACCTTCTTCATATCCTTTTTTATATTATATTAAACACTTCTGAGCGAATTTAATCTTTAATTTTTAATCTTTAATCTTTAATCGCTTCCGCAATGATTTCTGCCATTCGTCGTGCCCCCTTGTTGTCAGGGTGAATGCCGTCGTTCAGCATCTTGTCACCATCACCGGCATAGCTCGTATGCAGGTCTATGACGTTGAACTTGTTCTTCTTGGCAACCTGTTTGATGATGGGTATGATGCCATTCACGATAACGGAGTCGTTGATGTTCCACGTCGGCTTAAAGGCAGGAATGGGCGTACAGAGGTAGATGCGCTGATCCGTCTTGCCGTGTTGGCGTCCGCTGGCTTTCAGCAGGTCTGTCATCTGTTGCAAGTCTTCCTTAAAGCCCTTGTTGAATTGCCAGTTTTCGGGTTTCGAGTCGTTCGTTCCCAGCTTAATGATGATGATATCGGCATTGAAAGCCAGTGCGTCGCGCCACGCTTTCTCCTTCTGATAGGGTAGGTCGCCCTTGTTCAGCAAGGTTCGTCCACTCACTCCGAAGTTCTTCACATAGTAGTCGTTGCCCAACAGCTTCTGCAACTGTGCCGGATAGCCAATCTGAGTAGCCATCTCGATGCCGAATCCGTCGGTGATGCTGTTGCCGATGCAAGCCACTCGTAGGGCTCCTGGTTTCGGACCTTGGTGGTTCTTCAGCCAGGTTGTCAGGTCGTTCAGCATCTGGTCGTGATAGGTGAACGAACTGCGGAATCCGAAACCGTGTCCACCGGTGGGGTAGATGTATAGCGCGCAGTCGTTGCCTTGCCAGCGCATAGCCGAGTAGTAAGCCACGCCGTTAGTCACGGGAGGCACTGTCCGGTCGTCGTTTGCCGTCAGGATGATGGCTGGCGGAGTGAGATGTCTGCGTACGGCATGCTGGTTAGAGAACTCCTTCACCAGCTTGGCGTCCTTCTGTCCCTCTTCACCTAGGAAGTTCACGCATGAACCCTTGTGTGTCTCCTTCTCGTTCATCGAGATGACAGGATAGAACAGAATGGAGAAGTTCGGGCGTACGGCATATTCGCTATGGGTGGACACTGTCGAGGCCAGATGTCCGCCTGCCGAGAATCCCATGATGCCCACGTCGTCAGGGTTGATGTGCCATACATTGGCAGAATCCCTTACCGTGCTGATGGCTTTCTCTGCATCCCCGATGGGAATCGTTCGGTCACCCTTCGGCATACGGTAGGTCAGCACGAAGTAGGCAATGCCTTGCTGGTTGAAATACGTTGCCCAGTCGTGACCCTCGTTCTGCATCGACAGTCCTCTGTATCCACCACCAGGACATCCCACCACGGCCTTGCCTGTCGGCTGTTCTGGCAGATAGCCCACCATGTTCGCCTGACCGTCTTCCGTCAGGTTCACTTTCAATGTTCTCAGCGTCTGGGCCTGTATCGTAGCGACACTCAGTCCCACCGCAATAGCTATTGCAAATATCCTTTTCATCATACAGTTGGTTAGTATAATCCGGTTTTCAAGCTACAAAGATAAGGATATTTCGTGAAATTATCAAATTTGCAGCACGAAAAGGCAAAAATTTGCAAAGATAGTATTATTCTTCTGTCAGTTTCACATCTCTTCCTCCGCGGCTTTCAAGTAGTTTTCACTTTCTTCTTGGTGGTATTCCTTACTATTTTCATCTGCCATCTTACATCTTCTATCTTGCAGAAATATATGGTTCAACGTGAAAGCAATCGACTCCAGAGTCTCTTCACGCTTTGAGGGCTTCAACTCACACTCCCATACCGTGATACAGTGCCAGCCCATTTGTGCTAACTGACGTTGTTCCTCGCGGTCACGCTCTTTATTTCGACGAATCTTCGATACCCAAAAGTCGCGATTTGTTTTGGGAATCTTGCAACAATCGGAGTTTTCAATTATATCTTCCATCTTACGTCTGCCATCAGACATCTGTGGCAACGCCACATTGTGTCCGTGCCAGAAGCATCCGTTCACAAAAATACAAGTCCTATATTTCCTCAGCACCAAGTCCGGATGCCCAGGCAACCGCTTATGGTTCAGCCTATATCTAAACCCTCTACGCCACAACCCACGACGCACAATCATCTCCGGCTTCGTGTCCTTCGACTTGATAGCTGCCATATTGGCTGATCGTCGAGCCTGCTCACGTTCGGCAGAGCAGATGCAAGCATCGCTCTGCTCTCCCTTAATCGCAGCCTTGGCGTGTCTTTGTCGTGCAGATAGTTTATCCATATAATGATATTTCAAGTCCCGTCTCTTCCCTGCGCCTGTCCCTGTGGCATCTCTGTCCCTGTGGCATCTCTATGACTTCATACTATACGTTCTATTCTTATTCCCACCATGTGCCTCCAAATAGCCAAACTCCGTAAGTTGGCGCAGATAGCGCTTGGCGGTTGTGGGATTGAAGCCAAAGTGACTGACGATTTCTTCTGTCGTAATCAGGTCTTTATCGGCCACGAATTCCAAAATATCGACCAGTTTCTCTGCCAAAGAGGGCTTTATCGACCATTTATCGACTATTTTCTGCTTCAAATCTTGTTTATCGACCATTTCCGATGCCACAGACGTTATGAATTGGTCGATATCATTCTGTAGGTGCTGGCAATGATGACGGGCCATGCAGTTAAGAAAGACATTGAGGTCTTCGCTCTCGCGAGTGTCTATCAGTGCCTGGATATATTCTGCCTTGTCCTCTTTAAGTACCTTAGTCGGCAACACATCAAACTCCCATTGCAGCAGGTTCATCAGCAATCGGCAGGTACGCCCGTTACCATCAGCCCAAGGATGAATAGTCACCAACTCAAAGTGTGCCCAAAAGCTGAGGTCATAGACAGCTGCCACATCAGCAGGGTCAATGGCTTTTCGACGACGGTTTAGTTCCTCGCAGAACGCAGCCAGACGCGCAGGCACCTTCTGATATGCCAGATATGACTTTCCGCCCGTACCTGCTGTCACATTCAGTTTGCGCAGCTCACCCTTGGCCGCAGAGAAATCACCACCTATCGAATGATACTCGCTGCCCGTACGAGCCATCACCTTCGATGCCAACAATACGAGCCAGTCAACGGTAATGGGTTCGTGCTGCTTTATCCACTCACGTCCGTAGTCGTAAGCCACTTTCAGGTCGAGGTTCATCTGCTGCTCCAGCATGGTTCGCTTGCTGCTGGTGATGCCTTCGTCGAACAACAGTTGCGCCTCCACCTCCGTCACCGTACTGCCCTCGATGGCTGTAGAGTGTGTGATGATGGAGTAGAGATAGAACTTGTCGAAGTCTATCTGATCAGATATGCCCAGCGCCTTATACTGTTGGAGCAATTTCATCAATAAGTCTTTATTCTCTTTCGTCATATTGCATTACTCTCGGAATATTTAAAATTACTTTCGGAGAAACAAAAAATACTTTCGGAGTTCTTACACCATCTTGACTTCCCACATCGGATGTCAGTCAACCGTCCCTATGGCATACTCCATTGCCTCCAACAAGCATTGGAGCATGAATTCTATAAACAGTGTGCTTTCTCCAGCTGCATCACATTTAGCTATAACGCCATAATACTCTTGCTGATGCTCTTTCACGATGGTTTCAACAGGAATCCACGAGAAGATGCCCTTCCAACGGCTCAGCAGCATCGTCTGCCAATAGCGGCCCATGCGTCCGTTGCCATCTATGAAAGGATGAATAAACTCAAACTCATAGTGGAACACGCACGAATAAACCAGCGGATGCGTCTTGCAAGTCTTCACCCAATGGAACAAGTCGCCCATCAGTTCTGGTACGCGGTCAGGCGGTGGAGCCATGTGCAGGCAGTTGCCATTGCCATCGAACACCCCGGCACCCTCTTGCCGATAGTGTCCAGCGTTTCGCACCAATTGGCTCATCATCAGACCATGAGCCTTCAGCATATCTTTCTCTTTGAAAGCATCCAACTGAGGCATCAGGCGGTAAGCCTCAATGGCATTCTTCACCTCCTGTATCTCATCAGGAGCACCCAGCACATGTTTGCCGTCGATGATGTCCGTCACCTGCTTCAGAGAAAGTGTATTATTCTCAATAGCCAGCGACGAATGGATAGTCCTTATTTGGTTTTTCTTTCGCAGCATAGGAGAAGGCTGGTCGTTTTCTATGCGTGAGTTTAGGCTTCCCACTTGTTCAGAAATCTCTGCAATCTGGTGAAGAATCTTCTCTGTTATGTTAAATGGCGGTATATACATACTACTTTCTGTTTTGCCTGTTACTGCTTCGTAGATTTTGCTGATCTTTCAGTTCTTCCACCACCTCTACATCCGCCGGCAACCACTTCACGCTGTCCAGCTCATCCATCGTGAGCCACTTAGCAGCTTCGTGCTCATTCAGATGTAGCGCCTCTATCTGCAAAGAGCAGAGGTAGCAATGCATCGTCAGGTGAAAGGCTGCGATTGAGCGAGTGGAGACCAAAGCTTGCTTTGAGTCTTCCGAGCGTGAGCAGGCTCGACCGGAGGTCAACTTCGGGTAATCATACTCCACCGTACAAAGGAAGTCATCCACGCTGATTTCCGTTGACAGTTCCTCGCGAATCTCACGCTTCAAAGCCTCCTCAGGCGTTTCCCTAGCCTCCATTTTGCCACCAGGAAACTCCCACCAGTCCTTCCATTCACCATACCCCCTTTGCGTGGCGAAGATCTTATCCTCCTTGCGAATGATTGCTGCAACGACTTCTATTTGTTTCATATCTGAGCGTTCTTTATGTTGCAAAGATACGAATAAGTGAGAAGAAAACCAAAAACATTTCCTCTTTTTTAATCCCTGCATTATAGCCGTCCCTTATCAAGGGACTCTAAATCTCGAACGGAAGTATCTTCGAGATTTATCTCAAAGATACAAAGAAATATGAATACGGCAAAAAATTATCTTAAAATTTGGAAGATTAGAGAAAAATGTCTATCTTTGCAGTGTGAAAGGAGAAACCAAGTAGAGCCACGATGTGCGGAACGGTGGCATCTGTGTGATGATGAGCAATTCGACCTTGCCGCTTGGTTTCCTTCACTTAAATATAGAGCTGGTCACGAGTGACCAGCTTTTATAGTATTTTTATGTAGCGTTTGCCGTTGAACTCTTTTTTATCTGTTGTGCGTGTGGCCGTGATGAAGTTTACAAGTTTTATTATCTCGCGGTTCACTTTCATTTATATATAGTTCATCGCTGGCAAGGGTAATAGCATTTGCTTGCACAAATAGCAACATTCTTTGTTCAATTTTACCTATACTGAATGGTTGTACAGAAGAATATCCCTTATGGTGAATATCGCTCAGCACAGCAGCAATCTGTGATTCGATTGAATTGTCCGTTTCCATACGAAATGCAAAGATACGAATAAGTGAGAAGTAAACCAAAAGAATTTCCTCTTTTTTAATCCCTGCAATATAGCCGTCCCTTATCAAGGGACTCTAAATCTCGAACGGAAGTATCTTCGAGATTGATCTCAAAGATACAAATTAATGGGAATATCGCAAAACAACAGAAAGACTTTTTGCATTACTCTCGGAATATTTAAAATTACTTTCGGAGAAACAAAAAATACTTTCGGAGAAATTGAAAATACTTTCGGAGTTCTTACACCATCTTGACTTCCCACATCGGATGTCAGTCAACCGTCCCTATGGCATATGTTTTGCTTCACTTCCTTTGATTGTTCTCACTCTTGTAATCTCATAAACATCACGAATGCCCTTTCCTTTGGATCAATGTTCCTTCCCTGAGATCCATTATAAACTAAACATGTTATTAAGGAAATACATAGTAATCAAACGATCTTTGAAATATCTTCATTCTTCCGTTCTAACATCTTTGTAAAAAAATCCTCATCCATATAGGACAGTAAGCGGCATCCTCCCAAGTAATTTAGATACTTAGTCATATACCGACATCGATTTTGAAAGGAATGATTAAAAGTTGTATCCAAATGTGATTCTATAAAACTTAGAGTTGCAACAGTTGCTGGTTTGTGTCTGAACAGAGTATATGTTCCAAGAGTACGTGTTCGCAAATCTTCCTGTTTAAACAGAATTTTTGTAAGAGCATATATGTCCTCGCGTCTTGGATCTACTGACAAATAAACTGCCCACCATAAATTTGGCAGCCATGTTTTAGAAGAACTACCCATACTTGAGAACCAATAATCTAAGATGTATCCTATTTGTGTATCTTTGCTATTCTCTCGCCCATCTCTATTTACCAACACGTTGGGCCATCTGTTTCGCATGTATGTCACCAATTCAACATGAGCGATATACAACCAAAATGGAGCATATGAGGCAAGTAATGGATTGAGATCTGGCAAAGCCTCATAGAGTAAAATTGCGGACTCCAAAGAAGAAGGGCTTCCCGTATTCAGCTTTGCAAGTTTTTCCTTATCAACATGAAAATCGTTTAGATAGCACACATCCTTGTCTGTGTACTTGAAACTCTCTCCGTTCAAAGTATAATTAGAGATTGAATGTCCTGCTTTCAGGTTAAGACGAAGAGTATTACAAAAATCTTCTGTAAATATTGCCTGTTTACTATCCATAGTTATTCTTCGTTTATAATCGGTCCAACAATATTGTTTTCCGTACTAATTTGCTTCAGCATATCCAAATATGGTTGGTTCAACATCATATGCGCCAACTTGAACAAATAATCCATATTTGGGGAATCTGAATTATTTGAATCGCTGTTAATAATGTCCTTACAAAAATCCTTTAAATCAGGTTCCTTCATTCTATATGATAAGGCATTTACCCACATTAAGTCCCGATCTTTATATTTTTGATAATTCAATAATGCATATGTCAAAGCATTCAAATACAATGAAGCTTTTAAGATTATTTTACGCTCTTTGGGCTCAGAAGAGTTTGATGGCTTTTTATTGTATTCTTCCATCATTTCTTCTGGCAATATAATTAGTATTTTTGACGACTCCAACTCATATGCCACAGTATGTTCATTGGGATTGTTACTTTTTTGAACTGTCATGAATGACTTCATGTTTCGGATGTTACGAAGATCCAAGTTTAAAGGTATTGAGCATTTGTTGTAAGCCACAAGCAAATCACCCTTGTGTAAGTTGATAACATGTCCTTCGTAATCGGGGTTGAGACCTTCATTCCTATAATTAAGGATGTCTTTTCTTGCGATAACAAAACTCTCAAAGTCCAATCTTCCATTTAACAATTTCTTTTCAACTGTAAAACTAAAAACTGGAGTTGATGATGAAATGCAATTGCGGTACATGGTCGAATGACAAGATACTTCAACAGAAAAATCTGCGAACTCATCTTGTATATAATTGACAATATCATTATTTTCCAGCTTTAGAGTCACAGATATACGGAACAAGTCCCCCTCTTCGCTTATCATAATTACTGGATTCGAACAACCTGTTTCTTCTAAAGTCGGTCTTATATCATCGCTGATTCCTAAGACTGGATATGGTAAAGATACGTTTTCGATTCTCATGACTTCTATTCTTTAATGGTTACATCATGTTCTGCTAACAAAGAGAATGCATATTCTCCTGAATTATCGACAGTAAAGGAAATAACATTCTTTCCTTCTAATAAAGGAACTTCAGATAGTTCGTTTTCGCTTATCTTCCCTATGGAAGCAGATTGTATATGCACATTACAACTTTTGTCATCTGTTTCACCTACAGGAATCAACGTCAGGTATGCTTTTTCCTCCTGATGTGGAGAGTGGATTATCAAAGTATAAACATACTGGCCCTCATTTACTTCTTCGGAAAATACACGATATTTCACTGCAAATTTCACTCGCACTGTACGTTCTTCTTTTTCATCATCTTCTTCGTAATGATCTTCGCCAGAAAGCTTGGGCATTGGGGCTGGGGATGGAGTTGTTGGATAGTCGTATTTCCGCCCGCTAGATAGTTCTGCCTCTGTTTCAGTCTTATGAGCTTTCTTTGGTTCAATTATCTGAGCCTTACCTATAAAGTTAGATTTTTTAGGGGATGTTGGTAAACCTGCATGAATATCAACAGGAGCACCGAGAACCTCATCATTTTTTCCTTGAATATTAATGAGACTGCCAATTAAGGGATTTGTTGTATCACTTTCTGAAATCATTGGCACAGTAAAGTCCTCCAATTCGACATCATCTGAATCCGTTTGACTAGCTGGAAATACAACATCTAAGCACCATTGAATAAAATCCCTCATTTCAATTTCTATTTCACCAGCTTTTTCGACCATTTCTTGTGGACGCTTATCTAATAACAATTGTCCTTTACTCCATTTTCTATGGGCTGCGTCTTCCATATTCCGCAATAAAATGTTGCCTTTATCTTCATCATCACATAAAAAAACTGCAGAATAGCCTCGACTCGAATTGTTGTGCTGTACACCAACCACCATACGAGGGCATCTCATAAACAAAACCAAGTCATTGCCTCTTTGAACATCTACATTAACAAAGAAAGACACCTTACCTAAAATGGGCAAATCTTTCCTAAAACAAATGTATTTATTATCAGCAGCTAATGCTTTCGCCTCTTCTTGAGAAATATCATCTGTTATAGTAACGTCGCTGTTTTTGTAAGCAAGCCAATATGGATAAGGATTGAATTTGTCAAAGAAACTGGTCTTAGCTTGATCATAAGGTGGGTTGTTAAAGAAACGATTAACAAAAATATCTCCAATATTTCCTTGATTACATTCGAACACATAATCGTCACCAAACAATTCACCATCACTGAAATCGATTAATACCTCTAATTTCCCGTCATTTATGGCAGCAAAGAAATTCCGAAGAACTGCTTCGCAGCACATTTTAAAAACTTTTCCCTTTGGATTGTTTTTTTCGTCAATATTAGCAAATGGTATATATACCGAAGTACCTGAGACCTGCCTATGGAATATGCTTGGAATCATTGTACCCTCATCTCCTTTGGGACATTGCACGGGAACACCATCACCCGTATCCAAAAAACCTGTATCATAATATGAACAACGTGGACGACCAGTAGGGTGCGTTGCCAATCTTGACACCCCCTCAAATGTACATATATTGTCCTGCGTCATTGAGGACACAATAAGAGTGTTGATTTCTGAAACAGAGAAATACGTGATTTTACCATATCCATGTGAACCTCCAGCCCCTGCTACTTCATTTGGATCGCCAGTATATCGAACAAATTTCTTAAATCTACCTTTATCCGAGTCGTAATCATAATCCATACCAATAGTATTATAGTCAGCTACCTCGAGCATATAGAACTGGGGCTTTGCCAATACTTTTAACATACGATCAAACTTATCGGCTTTTGATATATTGTAACAAGATACGATGTGCTCACGCAAATCCTTACGTAGAAAATTAAAATCTGAAGTGGAATGCAAATGAAGCTTGTATTCAACCCGAACAGGTCCTTTGTTACCAGGAATTGGATGGTCTAACGAATTCTGTATAGATTCCCTTATCATTGTTTGATATGGATTTCCTGGGAACAACTCTTTCTGTGGGTCATTCTCTCCACGTCCTGAAACGTTCTCGGCTTTTGGGAAGTACCACTTTAGGTTAGTATTATCACTCATGATATCTTATTTAAACATGAAACCTTGCTTGTTTGCTTTATTTAATTCACCTGTATAAGCTGCACGAGCGTCTTTTAATGCTTTTGAAATCTCGCTAAACATCAACTCTACATCAGACTCCGTATATTCATAGTTGTTCCTGTTTGAACAGTTACCAAGAAGTTGCAAAGTAGTTATTATTCTCTGTACTCTATTACCTGCGACTTTCTCAAATCTTTGTCTTTTGGGCGTCTTATTCATAAAAATATAAGTATTGAAAGTTAAATATGCTGCAAAAATAATCAATAATTTTAAAATATACAAGAAATTTATGAAGATTTTCTAAATATTTTGCAAATATAATTCAAAAATCACACTACATTTTAAAATTATAGTAAATATTTTAGGATTAAGCACGTTCTAAATAAACAATTCCCTGATAATCTAAAAGTGACTGTGCTACTGCTCTCACAACAGGGATTGCAACGGAATTGCCAAATTGTTTGTAAGATGGGGTTTTATCAGATAATATATCAAAGTATTCTGGGAATCCCTGCATTCTTGCACACTCCCGTTCTGTTAATATACGAATGTGGTCGTGATTAAGTTCCCCACGAGGGTCATCAACATTGTTGACATTAGGGTTTGCAGGATCAATTACAAGATTCCTTTCTAGTCCCATTCCGCCGACCATTAAAGTGTGACCAAAATCATCATTGCCAATAATACGATACCCAAACCCTCGTCCCAGATTACGCTGAGCCTCCCTGTGTCGAACTAGAGTTTGCCAATATCTTTCTGACATATAATATCTGGTACCAACCATATCCTGCTCACGAATAGCACCAAAGTGCACATCAGGAACTCCTTCACCTGTTGGGTAATGATACTCGTCCTCTGGATGTTCCAGAAACCCCACAATAAAAACCCTATTCCTATGTTGAGGAACTCCGAAATGCTGTGCATTTAATACTTGTGGTTCTGGAACATAATAATGCAACTCATCTCTTAGTATGTGAAGAATCGTATCTATGGTTTTTTCTGGCAAGCGGTTCCCATCTTCATCTCTGTTATGTATAGATAAAAGACCTTGCACATTCTCCAACAGTATTATGCGAGGATGCTTTGCTTCTATTATATCGCGCAAATCAAAAAACAATGTGCCTTTAGTTTCATCAGAAAAGCCTCTGCGCAATCCAGCCATCGAGAATGGTTGACAAGGAAATCCTGCACATAAAACATCTACACCTTCTGGTATTCGATCTTTATTTTCTTGCAATGTAATATCTCCGAATGGAACAACTCCATAATTCATTCCGTATGTTCTCTGTGCACTTGTGTCAAATTCAGAAGCATACACGCAACGCCCTCCTAATTGCTCAAGAGCAATCCTGAATCCGCCTATTCCTGCAAACAAATCTACAAAAGTAAAAGCGTTGTTATCATGATGTTGACTATATACAGGCGTATCAAACATTTCTACAAAAAGATTTTCTACCAGATTTTGTTCAACATCATCTTTGTCTCCCAACTCTGTGTGGATGGCCTTGTAATACCTTTCCATTAAAGGCACTGCTTCTTCACGATATATATTTCCTTCTGGATAATTCCTGTTTTGCAGATAATGCGTAATTATTGCCATATCTGCATTATAATCGTATCTTTTTGTTTCTATATCATGATTTTTTAGCCATTGCCTCATGGGTGCTATGAGTCGGCCTCCAAATAACTCGTCCTTAGATAATCTTTCTTTGTTATATGGTTTCATGTCATTTCATTATTTCCCTACAAATATCCTATCACGATGATAAGCCAAAAAGTCGCAATTGGGCTTGTATTCTGTAGGCATAGTTATCTGCTTGCCGCTGATACTGCCGAAATGTTTGGCGTAGTATTCTTGGGTTTCATACTCGCGAAGAGCAGAGGAGAGGAGGACTGTGTAATCGTCTGGCGAGATGGTGATAAGTCCTTTATCAAAGGCTTTGTCGTATAGGGCTGAAAGGCAGATGCCATTACAAGGGTTAAGACGCTCTTTCTTATGAGTCTTGTCTTCCCATGGTATGATATGGCTTGCTATTAATAATTGTGGTATGTTAATACCTGTTAGGGCACAGCGACTTCCGTAATTGACAAGAATCATACGACGGAAATAATCCTGTCCCTTCCTTCTTTTTGCTTGAGAAATCTTGTCCTCTCCCTCTTTGGTAATATCAAAGTGGGTAATCAGTTTCTTTGAGATAGCTTGAGGATCATGCTCCTGTGCAACAATGCGGTCTGCCGTAATTACTTCCTGTTCGTACACAGCATAGTCCATCAGGCTCTTTAATGCAGCTGAACAAAAGTTGTTTAGAGGATAACTTCTTTGGTTCGGATTACCATAGTCAAAGATGTTCTGCTTGTTTTCTTTCATCTTCTTTACTTCCTCTTTGACAAGGTTGAGAACATTCTCAATAACCGAAATATCTGTAACACTATAGAGTGATTGGCCATGAAGATTTACTACATCTTGATGCTTCAGAACATTATCAAGAATCTGGATAGCCCGAGCATAACTATCAGCCTTTCCAGAGTTTTCAGCTGACAGACGAGTGTTGAAATCAATAAAGCCTTTCCTATCCATTATGTTGCTTTCTGAGTTTTAATATTAAGGGCGGAATGCAATTGCAAAGATACAACTTTTATTGTAAATAAAGAAAAAAGTTGGGAATTATTTGGTTTTAGGCGAACTTTGGGATGTGGCTTTGTCTTCTACTTTTCTTTCTCGAAGGTGATGCCTTCGTAGAGTTCCTGGGTGCCTTCGTCGCTTTTGGGGAGGAAGTGGATGCGCACGCCGCGGATGTGTTTCTTGGCGCGGAAGGTTTTGGGATCGTCCACTTTCGCGCTTTCTATCTCGAGTTTCATCATGCCCCAGTCTGGCAGACGGACGCGGTCGCCGTCGCGCAGGTGGCTGTTGACGACTTCGGCGAGTGTCATGATGACACCGTTGATGGTGCCTTCGTGGATGTACATGCGTCGGGCAACTTCCTTGACGAGTTGTTTGCTCTCGATGGTTTTGTCGTGGACGGCTACGGCCTTGTATTTGCCGAAGGTGGCGAGGTTGGGCTTGCTTTCTTTCTTGATTTTGTACTTCATAGCTCGTTTTATTTTATATTTGATGCAAATATACGATATTTTCGAGAGAATGCAAAGAAATTTCTAGAAAATATTTGTTTTTGAAGTTTCTTGATGTTGTTTGTACTGCAAAAATTTTTTTCAAAAAGTTCATATTAGCCTACATGCCTACACAGAATGTGGCTTAAATGCCGATAAATACGATAAAGTCTTGGTTTTTGAGCCTACACAAAGCCTACACAAAGCCTACACTATGCCTACACGATTTATGTGTTTTTTGACCTAAAACACGCAGAAAAGAAAGATTTACCATACGAGGGAACGAAAAAGAGTGCGCGAGATTGTAACTTTTTTGATTAGGAATTGTATTGAAATTCTCTAGAGAATTTATGGCTTACTATACGTAGCAGTCATTGCTGGTAGCCTAGGGAATGGTTAAATTCTCTAGAGAATTTTGAAGATAGTCTGAATAGAAGATTTTACGGTTCTTCGAGCGCGTTTTTGCTAGAAGCCTATGCGGTTTCTGCTAGAAGCCTATGCGGTTTTTGCTAGAAGCCTATGCAGGTTTTGTGTAGGCTGTATGTTTTTTGTGTAGGCATAGTGTAGGCTTTGTGTAGGCTTTGTGTAGGCTTGTTTTTTTTGAAAAGTGCAGATAATCAGTCGTTTAAGTGAAAATTGTGTAGGCATGTAGGCTTATTGCTGATTTTTTTCAAAAAAATATTTGCATTGTGACGAAAAATTTTGTATATTTGCAGAAAAATTCAAATACTTAAAACTATAAAATGCACATGAAAATATCTATCCTCAAAAGAAAAAGAAAGACGGAAGTCATCAATCGTGTTGAGTTGGCGGATCTGGCTCAGGACATCAAGAATGGTAAAATGGACAAGGAGGTGAAGTACCACCGTGAGATTTACCATCTGATGAACCCGCACAGACTGCCAGACGGTCAGATATCCATACAATGGGCAGGTGGCATCAAGTTGCCCAGGATTTGTTTCTCGGCTTCCTATCGCAAGTTGAAGGACGATTGGGTGATGATGAACTACAACGGACTCGTCGTGTTGGAGGTGAACGACCGTGCCACCTACGAGGAAGCCGTGAAAATCAGGGAGATGGCGAAGAAATTGCCTGAGACGCTGATGTGTTTCCTGGGCGGTTCGGGACGTAGTGTGAAGATTGTGTGCCGAGGAGAGTTGTTCGGCACCTCACCCGCGCTCTCCAAAGGAAACGAGAAGTTGCCCACGAAGGAAGAAGACATCCGTCAGTTCCACCATAATATATATGATACGGCGCGAAGGGCTTACCAGAACCAGTTTGGTCTGGACATCGAGTTCCTGGAGCCTCGCCTGGACCGTTCGGTATATATGAGTGCTGATCCGCAGATGGGCTTTAATCCGGATGCCCGCCCGTTCTATGCCGACACGCTGAAGCACGACCAGCCGCAGTCCGTCAATATCAGTCGCGAGGAAGACAGGCTGATGCCTGGGCGTACTGTCACGCGAACATACCATCTGAACTGGCAGTTTATCGTGGAAAATGTGCTGGGTCATTACTTCGATTTGCCCGATGAGAACAAGGAGGCCGAGTTGCTGATGCAGATAGCCTCGCTGTGCCTTGACCAGGGCATTCCGTTGGCTCACGCCCAAGGGCTGACCTTGCTGCATCCTGCACTGAACCGCGACAAGCTGTTGGTGAAGAAAACCTTCCAGACGGTGTATAGCGTGACGGAGCAGGAAGCCTATCGCAAGCGCCATAAGATTCGTCCGCTGAAGAGCGTGCCCGACGACACCCTGAACCAGATGAAGGCGGAGATATTCCTCGAATCGAACTACGAGATGCGCAAGAACCTGCTGACGGGCGTGCCCGAATACCGCGAGCGATATTCGGACTTCCAGGAGTTCGTCCCGTTGACGCCTGAGGTGCGCAACAGCATGTCGCTAACGGCTAACGAACTGGGACTGAGGGGATTTGACAAACACATGAACCGATTCATCGACTCGATGCACATCGAGCAGTATGACCCCGTGAACCAATGGCTGGACGGACTGCCGAGGTGGGATGGGGTAGACCGCATCAGCGAACTGGCTAAGCGTGTGCCTACCGACCAGCCACACTGGCCGATGTATCTGCGCTACTGGCTGGTCGGTATGGTGGCACAGTGGCGCGAGAGTGACCGACAGCTGACAGGCAATGCGCTGACACCGTTGCTGATAGGTCGTCAGGGGTGTGGCAAGACGCGATTCTGCAAAATCCTGCTGCCTCCTGAGTTGCGCGACTATTACAACGACAAGATTAATTTCAAGAACGAGTTCGACCTGAACATCGCACTGACCTCGTTTGCACTCATCAACATCGACGAGTTCGACAAGACCACCAACTCGCAACAGATTGTGCTGAAATACCTGCTCTCGTCGGCTGACGTCAAGTTCCGTCCGCCCTACGGCAAGACCATCAGGCAGTACAGGAGATATACCTCGTTCATCGGGACGACCAACCAGATGAAACCCCTGGTGGATCCCACGGGAAGCCGCCGGTTCGTCTGCGTGGGTGTGACGGGAAACATTGACTTCGAAGACTCGCTGGAGCATGAACAGATCTTCGCACAGGCTCTGCACCTCTTCAACAGTGGGGCGCGTTACTGGCTGAACGACAGCGAGATAGCTATGCTCATCAAGGAGAACGAGCCCTACCAGCGACTGAACGACCTGGTGGAGATGATCGGCGAGACGTTTGCCAATCCCACGAGTGATGAAGTAGCCAGCTGGTGGAGTCTGAGTGACATCAGTGCCAAGTTGTCGGTGAAATATCCCAACTACGACCTTGAGACACCTTTCCAGAAGATTGGCAATGCCCTGAACGACGTGCGGTTCAACTTCAAGAGCAAGCGTAATGCGAAACACATGGCATACTGGTTGACAGAGAAATAAATAAAAAAGAATGCGTATGACAACGATTGAACTGGATATGATACAGACAGCTGCCATCGGTGCCTTAGCGCTCATGGCGGGTATGGTCTTGACGCGAAAAGTCGCATTGCTCCAGAGATACTGCGTACCATCGCCCGTGAGTGGTGGCATCATCTTCTCATTGCTCACCCTGGCACTTTACGGGTGGTGCGACGTGGAGGTGTCATTCGACGGCACGTTGAAGGATGTCTTCATGCTGGCATTCTTTACCAGCGTGGGATTCCAAAGCGACCTGAGAGTGATCAAGCAGGGTGGCAAGGCGCTGTTGGTGATGCTGGTCCTGCTGGTGGTCATCATCACTTTGCAGAACCTGATGCCAATGGCGATTACCAAGTCTATGGGGATTGACCCTTTAATTGGTATGGCTGCTGGTAGTATCTCAATGACAGGCGGACACGGTACGGCAGGTGGGTTTGCTAGCGTTCTCGAGGGAATGGGACTGCATGGCGCCGGGACAATTGGTATGGCTGCTGCCACCTTCGGACTGATAGCCGGTTCTGTGATTGGCGGTCCGCTTGCAGAGCGGATTATTCGCAGGAAACTCAGCCATGAACAGGTACAGCCACAGGACGAAGAGATAGACCCTGCAATGGCTGGTATCGAGAGTGACGAGGCTTCGCCAGCAGGTCGTGAGAAGCGTATCAGTACGAATGAACAGGAGTTCCAGCAGTATGCGAAGGCTACTTATTGCATCTTGCTGGTCATGGGTGCAGGCACGTTGATGAGCTGGTTACTCACCAAGACAGGCATCACGTTCCCCACCTATTTCGGAGCCTTGATATTAGCTGCTATCGTGCGCAACGTCATGGGATTCCTCCGTTACAAGGAGGACGGCAAGTGGGTGAGGGCAGAGAAGTCGCTTGATATGGATCGGATAGTCAGTGTGGGCAATATTTGCCTGTCTTTGTTCCTCGGTATGGCGATGATATCCCTGAAACTATGGGAACTGCAGAGTCTTGCCCTGCCCCTGATCGTCATCCTCGTGTCCCAAATTGTCATGATGGGGCTCTTTGTATTCTTTGTAGCCTTCCCGCTTTTGGGGCGCGACTATGATGCCGCTGTCTTGTGTGCAGGAATATGCGGTTTCGGCTTAGGTGCAACCCCTAACGCAATGGCTAACATGAGTGCCGTATGCTATAAATACCGCTACACCGTCAAGCCCTTCCTCATTGTCCCCATCATCGGCGCCATGTTCGCTGACCTGATCAATACCGCCATCATCACCACCTTCCTGAATCTGTTGTAAGGTCCTCATCGTGTAATGTAATAGGTATGTTCAAAAATCGTATGCATCGACAATTTCTCATACTCATTAGCCTTCTGCTCTGGTCAGTCCCCATGTCTGCAGAAGATAGTCTGCCCATCATTGAGATAAAAGCAGACAGGACAATCATTTATCCTCAGCGAATGGAACTGACAGGAGAAGAAACATTGATGGATATCCTCCAGATGATGCCGGAGATGATGATTGGCGGATACGAGGATGTCATAGCCAGCTATAACCTCCGCATTAACAACGTCCCAATGAATGGTGACATCAGGTTGATTCTAAGCCAGATGAAAGCCAAGGACATTGCCAAGATTCAGGTTTGTGACAATACGGGTGTTGCGAAGGGGACCATTGGAATAGCCAAGGTGTTGGATATCAACATGAAGATGCCTGACACGCTGAAGGGTTTCGTGGAAGGGCAGGGAGACTTCGGGAAGGACATTGCAGGCCTTGGCACCGTGAATGCCTTATACGGCAGTAAAAGTACTGATCTCTATGCCAACGTGTCTTATCGGCATCAAGAATGGAATGAGGAGTTTCTGACGCTTCACATGACGAATCGGTTTGATGACAAGAACAAGTTACTGACCTATTTCACCCAGCAATATCTTGACCAGCCTTTAAATATGTCACGAAGAGTCATGGGCAGGGCGCGATTCTTCCATACCTTCAATGAACAGGGCACCGAACTGCTCATTACGGGTGGTTACCAGTATAATAGTAATCCGCTTTTATCCAACAAGTTGCCATTGTATGTCGCTGAGCTGAATACGCCCTTGTTTTCTGAGCGACTGTCCATGATGCTGGGTGTTGAGGGCGATTTCCTGATGACCGAACAAAAGGAGACGGGCAGGAACTGGGATGTATTCAATCATGATGTCTATCTCCAGTTCACCTACTCCTTGCCTAAGTGGAAGTTGACAGTGGGCAACCGTGTGATGTTCTATCGCTATAAGTTAAGGGATTTTGGCATTACTCAAAAGCATTCTGACACCCGTTACAATACAAATGCCTGCGTCGTCTTTGTACCAGATAGCCGCAATCAGGTACAGTTGGGCTATTTTCGCAAATACTATAATCCTACCTACTTAGTTCTCTTTATGGAAACCAATACGCCGTTCAGTGAGGAATGGGCGAGGGCTAAGGGTGTGCTGGATGAATGGGATATTCACCAGGTAAAGCTGGCTTATGCCTATAGTCGGCAGAAGTTGACTGTGCAGACGGAAGCCAGCTATTATGATATTGAAGATGGCGAGAATTTTACAGAACTGGATGTGTCGGCCTATTGGAAAACGAAAGGGTTGACACTGACTGGCGGGTCTAATCTCTATATAGCCAAAAGTGCTACCTTTGCCTCATTTAGATTTGTTCCGAAAGCCTATCTCCCTTACGACTGGCAAATTGGAATGCAAGTGATTTATTATACCAGGAATTCACCAACACGTGAGATGTTTGGCACCCCTGTCTATGGTTGCTTGTCCGTGAATAAACAATTTGGCAAGAGATGGAATCTGGGTGTTGACTGGCATGATATGTTTGATGCATTCTGTAGTGATGCGGAACTCAACAGACACGCCGCAAACATCAAGTTGCAGTATAGATTCTAACAATGGTACGTATCATCTGAAACAAAATGTGGTGCAGACGATAAATCTGCACCACATTTTGTTTTATGTTAATAAGTTACTTCACCTCCTCAAATGAGACATTCATTGATTTACAACTACTTGCGTGAGCTTGGTGTTTCAATGTCGCAAAATGCTGATAAGCATCCGTGTAGCAAACATACAACATCCGTTGGCAAAGGTACACATTTCTTCCCAATCTGAGATAAGAAAACCAATAAAAAGTTTGGAATAGCACCAATTTTTAACAAAAGATTTGGGAGATCCGGAAAGAATTCGTATCTTTGCACCGCTAGAACCCGCCAAGCCTCTCCGCTCGACTTAGGTCGCTTGCCTAAGCCAAGAATGATGCTCAAATGTGCGGGTCGTTTTATAATTTGTCGGTCATGACCGATGAAATTATTCTTATCTGTTACTATCCAATTCTTCCAGGACATCTTATAGGACATCTTTCTGTACATTTATTGAGTAAACTTTTCCGAAGTCTTTTCCGACATCTTTTCCGACATTAGCATTGTCATTGTCCTTGGTTCACGTACAATGACACTAAATGCTGTAACAAGATTGACATTGAACTCGGCAGCGGTACTTTGGTTCTCCTTTAATGCTATACTTGCTGTCGTACAATAGTAAGTAGACTATTCATGCCCATGGGACTGAGTAGTTACCTTGATTGATCTTTCATGTTAATTATGATTAAAAGATAAGATTGAAACTTGTGTTATTCTATTTTAATCACTATATTTGCAGAAATTTTGCAAAATTGAAGTCAAGATGGTATTACAAATTCGATTAAGTAACTTTTTCTCTATTAACGAAGAAGTGATTTTGGATATGCAGGCAGCGAGTCTTCAGACTAAAGAATCCAAGGACCTGTTGGGTAATACTTTCGTTTGCAATGACGAAAGGCTATTGAAGACTGTTGCTATCTATGGAGCTAATGCATCAGGAAAGAGCAACATTATCAAAGCGATAAGAGCTTGTGTGCAGATGATCTTCGAGTCGCATAATTATAATGAGAACACAATCTTTGCTTTTACTCCATTTAAATTCGGTGGGATAGGTAAGCCCAGTAAATTTTACATTCGATTCTTAATCGAGGGTGTTGAATACGAGTATAGTTTCTCCTTGACAAAAACTGAGATTATAACAGAGGAACTGTATTATTACCCTGTCGGTAGAAAAAAGTTGGTGTTTTCACGAGATGAACGCAAAGGCCCAGACAAGAAGGATATCTATGAGTTCCGTTCTGCTATTCGCAGACCTATGGACGTGGCTGGTAATACATCGAAAAAAACACTCTTTGTATCTCGTGCCAGTCAGATGGATCGTGATGTAGCTAAGGATGTGTTCCGCTATTTTAATGAGCGTTTTATTTTGAACTATTTTGGCTATAATAGTTATTCCATAGAGTCGCTTTTGAATGAGAACAAGGACTTGATTTTGAGGGTGCTCAAGGCTGCAGATAGTGATATTATAGATATTCGCAGTCAGCACGAATTGAGGTCGCTGACTACTGCAGTGTTTGACCCTCTGAGTAACCAGTTACTTTCAAGGGATGATATACAAAAGCCTCAGTTGAAGATTACGACTTTCCATAGGAATAATCCGGAAGTCCCATTTGATTTTTATTCAGAGGAGTCGAGTGGTACTCAAGAGTTCTTCCACA
>Ga0256404_1000491_pt1 | contig 102887 bp, 62 predicted proteins | sample RumenRJG_01DNA_FD_185990 | JGI IMG/M metagenome (GOLD analysis project Ga0256404, IMG submission 185990) | Bovine rumen microbial communities from Lethbridge, Alberta, Canada - RJG_01 | ecosystem: Host-associated > Mammals > Digestive system > Stomach > Rumen | place: Canada: Alberta...
TTAACTGTTATTTTGGCTTCGCTTGGTTCCACAATCCCATACTTTAAAGAAGATAGGATGCACTCGGGAATAGAAAATAAAGCCTCAGCTTTATTTTCTTATTCCACTCGTTTTCACTATCTTTGCAAGTAGAAACAAAAGACTGTCACTATGAGCGCAGATTACAAACATGTACCGTACGGCATCGCTGATTTCAAGCAAGTGCGAAAGGAAAACCTTTACTTGGTTGACAAGACCATGTTTTTCGAGAAGATGGAGAGGGCAGGACACTTTCTCTTCTTAGTTCGTCCGCGCCGCTTCGGAAAGAGTCTCTTCTTGGACATGTTAGAGTCATATTACGACATCAACCAAAAGGACAACTTCCAAGAGCTGTTCAAGGGACTCTATGTCGCAGACCATCCGACCAAAGAGCAGGGACAGTACCAAGTGCTGCACCTCGACTTCTCATTGGTGGGCAGTGATTTGGAGAATCTCTACGAAAACTTCAATCGCTACTGCTGCAATGTGATGGACTCTTTCATTGATGACTATAAGAACTACTATAGTCCTCGCGTCGTCGAGTGGGTGCATCGCGAAAAAACTGCTGCCAGCAAGCTCAACATAGTCAGGATGGAGGCAAAGAAGGCAGGGAACAAGCTCTATCTCATCGTTGACGAGTATGACAACTTCACCAACAACGTGCTCAACGTGAAGGGACAAAAGGCTTACCACGAGCTCACCCACGGCACAGGCTTCTACCGCGACATCTTCAAACTCTTCAAGCCGATGTTCCACCGCATCATCATGCTTGGCGTCTCACCCATTACGCTCGATGACCTCACCAGTGGCTACAACATCGCTTTGAACATGAGTCTCGACGCTCGTTTCAACCAAATGCTCGGTTTCTCGGAAGAAGAGGTGCGTCAGATGATCCGCTACTATAAAGAGGTGGGAGCCATCGGTGAGGACAAGACCGAGGACGACATCATCGCCGACATGAAACCGTGGTACGACAACTACTGCTTCGCCGATGACAGTTTTGGTGTTGAGCCCAGCATGTTCAACTGCGACATGGTGTGCTATTATATGAGTCAGCTCGTTGATACAGGCAAACGCCCGAAGGTTATGGTCGATCCTAATACGATGACAGACTATGGCAAGTTGAAGCGGCTCATAGAAATCGACAACATGGAGGAGAACCGTCTCCGCATCATCCACGAGATCACAGAGAAAGGTTATATCCAAGGCATTCTTGTCAGCCATTTTCCTGCCGAGCGCATCATGGACTATGACAATTTCGTCAGCCTGCTCTACTACTATGGCATGCTGACCATCGGCGGCGTGGAAGGTGAGTTGCTCACGCTGACCATTCCCAACAACAACGTGAGACTGCAATACTATCGCTACCTTCGTGACGAGTATCGGGAGATTTCACCGATTAGTACCACAGAGCTGAGCAAATGTTATGTGCGTGCGGCTATTCACGGCGACTGGCGCCCGCTGATAGAGTTCATCTGCAAGGCTTATCACGACACCACAGCCGTGCGACAGCTCATTGAGGGCGAGCGCAACCTGCAAGGTTTTATGAATGCCTATCTCTCGCTGACCAACTACTATCAGGTGGCGCCGGAGATGGAGTTTTCCCACGGCTATTGCGATTTCTTCCTGCTGCCCAACTACCTCACCTATCCGATGGTGGCTCACAGCTACATCCTGGAACTGAAATACTTGAAGTCCGACGCTACCGAGGCGGAGGCCGAGAAGCAATGGTCCGAGGCCGTGGAGCAGATCAAGACCTACGCGGCCGACAAGAAGTTACAGAGCATGCTCCACGGCTCCACGCTCCACCCGATCGTGATACAGATCAAAGGCTACGACCTCGTGAAGTATGAGGAGATAAAGGCGTAAGGATAGAAGTTGGAAGCCCTTTGCATTCTATCGAAGTTTACTGCTCAGGAATCTGCATTCTATCGAAGTTTGCAGCACGAAAAAATTGCATTCTATCGAAGTTTACCGCCCTGAAATCTGCATTCTATCGAAGTTTTCAGCCTTAAAAATTGCATTCTATCGAAGTTTTTGCTTATCTTTGCAGAGTCTTCAAACGATGTTTTTATGGATGTCAGAAAACTTATCACGGTATTTTCAGATCAAAAGGAAGAATTGGAAAGCAACGATTTGTCAACGCTCTGCGACCGTCTGGAAGAGGGTCAACTCTCATTGAACAGCAAGCTGGCGCAAGTGGTCATTGGTGTGCGTAGAAGTGGAAAATCTACACTCTGTGAAAAGGTCCTTCGTCAAAACCAAGCAAATTTTGCGTATGCCAACTTTGATGATGATCGTCTGAAAGGTCTTACGACCGAGGACTTCGACACAGTCCTTGATGCTCTCTATCAGCTTTATGGCGACTTTCAATATCTTTTTCTTGATGAAATGCAGAATGTAGACGACTGGCAGCTATTTGTCAACCGTATGCTCCGTCAGAATATCCATCTTGTGATCACTGGCTCTAACGCAAAGCTGTTGAGTGGGGAACTCACAACACATCTGACAGGGCGCTACCATAAAATAGAACTTTTTCCATTTTCTTTTACTGAGATGGCTCGGATGAAAGACATCAATTTGTCTTCACTCTCTGTAAGAGCCACTGCTTTGAGGAAGAAGGCTCTTAGCGAATACCTGATTGAGGGCGGCTTCCCGGAGTTGTTGAACGAGTCAGACAAACGAGGCTATGTAGAGGGCTTGCTCGATGCAATCATTAGGAACGACATCGCACAGCGATTCCGGATACGCTTTGTTGAGGTGTTACGACGGCTTGCCACCTACCTGATGGATAACTTCTGCCAGGAATACTCTGCCAAGGAGTTATCTTCCGTCTTAGGCGTTTCTGATCATACGATAGATAACTATTATGGCTATCTGAAGGAAGCTTTCCTGCTCTTGGGCATTCATAAGTTTTCTTATAAGAGCAGGGAGCGCATTTTGAACGAGAAAGTCTACGTTGTCGATCCTGCTTTCGTGACTGACAGAAATGATGTCATTGCTTCAACAAATCTTGGCTGGCGATTGGAGAATGTGGTATATATAGAATTGCTGCGTCGTTACCGCCCACAGCACAAAGACATCTTCTATTACCGTGACAGACAGTGGGAAGTGGACTTCATGGTCGTCAAAGATGGAGCCGTAGAGCAGCTGATACAGGTCTCCTACGATATCAGCAGTGACAAAACCCGGCAACGTGAGCTCAATGCACTTGTTAAGGCTTCTAAAAAGTTCCACTGCGACGATTTGCTGCTTATCAATATGGACTATGAGGAGCAAGTGACAGTCAAAGAACATAAGATAAGTATAGTGCCGGCAGCAGAGTGGTTAATTGGCCAACTTAGAATATAATAATAGCCTAACGTATCTTTGCCTGTGTTCGGCATGAGTCGGAACGCGCACCCCGACATATAGCTAAATCCCATCGTGATACAGATAAAAGGTTATGACCTGGTGAAGTACGAGGAGATTAAAGTTCACATGTAAGACGGTGCACTGGATATTTTGTCGATTCGCGTCTCTCTTCCTCCGGAAAACAAAAGAGACTGGAAATAAGACAGAGTAACAGAAGAACAGAATAGGAGAAACGAATCAATATGGTATAAGGATAAGAAGGATGCACTCGGGAATATCCGCTGTGCCAAAAAAGAGAAAACAAAGTAACGTAGCAACACACTACCACATCTACGTGCTGTTATCAATTGTTTGTCCAACATATGTCAAAATAGCGCGTGTCTTCAGTTGCAATGTTGTCCGCTGAGGGCAGCTTCCGGGAGGGCCGTTGCTCTCAGCAGCCTAACTATGATACGTTTTTAAGTTAACGTTCCGCTACGCGGAATCAAGAATATAACCGAATATAACGAATATATATTCTCGATATTCGTTTATATTCTTGATGGCATCGTAGATGTCGCGTTAAAAGAAAAAAGACCATAAGCGTTGAAATCTCAATGTCCGCTGAGGGCAGCGGACCTCCCGGCAGCGGACCTCCTGGAAGCGGCCGAAATATGAGATACCTAATCTATAATCATCATTATTACGAATCACAGCAGTGGTATACAGCTCGTCTTTAAAGCTCTCTATCGCACGAGTTTATCCGCTGTGCGCAATTCAATTTTACGCGATAGCGATTTTCGTCATGAACAAGATTGGCTTTGCAGATTTGTTGCAGGGTGCGGCCCTTGTGGCCGTCCGCACCCTATGTATGTTATTATTTTATCGGCGGACGGCCACAAGGGCCGCACCCTGCAAACGTACGCACCCTCTGTATGTTATCATTTCATCTGCGGACGGCCACAAGGGCCGCACCCTGCAAACATACGCCACAGCATTTGGGCGCTTCCCCTTCATTACTCTGCTAACTACTGAGACCAATTCTTCGGAGAGAGGTATTTGGTTGAGGCTGTATAACTATCGGACGGCCATCCGCTCGTTCCGCTCTTTCCTGCAAGGTCATGAGTTGATGGTCAGAGATGTCTCTCCGGGGTTGATGGCAGACTATGCTCAATGGTTGCGCCAACGGGGAACCAGCATGAACACTGCATCATGCTACCTACGCTCCTTGCGTGCTATATATAATAAGGTGGTAAAGCAATACGATTTGGAAGACCGCAAGCCGTTTAAAGACTTGTTCACCGGTCACGCCAAGACCGTGAAGCGATCGGCCACCGGCGACGACATCAAACGCCTGCAGGCAATGATACTCCCCAAGCATTCTGCACTGCAACTATCTCGCGACATCTTCCTCTTTAGTCTCTATGCTCAAGGCATGCCTTTTGTCGACGTGGCCTTTCTGCGCAAGGAGCAGATACGTGACGGGCTGATCGTCTATGAGCGTCACAAGACCGGCCAGCAGATCGTCGTGAAGATCGAGGGCTGTATACAGGAGATCATCAACCGCTACAGCAGTGCCGACTCAGATTTCGTCTTTCCCATCATCACCGCCCACCGTCCCGCACAAGCCTACAAACAATATCAAAGCAGCCTGAGAAACTACAACCGCAATCTCCACAAACTTGAAAAACTGGCAGGGCTGAAGCGTGGCTTAACCTCATACGTCGTCCGCCACACATGGGCGAGCGTTGCATACGACACAAATGTCGACCTTGCCGTCATCGCCAGCGCACTCGGCCACACCAATACCAACACCACACGCATCTACATCCGGGACATCAACAACCGCAGGCTTGCAGAAGCCAACCATAAAGTGCTGGGAAGGATATTGCCATAGGAGCAATTTATTGCCACCCTCACTTCATCATGTAAATAATAGACAAAAGTTCAATATAACCGATGATTTTAGGTCGCTGCTCTGTTAATAACTTGTTACTCCTATTCAGCGAAAACAACGAAACCCTAAGCAAAATGAAACAAAATCGAAACTTTAACATTAAAATATTTGCTTAGTTTGGAAATATTATATAAATTTGCAGTCTGATATAATTATATAAAATTAGAATAGGTAAATAAAGCTTGACTTATCTTCCTCCCGCGGGGAGGAGGACACAGCAGAAGAGAGGAGGAACAAGGAGACAGAGAAAGAGATGCATATATAATAAGGTGTGGACAAAGAGAGAGGACGCACTGAACAGGAACATAGAAAACATAACAGAGAATAAGATCATAACATTATATTTTTAACTAAAGAGAGAATTTATGGAAAAAAGACTAATGACGCTTTTGGCCGGAACCTTCCTCTTCGCGGGAAGCGTGATGGCTCAGACGAATGTTAGTGGTACCGTAACCTCCGGAGACGACGGCGAACCAGTTGTTGGCGCCGCCATCAAGGTGGAAGGTACAAACACGGGTACCGTCACCGACGTGAACGGTCACTTCCAGCTCAACGCCCCCGCAGGCGCCAAGCTGGTAGTCAGCTACCTCGGCATGAAACCACAGACCGTGAAGGCCGGCGGAAACATGAAGGTGGTATTGCAGAACGATAACAAGACCCTCGACGAGGTCATGGTGGTAGCTTATGGTAAGCAGAAGAAGAGCTCCTTCACCGGATCTGCTGCTGAGATCAAGGCTGACAAACTCGCTGACCGTCAGGTCGCCAACCTCACACAAGCTCTGAGCGGTGAGGTCGCAGGTGTTCAGGTCACAGTGCCAAGTGGCAAGCCAGGAGAGACTGCATCTGTCCGCATTCGTGGTATTGGTTCATTTGCTTCCAGCAACGCACCTTTGTATGTCGTTGACGGTGTACCTTACGATGGTGATATTTCAGCCATCAACCCCAATGATATTGCTTCTTTGACCGTATTGAAGGATGCTGCCGCCAACGCCCTCTATGGTGCGCGTGGTGCTAATGGTGTCATTCTTGTTACTACAAAGAGCGGACAGACGGGTGAGGCACAAGTGACCTTTGACGCAAAGATCGGTCACGAGTCTCGCGCCGTATCCAACTACGATGTCATCAAGAGTCCAGCCACATATATGGAGAAAGCTTACGAGGCTATCTACAACAGTGGCATTGGGCAGGGGCTTACGGCTGAGCAGGCCAATCAATATGCAAACAGGATTCTTCCTACTAATGGAGATGGTGGCGTAGGTTATACGATCTTTACTGTACCTGATGGTGAGAGCCTTATTGGAATGGACGGAAAAATTAATCCTAAGGCAACTCTTGGCTACAAGGACAGCAACTATACCTATCTGCCTGACAACTGGTACAATGAGGTATACAACAAGAGCAATGTCCGTCAGGAGTACAATGCTACTGTTTCCGGCAAGGGCGAGAAGATCAACTACTTTACTTCTGCCGGTTACCTCAACGATGAGGGTGTCGTGAAGAACTCCGGTTTCGAGCGTTTCACCACTCGTAGCAAGGTTGACTATCAGGTGAAGCCCTGGTTGAAGTTAACATCCAATGTTGCCTACACTCATTATAACTCCAACTACTCTGTCACCGATAAGAACGACTGGAACAGCACCTCTTCAGCCAACATCTTCTATGTGGCCAACTTCATGGCTCCTATCTATCCCCTCTATGTGCGCGATGCCAATGGCAATGTTATGAAGGATGCCAATGGCTTCACCATGTATGACTATGGCGATGGTAAAGGCTTGACCGACTATGCCGGCAACCGTACGTTCATGAGCGGTTCTAACCCTGCCAGCAGCGGTCAGCTGGATAAGAACAAATATTCTGCCGATGTCCTCAGCGGACGTTGGGGTGCAGAGTTTGACATCTACGATGGTTTGTCGTTCAATTATAATCTCGGTTTGGACATTGACCATACCAATCGCTCTACGCTCTACAATGCCTATTACGGTCAGTATGCCGGTATGGGTGGCTCTATCTATAAGTACGCCTACACCACCAAGGCTATCAACCACCAGTTCCTGCTGAACTATTCTCACGACTTCGGCAAGCACAGCATCACGGCGCTGTTGGGTCATGAGCGCTACGACTTTACGACCTCTGAGCTCTATGGCAACAAGAACAAGCTCTATTTCCCGAATGTCATGGAGCTGGACAATGCACTGAAGACACCGGCTACCGGCTCTTCCACAGACCGCTACTCTACGCGTGGCTGGTTCGGCCGTGTGCAGTACAACTACGATGAGAAGTACTTCGCCAGCGTATCTTACCGTCGCGACGGTTCTTCCCGCTTCGCCAAGGACAGCCGCTGGGGTGACTTCGGCAGCGTTGGTGCCGCCTGGGTTATCAGCAAGGAGGCCTTCATGCAGCCGACAAAGGATTGGTTGACCTTCCTGAAATACAAGATCAGCTACGGTGTGCAGGGTAACGACAACCTGTTGTTGCAAAACAGTAACCCCCCGGCTCCTAACTACTATCCTTATCAGGATATCTACCGTGTGGTCAACCTCAACGATGAGGCTGCTACAGCTTTGTATATCAAGGGTAATCCCGATATCACATGGGAGACCTCTTATTCGTTCAACACCGGTTTCGACTTCAACTTCTGGAACGGTAAGCTCAGCGGTAGCGTTGAGTACTACAACCGTACTACCGATGACCTGCTCTACTACATGCCGGTGGCTGTGTCTAACGGTTATGCCTACTTCCCGAAGAATGTCGGCAAGGTACGTAACTTCGGCTTTGAGTTTGACTTGAACTCCGATGTCTACAAGACGAAGGACATCACCGTCAGTCTCTATGCCAACGCCACAACGATGACCAACCGCATCGAGAAGCTCGCTCCTGAGCTCAAGGGACGTTGGATCGACGGCACGAGCCTCTATCGTGAGGGCGGCAGTATGTACAACTACTACATGCGCAAGTATGCCGGTGTCTACACGGGTTCAGACGCTGACAAGGCCAGCCTTGTCGACGGCGAGACCGCAGAAAAGGGTCAGGCGCTGTATTATGTCGACCAGACCGATGCCAACGGCAAGGTCACAGGCGTGAAGAAGACTGCGAACTGGGCAAAAGCCACTCAGTACGAGTTGGGCGACCGTCTGCCCGATGTCTATGGCGGTTTCGGTGTCAAGGTGGCTGCCTACGGCTTCGACTTCTCCATCAGCACATCTTACCAGCTCGGCGGTAAGTGCCGCGACTGGGGTTATCAGAGTTTGATGCACGCCGGATCAGCTAACGACGCTGGCTCAGGCTGGCACAAGGATATCCTCAACTCTTGGAGCGAGAAGAATCCTAACAGCAACATTCCTCGTGTCGATTCCAATGACCAATACGCCAATGCCACTTCCGACCGATTCCTTGTCAGCTCGAACTATCTCGACATCGACAACATCTCGTTCGGTTACAACTTCCCACGCACATGGGTCAACAGAATCGGTCTCAAAGGCCTTCGCCTCTACTTCACGGCTGACAACGTGGCTCTCTTCGCTAAGCGCAAGGGCTTGGATCCCCGCCAGTCCTACAGCTCTGCCACGGGTATGAACTATTCTGCCCTGCGCACTGTCAGTGGCGGCGTAACCGTGAAGTTCTAAGATTTAGTAGATAAAAAGAAAGACAACAATGAAAAAGACATTTAAATATATCTATTCCGCTGCTGTGGTAGCTGCCTTGGCTCTTACTGCCAGCAGTTGCACAGAAAGCATGGACACAGAGCCTCAGGGAAGTACACTGACCAAAGGGGAGCTGGAGCGCAACGCTTCTTCTCTCGATGGTCTCGTCAAGGGTATGTACTCCAACATGATTCAGGCTGAGGCTATCACCCGTTGGGCAGGCGCTACACGTCACTATGACTTTGGCTATGCTTCTACCATGATGATGATGGACAATGCCGGAGAGGACGAGGTTTCTCCAAACACAGGTTATAACTGGTACCGCAACAATCTGCGCTTCAACGACCGCACGGACAAGAGCGATATCACTTACTTCCTTTGGAACCAGCAGTATAAGAACATTTCTCAGGCCAACGCCATCATTTCTGCTACAGAAAGTTCTTACAAAGACAACAGTGCAGCTGCTGCCGCTCGTGGCAAGGCTCTGGCCATGCGTGCCTTCTGCTATCTGAATCTGGCTCAGATGTACCAGTTCACTTACAAAGGTCACGAGGATGCGCTCTGCGTGCCTATTGTCAAAGAAACCACCACTGCTGAGCAGGCTTCTGACAACCCCCGTGCCACTGTCAAGGATGTCTATGACTTTATCATGGATGACTTGAACAATGCCGTCACCCTGCTGAATGGCGCAAGCCGAAGCGGTAAGGCTGATATTGACCAGCAGGTGGCTTACGGTCTCCGTGCCCGCACAGAACTGGTCATGCAGAACTGGAAAGCTGCTGCCGATGATGCAGCAAAGGCTGCTGAGGGTTACACGCCGCTGAGCCGTGAAGATGCTGCTCAGCCGGGCTTCAACGACATCTCTGCCAGCAACTGGATCTGGGGTATGGATGTCAACGAGACCAGTGACATTGTACAGACAGGTATCTTGAACTTCCCGTCTATGATGAGCTCTTTCACGGGTAATGGTTATTCTCCGTCGTATGCTTACCGTGCCATCAACAGCAAGCTGTGGAATGAGATTCCTTCCACTGACGTGCGCAAGGGCTGGTGGCTTGACAGCAAGTTCAACTCTCCTATCGTTAATCCCGACTATCTGATCAACACCGGTAAGCAAGTCTACGTATTCAGCAGCACCAGCAAGGACGACGATCACCTCTTCGCTTTGTGGAAAGTGCCTTATCTGAACGTGAAGTTCGGTGCATACCAGAATAAGTATGGCAATGAGACCAACGCCTGCGACGTGCCTTTGATGCGTGTGGAGGAGATGATCCTCATCCAGGCAGAGGCTACAGCTATGAGTGGCGACGTGGCTGGCGGCAAGAAGATCCTTGAGGACTTCGTCCGCACCTATCGCGATCCCGACTACACTTGCAATGCTACGACTGCCGAGGGCGTACAGGATGCCGTATGGTTCCAGCGTCGTGTAGAGCTTTGGGGTGAGGGCTTCTCTTACTTCGACATCATGCGTCTGAAGAAGCCTATCGACCGCCGCGGCGCCAACTACGAAGCCAGTGTTACCTACGACATCCCGGCAGAGTCCAAGATCATGCTGTGGATTATCCCTGAGGATGAGGTCAACAACAATAAGGCTCTCCAGGGTAAGAACAATGAGATTGTAGCTGTTCCTACTCCAGTGAAGTAAACAGTTAGCTATCAAAGCACAATAAAAGGCCGGCAAATTCTTGCCGGCCTTTTTTTAATGCCACGATATACGGATATGCCTTTTATATTCTCTATATTCGTTGATATTCTTCATTCCACGAAGTGGAGCGTTAACCAAAAAGAGATCGTCGTAGGTTTTATCTCGCACCTGTCTTCGTCACTTTTTGGAGATAGGCTTGTAACGCATTGATAATCAATATTAGTGTACTATAATATTTTTGTAGGGCTCACACAGATATAGATCATAGAATCGCTACCGCCAACATCCGATCTTCGTGTACAAGAAAAATGTATTTTATGTCTTTCTGTCTAAAAATAAAGTTCTACCGTGTCTGTCGCTCCTATGTATTTTCTTTCTGATTCGCTGTTGTGATTATTGACAAAAAACGGGGCACGAGAATCGATTCTTTTCGACGAAGACCTATGTCGCCCGAGATTTTGCCCAAAATAGACAAGTTTTGTATGTTATTGATAGGCAATAGGTTATAATCACGTCCACTTTTTATGTTTTTAATAGCAGCTGTTTAGCACAGTAAAAACGGCGGGAGTAGGTATCAGAAAGCCTTTCTGATACGCTCATCTTCGGTTTCTGATGTCGTCAGAAACCGTTTCTGATGAGGTCAGAAACCGTTTCTGACAGCATCAGAAAGGCATTCTGACAAGCAGCACCCACGATTTTGGCGATCAGATAACAAAAAAGTCTGTTCACCTTTCTCTAGATTGCGAGAGTAAGTGAACAGACTTTTGTCAATTAAAATCAGATTTTGCCTATTCTGCCGACTCCATGGCCGGTCGCTATGAGGAGATACGCTTGAGTCACTGGAGCTAACCACCACACTGGCAGGTTACATCAACCTTCTGTCACAAAGCGGATTGGTTGACGGCTTACAGAAATATGCCATGGACAAAGCCCGTAAGCGTGCAAGCATACCAAAGTACCAAGTGTACAACAATGCACTGAAGGACATCTATGTAGACAAAAGTTTCCAAGATGTGCAAATGGACAGGAAGTTATGGGGAAGGATATTCGAGTCTTCCATAGGTTGTTGGCTAATGAACGAAGCTTTCCGTCATCGCTGGTCCTTGTACTACTGGCGAGAGGGTGCTGACAAAGTGGATTTCGTATTGCGGAGATTGGACAAGACTGTTGCCATTGAAGTAAAAAGCAATAACGAGTCTGACACACGGGGCTTGCATGTGTTCCAAGAGAAGTTTCATCCCGTGCAGTCAGTGATTGTTGGGCAGAGTGGAATTCCTGCAGAGATATTTCTAAGCATGGACCTTCAAGAGTTGTTTACTTAGTCCTTATTGCCGCTATTTCTTGATCTCCTCGTACTTCACGAGGTCGTAACCTTTGATCTGTATCACGATCGGGTGCAGTGTGGAGCCGTGAAGCATGCTCTGGAGTTTCTTGTCGGCCGCGTAGGTCTTGATCTGCTCTACTGCTTCGCCCCATTGCCTCTCGGCCTCTGCCTCGGTGGCGTCAGTCTTGAGGTATTTCAGTTCAAGGATATAGCTGTGGGCCACCATCGGATAGGTGAGATAATTGGGCAAAAGGAAGAAATCGCAATAGCCGTGAGCGAACTCCATCTCGGGTGCCACCAGATAGTAGTTGGTCAGCGTGAGGTAAGCATTCATGAAGCCTTGCAGGTTTCGTTCACCCTCTATGAGTTGGCGCACGGCAGTCGTATCGTGATAAGCTTTGCAGATGAACTCTATCAGAGGGTGCCAGTCTCCGTCAAGAGCCGCACCGTCATAGACACTCCGCAATTCGGCAATGGGTAGTGCATTAATATTCTGGTATTCGTCCAACATGTATTGATAGTACTGAATGCGAACATTGTTGTTGGGAATAATCAACTTCAGTGTCTCGCCGCGTACACCGCCGATGGTCAGCATACCATAGTAATAGAGCAGGCTGACGAAATTGTCATAGTCCATAATACGCTCGGCAGGGAAATGGCTGACGATGGTACCTCTGATATATCCTTTCTCTGTAATCTCATGAATGGTGCTGAGACGACTCTCCTCCATCTTGTCGATTTCTATGAGCCGCTTGAGTTTGCCATAGTCTGTCATCGTGTTGGGATCAACAAGGTCTTCGGGCCGCTCTCCGGTATCAACAAGCGTGCTCATATAGTAGCACACCATGTCGCAGTTGAACATCTTAGGGTCAGTTGCGAAGCTTCTTCTTGCAAAGCAATAGTTGTCGTACCATGGCTTCATGTCGGCAATGATGTCGTCCTCAGTCTTGTCATCACCGATAGCTCCCACCTCTTTATAATAACGGATCATCTGTCTGACCTCCGCCTCCGAGAAGCCCAGCATCTGGTTGAAGCGAGCGTCGAGGCTCATGTTCAGCGCGATGTTGTAGCCACTCGTAAGGTCGTCAAGCGTGATAGGCGACACGCCGAGCATGATGATACGGTGAAACATCGGCTTGAAGAGTTTGAAGATGTCGCGGTAGAAGCCGGTGCCATGAGTAAGGTCGTGATAAGCCTTTTGCCCCTTCACGTTGAGCACGTTGTTGGTGAAGTTGTCGTATTCGTCGACAATGAGGTAGAGCTTGTTCCCCGCTAATTTTGCTTCCATTCTGACTATGTTGAGTTTGCTGGCAGCAGTCTTCGCATTGTGCACCCGCTCAACGACGCGTGGACTATAGTATTTTTTATAGTTGTCAATGAAAGTGTTCATCACATCGCAGCAGTAGCTATTGAAGTTTTCATATAGATTCTCCAAATCGCTGCCTACCAATGAGAAGTCAAGGTGCAGCACTTGAAACTGCCCCTGCTCTTTGGTCGGATGATCCGCAACATAGAGCCCCTTGAACAGTTCCTGGAAGTTGTCCTTCTGGTTGATGTCGTAATACGACTCTAACATGTCCAAGAAGAGACTCTTGCCGAAGCGGCGCGGACGAACGAGGAAGAGGAAGTTACCCGCCCTCTCCATCTTCTCGAAAAACATGGTTTTGTCAACCAGATATTTATTCTCCTTCCGCACCTGCTCAAAGTCAGAAATGCCGTAAGGAACAAGTTTGTAATCTGCGCTCATAGTGACAGTCTTTTGTTTCTACTTCTATATAACTAAGCAGTTATTCACTGGCTTTGCAGTAGGAGGTGCGGCGTCCTCGCCGCACATTCTTGCACGGCGAGACGCCGTGCCTCCTACTTGTCAGCTGCAAAGATAGTGAAAACGAGTGGAATAAGAAAATAAAGCCTAAGCTTTATTTGGCTCAGCGGATATTCTCCGTGGAATGATGGTGAGAGGAAGCCTCATTTCCGACCCACAGAAAATATCCACAGCACTCTTTTTCCTTTTAACGCGACATCTACGATGCCATCAAGAATATAAACGAATATCGAGAATATATATTCGTTATATTCGGTTATATTCTTGATTCCGCGTAGCGGAACGTTAGTATCATACAGAACCACTCCCACGTATTTCTCTCGCAAAGCCGCAAAGGGCGCAAAGTACTGAAGCACACCCAAAGGCAAGCGACCAACAATTATCGTTGTTTCCTTTTAACGCACCATCTTCGATGGTATCAAGAATATAAACGAATATCGAGAATATATATTCGTTATATTCGGTTATATTCTTGATTCCGCGTAGCGGAACGTTAACTTAAAAACGTATCATAGTTATGCCGCTGAGGGCAGCGGCCCTCCCGGCAGCTGCCCTCAGCACTACTTTCCTATTAACTTCTGTAATCGATCAGCGAAGAAGCATCATATCCGACCCACAGAAAATATCCACTGTGCCCTATTCTATTCTTCTGTTACTCTGTCTTATAACCAGTCTCCTTCGCCCTCCGAAGAAGAAAAAATAGCAAAAGTATAAAAAAAGCAAGCATAAAGTTTGCAAAATGTGATATTTTACCTACCTTTGTAGAAAATCTGAAAGAACGTATAATATACAGTATATGAATAGACGCTTTCTACTACTTCTTTTGTTGATGAGTCTACTGGCAGTCCTTCCGCTCCACTCCACCGCGAAAGAGCCTGAGGCAAGTAAGGACAAGCCTTGTATGGTCATCGGACAGGTGAAAGACTATCTTACCCACATACTGATAGATAGGGCGAAAGTCACACTGCTGACCAAGGACGGAGTGCCCGTGGACAGCGGACGCACCAGCAAGAATCAGACGAGCAACGGTCTTACGACCGTCTACTGGGTCACCGCCAAGACTTGCGACATGCCGGAAATGCTGCTGCGCGTGGAGGCCGACAGCTACGAGCCGGCCCTGATCACGCTCCCTGCGAAGAAAGTGCATGGACGGGGCAGCTCTGGCATACGCTATGCCGAAGACGCACTCTTGAAGCGCAAACCGAAAACGGTCAACCTGAAAGGCGTGGAGGTGAAGGCCACGAAAATCAAGTTCTATCACAAGGGCGACACGTTAGTATATAATGCCGACGCCTTCCAACTCTCGCAAGGCAGCATGCTCGACGGTCTCATCAGGCAGATGCCGGGCGTGGAGCTCAAAGACGACGGACGCATCTATGTCAACGGCAAATATGTGGAGAGTCTGTTGCTCAACGGCGAGAACTTCTTCTCCAAAGACCATAAGATCATGCTCGACAACCTCCCGGCCTACATGGTGAAGAACGTGAAGGTCTACGACAAGGCGAGTGTGCTCGGCGAGCATCTCCATAAGAAACTCGGTGACGAGACTTACGTCATGGACGTGTCTCTCAAGAAAGAGTACAACACTGGATGGATTGCCAACGTAGAGGCTGGCGGCGGCACCCATGACCGCTATTTGGCCCGACTCTTTGCCCTGCGCTTCACCAACCACTCGCGGGTGTCGCTCTTTGGCAATCTCAACAACCTCAACGACGACCGCCGTCCCGGCGAGACGACAACATGGACCCCTGACAAGATGCCTTCGGGCGAGCGCACACAGCGGCAGGCCGGACTGGACTATCTCGTCAAGCAGAAAGACTCGAAGTATAAGCTCTCCGGCAACGTTGTCGTCAGCCATAACGACGAGCAGGCGCTCACCCGGCAAAACACGCTCAACTATCTCACCGGACAGAACAGCTGGACACGCTATCAGCAACAGGCCAACAACCACACCTTCAGCGTCAAGACCGAGAACGACTGGAAGTGGATGCCCGCCAAGAAGACGACTTTATGGATGCAACCAAAGTTCTCCTGGCAGCGCACGCGCAACCGGCTGGCTATCGTCTCTGCGACCTTCAATGAGAATCCGGAGAATTATATCAGCGACGCAACGGCTCTCATCGACTCCATCAGCAGTCCACAGGCCGGAAGCCTACTGCGGCGAATCGCTGCCAACCGATTGCTGAACAGCCAGTTGGAAAAGAGTGACAAGCTGACGGCCGGCAACGACATGGAATTCGACCAGGACTTGGCAGAAGACATGATGACCACATTAGGCATCTCGGGCGGCATCCACTACAAGTCCACCAAGACCAAGACCTTCTCACAGTATCGTCTCGACTACCCGACATCGCCTACAGCCGCCACCGACTACCGCAACCGCTATGACCACAACCAGCCCAACTACAGCTTGAGCTATAACTTCGGCGCCAACCTGACATATTGGTTCACCGACATCATGTACATCCAACCTGCCTATAAAATCGAGTTGGAGCACCAACACCAAGACTATGCCCTCTACCGGCTGGACCGCCTGGCCGACTACGACGCCCATTCCGACACGCCTTTAGGCTCACTGCCCTCTACGGAAGCCTACGAGAGTACCATCGACCTGCAAAACAGCTTCTGGCGCAGCCAAAACCGTGTGACCAACACCTTTGCGCTGAAATGGTGCATCTCACGGTGGCACGGCGATAACAAGGACATCTGGGTCTTTGTCTACCTACCTTTGCAGCTCAACAACTACAATATGGACTACCGGCAGGCAGCCTATGACGGTGCCTACCACCGCCGCGCCTGGTTCTTCAACCCCACCTTCATCTTACGCAAGATGTGGGACAAGCAATACAAGTATATCGATGTCCGCTACTTCCTCACCCACGAGATGCCCGACTTGGTGCGCTTCATTCCTGTGCGCAACGACGCCGACCCGCTCAACGTGATCCTCGGCAACGCTGGCCTCAGAAATCCTCGCACCCATATCTTCGAGCTGCAATACCAGGGCAACAGCGTTGAGAAACCCGACCTGGCCTTCTCTGTCTGGGCTCACTTCTACCTCTACCAAAACGCCCTGGCCATGGGCTACACCTACAACCGCAACACGGGTGCACGAGTCTTCAAGCCCTACAGCGTCAATGGCAACTCCATCTTCCAGGCTGGACTCGATTATGCCACACCGCTGGACAAGCGTAAGTTACTCACCTTGGACACCAAGACGCGCTTCAGTGCCACAAGAAGCGTGGATCTGATGTCGGTCGTGACTACCGACGACTACACAATGGCCACCATGCCCGGCCGCAGCATCGTGCACAACACTTATGTGTCAGAAGATCTGAAGCTCGAGTATAAATTCCCGTGGCTGCGGCTGGGACTTAACGGCTACGTACTCTTCAACTGCGCCTCCAGCGATCGCGAAGGCTTCGAGACCCAGCGTGTGTGGGACTTCCACTACGGTCCCACCGCCAAGGCTACCCTGCCCTGGCGGTTGGAGCTCTCCACCGACCTGTCCATCTACAGCCGCAGAGGATATGACGACAGCGGTGCCAACACCAATGACGTGGTATGGAACGCCCGCCTGTCGAAGACCCTGCCCAAAGCCGGTCTGACGTTTATGATCGATGGCTTCGATATGCTCCACCAGCTCAGCAACCGCAGCGTGACAATGAACGCGCAGGGACGCACGGAAGTGTGGCGCAACGTACTGCCCAACTACGTGCTCTTCCATGTGATATACAGACTGAGTAAGAAACCGAAAAATAGTCCTGTCAACTGATAAATAAAAACGGGCTCTGAGAATCGATTCATTTGGACGAAGACCACCTTAGCACTGCTTTCCGCCAAAAAACGCAGTTCAGTGTATGCTGGTCAAACTACCGAGATGACAGTATCAAAAAGCCTTTTTCACAACGTGACTTGGGCAAGAACAGCAAAAAAACAAAAAAGTCTGTCCACCATTCTCTGTTTCGAGAGAGGAAGTGGACAGACTTTTTAATTTTATCAATAGAAATCAGCCATTGCCTATTCTGCCGTCGGCCTGACCTGCGCGAGCAACTGCCATAGCTCGTCGAAATTGTTGGCGACTTGGATATACTGCGTATAGTTGCCACGGATCATCCCCTTGGCCTGCAAGTCGTCGAGGAGCGCCACGAGGGAATCCCAGAAGCCGTCGATGTTGTAGAGGATCACCATCTTTTGGTGATAGCCGATAGTGTGCGAGGCCGCCAAGGTGAACACCTCGTCGAGCGTGCCGATACCTCCGGGCAGTGCCACGGCGACGTCGCACTGCACCTGCATGAGGTGCTTGCGGTCGTCGAGGTTGTCGCAGGGTATCTCCACGTCGACATACTGACTCTGTCGCCCGCCCTTCTCCACAAGCGTAGGGATCACGCCTATCGTCATGCCGCCGCCCTCGTGGACGGCGCGTCCGACACATTCCATCAGTCCACTGTTGCATCCGCCATAGACGAGGGTATGTCCCTCGGCAGCCATCCAGCGCCCGAGTTCCTCCGTCTTTTGGAAGTAGACAGGCGCGATGCTGTTGTTGGCAGAACAAAATACCGCTATCTTCATCTTTCGATTATTTTTATCCGAGATATTGCCTGAGCGATACCGCATACTTACTGTTACGGATCTTGCGCAGCGCCTTTTCCTTGACCTGGCGGATGCGCTCGCGTGTCATGCCCATCTCGTCGGCAATTTCCTCCAGGCTTTTCTCCATGCGTCCGATACCGAAGGACTCGGTGATGATGCGCTGCTCGCGGTCGTTGAGCACCTCCTTGAGCAGGTCACTGATGAAGAGGTTCATCGACTCACGGTCGAGCGAGCTGTCCGATCGCGCGCTGTCGTCGTCGGACGAGAGCGTGTCGGCCAGCGAGTTGTCGTCGTCCTCACTGATCGGCGCATCGATACTCGTGGATCGTCCGTTGGCCTCAAAGGCCGAGATGACCAGTTCCTCGTCGATGCCTGTCATCGTGGCCAGCTCGTGGGTCGACGGCACACGGCCGTGCTCCTGAAGAAACTGCTCCGTGGCTCTGTTCACCTTGCCGGCGATGCCCACCTGGTTGAGCGGCACGCGCACGATGCGGCTCTTCACGGCCAAGGCCTCCATGATGCTTTGGCGAATCCACCACACGGCGTAGGAGATGAACTTAAAGCCACGTGTCTCGTCGAACTTCTCGGCGGCTTTGACGAGTCCCACGTTGCCTTCGTTGATCAGGTCGGTGAGCGAGATGCCCTGGTGCTGGTATTGCTTAGCCACGGAAACGACAAATCGCAGGTTGGCGCTGACGAGTCTGTCACGAGCGCGCTCCCCTGCTGGTCCGCCTTGATGGATGGTATGTGCCAGCGTGGCTTCCTCGTCGGGAGTCAGCATCGGCTCGCGGGCGATCTCAGTGAGGTATCGGTCAAGTGCCTCGCTGTTGCGGCTCGTGATGTTCTTCGTTATTTTTAGTTGTCTCATCATAGAGGTTCTGGCTAGTTATGTGTTATTTATAGTCTGACGGCAAAGTTACTACATTTTTCCAAGAAAAAAGCAAAAAGAGTAATAAAAACGTTGTTACGAATAACATAAATCTTTATACTGTCTTTATTACCTTGGCCAAAAGGAAAAGAAAAAGAAAACGGAAAAGGGAAAAGAAAATCATGTCCATGCTTATGCTCCCCATGGAGCAAAAGCCTGCTTATGACTATTTTCCTTGAGTTTTAGACCTCTCTAACCAATTATAGATCCGTAACCAGAGAAGACTACAAGTATCGGTCCAAGGTAAAATATCCAGTGCGCTTTTTTTTATCTTTCACACGAATGTCCACGAATTAACCACGAATTTCTCATAAATATCATTTGTAGCTCATTCGTGGACATTTCATGAACATTCATGTTAAAGAGATTAAGAGCATCTTTGACAAAAAGGACATGAGTGTACTGAAAAAGAATAGTTTTTTGAAGATTGGCTTGCATCTTTCGCTAATTTTTCGTTACTTTGCAAAGAATAGCTGATTCTATTATACAGTTGCAAATGAAGAAATACCTCAAGTGGGCGGGTATCGCCGTGGGCATCCCCGTGCTGCTGATCATCATACTCTGCCTGCTCTTCTACTTCCCACCGTTTCAGAACTGGGCGGTAGGGCAGGTCACACGCTATGCATCAGACAAGATGAAGATGCAGATCAGCGTGGGACACGTGCGCCTGGCATGGCCTCTGGACCTCGCCCTCGACGAGGTGAAGGTGCTCGAACCCAACGACTCGCTGCGCGGCGTGACCGACACCGTGGCACATATCCACCGCACCGTCGCCGACGTACAGCTATGGCCCCTGCTGAAGAAGCAGGTCATGGTCGACGAGCTCTCCTTCCGCGACATGCAGGTCAACACCACACACTTCATCCCCAAATGCCGCATCAAGGGCAAGGTGGGCACGCTGATCATTAAGGCCCACGGCATTGACCTCGGCAAGGAACACGTCAACGTCAACCACTGCCTCCTCGACAACGCCAACATCGACATCGCGCTCAGCGATACCGTGCCGCCCGACACCACGCCGAGCGCCAACTACTGGAAGATCGCCATCAACCGCCTCAATGCCCGCAACACCGCCTTTGCCCTGCACCTGCCCGGCGACACGCTCGCCATCCACGCCCTCATGGGCAGTCTCGACGCGCGGCAAGCCTATCTCGACCTGTTCAAGAGCCTCTATACTGTCGGACATCTCGACTGGCAGACGGGCGCGCTGGCCATGGACCAGAACTTTGTAAAGAAGACGAAAGGCCTGGACTTCAACCATCTCGCGCTATCGGAACTCAACCTCCAGGCCGACTCCTTCTATTATTGCGACTCGAAGCTCAACCTCATCGTCCGCCAGGGTGCTTTCCACGAGAAGAGCGGACTGACCATCGACAAGCTGCAAGGTCCCTTCCGCATGGACAGCGCACGGCTCGAACTGCCCGGACTGAGCCTTGAGACGCCGGGCTCGCAGCTGCGTCTGGCCTTTGCCATGGACATGAACGCCTTCGCCGACAGCATGCCGGGAAGCCTCAGGGCCACCGTCCACGGACACGTGGGCATGAGCGACATCAGGCTGCTCGCCGGACAATACATGCCACGACAACTGCTCAACAACCTGCCACGACAGCCGCTGATCGTCAACGGCAGTCTCGGCGGCAACCTACAGCGGCTGCATCTCGACGGGCTCAGCCTTGCCGTCCCCACCCTGCTGCGCCTCTCCGCCGACGGTTTCCTGAGCAGCCTGACCGATCCGAAACGACTCACGGCCGACCTCAACGTCAAAGCCCACGCCTACGACCTCAAGCCCGTGAAGCGAATACTTGGCAGCGCACTGCCTAAGACGGTCACCCTGCCCAACGGCATCGGCTTCCGCGGACGCGTCAGGGTCAACGGCCCACGCTATGCCTCGACATTCATCGCCACGCAGGGCGGCGGTTCGCTCAGCGGTCAGGCTGCCGTAGACACCCGTGGCACACTGGCCTACAGCGCCAAGTTGCGAGCACGCCGCTTCCCCATTAACCACTTCCTGCCCCGTCAGGGTCTGCATCCCTTCACCGGCACGCTGGCCGCCAACGGCGCTGGCACCGACCTCTTCTCGCCCAGCACCCGCGTGAAGGCCGAGGTCCACAGCCAGCAGTTTGCTTACACCCGCTATAACCTCAGTGGCATCAAAGCCACGGCAAACATCCGTGGCGGACGTATCGAAGCCCATGTCAACAGCGTCAACCCGCTGTTCAAAGGTCTCGTCGGCGTCAACGCCCAGCTCAACCGCCACGCGTTCATCGGCACCATCGCCTGCGATCTCGCCCACGCCGACCTCTACGCCCTGCACCTCGCCGACAAGCCGATCACCCTCGGGCTCTGCGGACACGTCGACGTGCGCTCTGACTTAAAACAGCATCACGACATCCAGGGCATGCTCAGCGACATCACCCTCAGCGAGGGCAGCCGCCACTACCGCCCGCAGGAGGTGATGCTCGACATCCTGACCACCCGCGACACCACACACGCCATCGTGGACTGCGGCGACTTCCACCTCAACATGGACGGCAGCGGCAGCTATGAGCGTCTCATCAAACACGGCAATGCCCTCATAGCCGAGCTGCAGCGGCAGATGACCAACAAGTATATCGACGAGATCCGCCTACGCCGTTTGCTCCCCGACATGCGCGTGCAGCTCTCAGCGGGCAGCGAGAACATCGTCTACCGCGTGCTGAAGCATTTCGGCTACGACCTCCACAACCTGCAGATGGACATGAGTTCCTCGCCTCTGCTCGGCCTCAACGGCACGATGCAAGCCGACTCGGTGGTCTACGACAGCATGGAGGTGGACACCATGAGACTGAACATCAAGTCAGGTCTCGACAATGTAGCCTACACCCTGCAACTGCACAACGGCAAGAAAAACCCGAAGTATGTCTTCAACGCCTTCCTCGACGGCACGCTGCAGGGCGGTGGCACAACGCTCACTGCGCGTCTCTTCGATGCCAAGGACAAGCTCGGACTCCGACTCAGCCTCGAAGCCGCCATGCAAGACCACGGCATACGCATCCATCTCGCGGGCGACAACCCGATACTGGCCTACAAGGAGTTTAGCGTCAACGACAGCAACTATGTCTTCCTCGACGGCAACCGCCGTGTCAGCGCCAACGTGAAGATGAAGGCCGCCGACGGCATGGGACTGCAAGTCTTCACCAACGACGAAAACACAGAAGCGCTGCAGGACATCACCATCTCCACGCACCAGCTCAACCTCGGTGAGGCACTGTCCATCATCCCCTATATGCCGAATATCTCGGGAATCCTCAACGGTGACTTCCACCTCATCCAGACACCCGAACAGCTCTCGGTGTCCTCGGCTGTCGACGTGAAGGACATGGTCTATGAGGGTTGCGAGATGGGCGACGTAGGATCGGAGTTCACCTACATGCCCAAACCCGACGGCACACACTATGTCGACGGCATCCTCACCCACGACGGCGACGAGGTGGGTACGCTGACGGGTACCTATAACGCTGCCGGACACGGGTACCTCGACGCAAAGGTCAATACCGATCACCTGCCGCTGGCGATGATCAACGGATTCATACCGCAGAAGATCATTGGATTCAAGGGCACTGCCGACGGCAACCTGACCATCAAAGGCTCACTCACCAAGCCCGTCGTCAACGGAGAGCTCTTCCTCGACTCGGCCAGCATGTTCTCTGAGCCCTACGGCGTGGAGCTCGCCTTCGCCTCAGACCCCGTGACCTTCAAGGACAGCAAACTGCTCTTTGAGAACTTCGAAGTGTTTGCCCACAACGACCAGCCGCTCAACGTCAAGGGCGCCTTTGACTTCAGCGACCTCGATGCCATGCGTCTTGACGTGCAGATGCGCGGCACCAACCTGCTGCTCGTCGACTCCAAGGAGACCAGCCGCTCCGAAGTCTACGGCAAGGCCTATGTCAACTTCTACGGTACGATGACGGGACTGCTCGACAACCTCAAGGTGCGCGGACGCACCGACGTGCTCGGCACCACCGACCTGAAATACAATCTGAAGGACACCCCGCTCTCCACTGACAACCAGCTCGACGGACTTGCGCAATTCACCAACTTCAGCGACACGATCAACGACGAAGTCAACCGACCGCCACTCACGGGTCTGAACGTGGACATGAACATACACATCGACGACGGCGCACACGTCGACGCCTTCCTCAATGCCGACCACTCCAACTATGTCGACGTCATCGGCGGCGGCGACATGCGCATGCAATACAACATCGCCGACGGCGTCATCCTCCGCGGACGCTACACCATCGGCTCGGGCGAGATGAAATACTCACTCCCCGTCATCCCGCTGAAGACCTTCACCATCCAGGACGGCAGCTACATCGCCTTCACCGGTGACCCCATGAACCCGACGCTCAACATCACAGCAACCGAGCAGACCAAGTCGGCCGTGGGCAGCGAGGCCGGAGAGGGACGTATGGTCACGTTCAACTGTGGCGTCGTGGTCACCAAGACCCTGCAGGACATGGGACTGGAGTTCACCATCGACGCGCCCGAGGACATGACCATCCACAACCAGCTGCAATCCATGTCGAAGGAGGAGCGCGGCAAGCTTGCCGTGACAATGCTCACTACCGGCATGTATCTCGCCGACGGCAACATGAGCAACTTCACCATGAACTCGGCACTGAGCGCCTTCCTCAACAGTCAGATCAACCAGATATCAGGCAAGGCCCTGCGCTCGCTCGACGTCAGCGTGGGCGTAGAGAACTCGTTCAACTCGCAGGGTGCGCTCCACACCGACTACTCGTTTAAGTTTGCCAAGCGCTTCTGGAACAACCGTCTGCGCGTCTCCATCGGCGGCAAGCTGTCGACCGGTGCCGACGTGTCGCCACAGCAGGATCAGACTTTCTTCGACAATGTGACGCTGGAATACCGGCTCAGTCCCACCTCGAACAAATATCTCAACCTGTTCTATGTCCGCGACAGCTATGACTGGCTGGAGGGCAATGTGAGCAAGTTCGGCGGCGGCTTCCTGTGGAAAAGAAAGTTCAGCAGCCTCAGCGATCTGTTCGGAAAAGAGAAGAAAGACTCGCTCGGCAACTGACACCTTTATATATATAGCTATTTCAATCCATGACATACACGCATATCACTCGATTCGCAAAAACACTGATGTTGACGCTGGCTACGGTGCTCGTCACCGCCTGCTCGACCACCCGAAGCATTCCCGACGGCGACCAACTCTACACGGGACTGGCCAAGACCGACTATAAAGCATCCGTGAAGGACGAGCACTTCACCAACACACAAACGGAAATCGACGCTGCCCTGGCCACGGCGCCCAACGGTGCCCTCTTCGGCAGCAGTTCGGTCAGGTCGCCCTTTCAGGTGGGACTGTGGGTCTGGAACGCCTTCGTCGGCAGCGATGACGGTTTCTCGAAATGGATGCTCTCCTCCTTCGGCTCCCGCCCGGTGCTGCTCAGCTGGGTCAATCCGGCTCTGCGCGCCTCGGTGGCACAGGAGGTGCTGCGCGCCCACGGCTATTTCCACGGCAAGGTGGGCTATGACATCATCAAGCAGCACAACCCGAAGAAAGCCAAGATCAAATACACCGTAGACACGGGACCCCTGTGGACGGTGGACTCGCTGAGCTATCTGGACTTCCCAACTCAGGCCGACAGCCTCATCAGGGCGACCAAAGCAGAGGCCAGGATCCGCAAGGGCGACGCCTTCGACGTCAACACCCTCGATGCCGAGCGGCGTCGCGTGAGTACGCTGCTGCGCGACAACGGCTTCTTCTACTATCAGCCGTCCTACGCCTCGTGGCTCGTCGACAGCATCTCTCATCCCGGCAAAGTGCTCCTGCGACTACAACTCGCCGAGCAGACACCCGGCGTGGCTGAGCGCAAATGGACCATCGGAAAGATAGACATCGACCTGCACAAAAACTATGGTGACAGCCTCGTGAACAGCGAGAAGCGGAGAGACATCACCATGCACTACAACGGCAAGCACTCGCCCCTGCGCGTGCCCGTCATCCTCAGCAGCAACCGTCTCTTCCCCCGACAGACCTACAGCTACACCGAGTATCAGGCAGGAATCAGCAACCTCTCGTCGACAGGACTGTTCAGCACTGTCGACGTCAACTTCACGCCACGCGACACCACGGGGCGCGCCGACACGCTCGACATGCGCATGAACCTGGTCTTTGACAAGCCTTACGACATCTACTTCGAGGGCAATGTCACCGGAAAGACCAACAACCGCTTCGGCCCGGGTGCCGTGCTCGGCATCACGCGGCGCAACGCGTTCCGCGGCGGCGAGCTCCTCGACCTGAAGATCAAGGGCAACTATGAGTGGCAGACGGCACATCATGGTGAAGGCAGCTCGTCGAAATTCAACAGCTATGAGTATGGAGCGGATGTCTCGCTGCAACTGCCGCGTATGGTCATCCCCTTCGCGTCGTATTTCCGCAAGAAGCTCATCAGCCATTACCGGCGCATCGACTTCTTCTCCACGCCATCGACAACACTGAAGTTCTCCACCGACATCCTCAACCGCGCCGGATTCTTTAAGCGCCGCGTCGTGTCGGGCGAGTGGACCTACAACCTCCAAACCTCGCCGACGAGTAAACACCAGTACACTCCCCTGTCGTTCTCCTATGAATATATGAAGCGGCGCACGGCGGCCTTCGACTCGGTGCTCACGGCCAATCCTTATCTGGCCTACACCATGCGCGACCAGTTCATCCCGAAGATGCAGTATGTCTACACCTACACGAGTCCTAAGACCTACCGCAACCCGCTGTGGTGGCAGACAACGGTCAGCGAGAGTGGCAACATTCTGTCACTTGGCGAGATGGTGGCTGGAAACAAATGGAGCAAGAAGAATAAGGAGCTGTTCAAGAATCCATACGCTCAGTTCTTCAAATTGGAAACAGAGCTGGTCAAGACGTGGCAGCTGACGGAGCACAGCAGTCTCGTGGCGCACGGCGACTTAGGTATGCTGTGGGCTTACGGCAACTCCGACGAGGCCCCCTACAGCGAGCAGTTCTATGTCGGTGGCGCCAACAGTATCCGGGCCTTCACCGTGCGCAGCATAGGACCAGGAAGCTACCACAACGCCGAATCGGCCACGAACAACTATCTCGACCAGACGGGCGACTTGAAGCTGTTGGGCAATCTGGAATACCGCCCGCGCCTGTTCGGTAACCTCTATGGTGCGATGTTTCTTGATGCAGGCAACGTGTGGTCGCTGCACAAGGACGACCGCAGCGGCGGACATTTCGAACCGAAGAACCTCCTCAAGGAGATGGCGCTCGGCACGGGCGTGGGCCTGCGCTACGACATGGACTTCCTGGTCATTCGTGTGGACTGGGGCGTGGGTCTCCACGTGCCTTACAAGAGTGGCTTCTATAATGTGGGCTCGTTCCGTGACAGCCAGAGCCTCCACTTCGCTATTGGATATCCGTTCTAAGAGAGCCCTGACCTATCCCTCAGACCCTTCCCTAACCCTCCCCTTGGGGAGGGAATCGCAATACCCTTTATAGTCACTGACTACAATAGCTAAATCTGTGAAGATCTGTGAGATCCGCGTGACATAACACTAAATTCTTTTCTCACAGATTTACACAGATCTCCACGGATGCAAAGTCCTTAAAGCAATAGACATCGCAGTAACCATATAGTCTTGATGCCACCAGAAATGGAGTATCAAAAAAAACAAACATAATGACCATTCCCCCGAAATTCAATTAGCCGAGAATGGTCATTTCCCCGAAATTTAATTAGCCGAGAATAGTCATTCCCCCGAAATTTAATTAGCCGAGAATAGTCATTCCCCCGAAATTTTAAAAGTCAAATATGGGAATTCCCCCGAAATCTAAGCCCTTTGTTGTACCAGCTTCTATTCTGTAAATACCCTCAAACTGACACGACATTGCCAGCACGAAACGATCATCTGATCAAGTATGAAACATGAAACAAGACACATGAACGGGACAAGACACATGATCGAGCTTGCTGTAAGCGTGATGGTGTTTTGGAAAAAGGTGGAGAGGAATGTAAGCTTTAGAAAAGAGAAAGGAGAGGTATAAAAACAAAAAATCGTGCTTGGTAGTTGACTCACGCCTCACGGCGTAAGACGAACTCCAGCATGATTGTTACTCTGAAAATAAAAATCAATCTTTCTTTCCCTGACTAACAACCTGTTGAACAGTTGAATTAAACAACCTTGTAATCTACCTAAATAATAACTAAAACCTTTTCTTAAAACCTAAAAACCTTTTCGAATCTGTATTTTCTTAACTGACGCAAAGGTACGTGGAATTTCCGTAACCTCCAAACAATACGGCCCTCTTTTAACCTTTTCTGTGATTGCCGTGTGCGATAACAACAGTTGTTAACCTATGGTGGCAGTGCTACACTTAAAGTGTTAACGATATTCACCCTCGAAAGAAATATTTCGAGATTATGATGGGATTCTGATTTATCTTTCGTATCTTTGCGCATAGAAAAGAAAACGTTCATGGCAGCGTCGCCGGTCGATGATGCCGAGTATTCATTTAAAACATAACACAACATGAAAAAGTACGAATGCAATGTATGCGGCTACGTCTATGACCCCGCTAAAGGAGACCCTGATAATGGTATTCAGCCCGGAACAGCTTTCGAGGATCTGCCCGAGGATTGGGTATGCCCCACCTGCGGTGTAGGCAAGGAAGATTTCAGCCCCGTGGAGGAATAATCGATTTACGAAGATAAGCAGATGATGACGGCCCCTGGACAACAAGGAGCCGTCACCATTATTTCAGTCAGGACAGAATGAAAGAGGAATAACTAAAGATATGGGAAAGAAGATTACCGACAACGTCACATGGGTTGGCAAGGTGGACTGGGACTTGGTCCATTTCCATGGTGACGAGCTGTCCACTTTTCATGGCTCCAGCTACAATGCCTATTTGATTAAGGACGAAAAGAATGTGCTCATCGACACGGTGTGGCGCCCTTACGACCGCGAATTTGTCAAGCGGCTCAAAGAGGTCATCGACCTGAAGGACATCGACTACATCGTGATGAACCACAACGAGATAGACCATAGCGGCGCACTGCCCGAACTGCTCCGCGAGATTCCGGACACGCCCATCTACTGCACAAAGAAAGGTGAGGCCATCCTGCGCGGTCACTATCATCAGGACTGGAACTATGTCAACGTCAAGACGGGTGACACGCTCAACATCGGCAAGCACACGCTGACCTTCATCGAGGCACCGATGCTCCACTGGCCCGACACAATGTTCACCTATATGTCTGGCGACGACATCCTATTCTCCAACGATGCCTTCGGACAGCACTATGCTACCGAGTCGCTCTTCGACACAGCAGCTGACGTCAACGAGGTGATGTACGAAGCAGAGAAATACTACACCAACATTCTCAACCTCTACAGTCCGATGGTGGCCCGCAAGGTGAAGGAGGTGCTCGGCATGAACCTGCCCATCAAGATGATCGCACCGTCGCACGGTGTCATCTGGACAAAGTATATCCCTCAGATCATCGAGAACTATCAGAAGTGGTCGACACCTTACCAGGAAAACCAGATCACCATCGTCTACGATACGATGTGGCAGAGCACACGCCTCATGGGTGAGGCCATCGCCGAGGGTATTCGTCGCGCCGATCCGTCGGTGGAGGTGAAGCTCTACAACGTAGCCAAGGAAGACAAGAACGACGTGCTCACACAGATGTTCCGCTCAAAAGCCGTCCTCGTGGGCTCTCCGACAATCAACTACGGCTACTCGTTTGCCATCGCCGGCATCCTGGAGATGGCACGCGGACTGAAGTTCAAAGGCAAGAAAGCAGCTGCCTTCGGCTCTTACGGTTGGAGCGGCGACGCGCCGAAGCTCATCACGAAACATCTGCAGGAAGCAGGATTTGACGTCGTTGACGACGGTATCAAATGCTTGTGGGTGCCCGATAACAAGGCCATCGACGAGTGCCGCGACTACGGCGAGCAGTTCTGCAAGAAAGTAGAAGCATAAGAGACTGTTGTGGCCGGCTCTTCTGCCGGCCACAGCAATTAATTTGAAAAAAAGATGCAATTCTTTCGTCTGTTTCAAAAATTCTTTGTACCTTTGCATCCGCAAAACAAGAGCAGACGGTTTTGCATTATAAATATGTTCGTTTGTCGGCATAGCTCAGTTGGTTAGAGTATCACCTTGACATGGTGGGGGTCCTTGGTTCGAATCCAAGTGTCGACACGAAATACAACTCCAATGGATTATCAACTCAAAAAGATTGTCCTCACAGGTGGTCCTTGTGCAGGCAAAACGACAGCTCTTGTAAAAGTCATCGACCATTTCTCAAGTTTGGGCTTTAAGGTCTTCACGATTCCGGAAGTACCCACAATGTTTGCCCAAGCAGGAATGGATTACCTGACATCCAATCACGAATTCTTTTATCAGGGCGAAGTCGCCACACTGCAGGAACAACTCGGACTCGAAGACAAGTTCACCGATATTGCCAAAACGGTGAAGGAGCCGACGGTCATCGTCTGTGACCGTGGCGCCATGGACATCTCGGCATATATGGATGCTGACATGTGGAACGACATCACCGGACGCGTAGGCACTTCCACGCCGGAACTGCTGGGACGCTACGATGCCGTGCTGCACCTGGTCTCCGCCGCCGACGGTGCTGAGGAGTTCTATACCACCGCTAACAACAAGGAGCGCTCGGAAGGACTGGAGAAAGCTCGCATCGTCGACAAGCGCGTCATCAACGCATGGAGCGGTCATCCCCATCTGCGCGTGATCAACAACCACATGGACTTTGACACGAAGATCAACCGCGTGCTCAAAGAGATATCCTCCACGCTCGGATTGCCGCAACCGATCACCGAAGAGCGGAAATATATCGTGGAGGTGGTCGGCGACATGCCGCAGACCATCGACAGCGACATCGTGCAGACCTATCTCGTAGCTGACCCTGGCAGTGAGGTCAGACTGCGCCAGCGTGTCTGGCCGGGCGGCAAGCGTGTCAACGTGCACACGATGAAGAAAACTGTCGGACACAACCAGCAGGTGGAGACGGAACGACAGGTGAGCAACGCCCTCTATGAGTCACTGCTCTCGCAGGCCGATCCTTACCGCCACACTATCTACAAGAAGCGCAAGAGCTTTATCTGGAAAGGACAATACTTCGAGCTTGACACCTACTTGCGGCAACTCCAAGGACTTGTCATCCTTGAGACGAAGGGCATCACCGACACCGAGAGCGTCAACTTCCCGCCTTTCCTGAAAGTGGTAAAGGACATCACCGGCGACGCCAATTACTATAACTATAACCTTGCGCTCAGACATTAACTCATGCATATCGTTATCGCAGGAAATATCGGCAGCGGGAAGACCACACTCACACAGTTGCTCGCCCGCCACTATGGCTGGCGCGCACGGATGGAGAGCGTGACGCACAATCCCTATCTCGAAGACTATTACAAAGACATGCGGCGGTGGGCACTTAACTTAGAGGTGTTCTTCCTCAAGGAGCGCTTCCGCGATCTGCTCACCATCAACCGCAGCAAACGCACCATCGTACAGGACCGTTCGATCTACGAGGGCGTGTATATCTTCGCCGCCAACAACCACGACTTAGGAAATATGAGCGACCGCGACTTCGAGACCTATATGGGACTCTTCGAGTCGATGATGATGGTGGCGCGCGAGCCCGACCTGATGGTCTACCTCCGCGCTTCCGTCCCACATCTCGTGGCGAACATTCAGAAGCGGGGCCGCGCTTATGAGCAGGACATGCAGCTCAGCTATCTCAAACAACTCAACGACCGCTACGACCGCTTCATGACAGAGCAGTATCATGGTCGCGCCATTACGATCAACGTCGACGACCTCGACTTTGTCAACCGCCGCGAGGATTTTGAATACATCATCGGACGCATCGACGAGCAGCTCTCGCCCCACCCCACGCTACTCTAATCTTAGAAGCAAGGAATCAATGCGTCCATCTCCATTCAACATTCATCACTCATCATTCATCATTTCCCGCCTCTCTCCATTCAACATTCATCACTCAACATTCAACATTCAACCATGCATATCGCAATCGCCGGCAACATCGGCAGCGGAAAGACCACGCTGACCAAGATGCTTGCCAAGAAATATCACTGGACGCCACGCTTCGAGCCCGTAGACAACAATCCCTATCTCGATGACTTCTACGGCGACATGAAGCGCTGGTCTTTCAACCTTCAGATCTACTTCCTCAACAAGCGCTTCAAGGAAGTGGTGGAGATCGCCAACAGCAACGACACCATCATCCAGGACCGCACAATCTTTGAGGATGCACGCATCTTCGCGCCAAACCTCCACGATCAGGGCTTTATGAGTGACCGCGACTTCCAAAACTACAGTGATCTCTTCGACCTGATGATGTCACTGGTCAAGCTCCCGCAGCTGATGATCTACATCCGTTCAAGTATCCCCACACTCGTCAAGCACATCGAGAAACGGGGACGCTCGTTCGAGAAGAGCATTCGCCTCGACTATCTCGCCGGACTGCAGAAGCGCTACGAGGACTGGGTGGCCTCTTATCAAGGTCCGCTGATCATCATCGACGGCGACAAGCTCAGCTTTGAGGACACGCCCGCTGACTTCCGAAAGGTCACAGACATGATCGACGCTGAACTCTTCGGACTGTTCAAGGACGACAGGCTCAACAGCAAATAAGCCACACCTTATTATATAAATAGCATCAACAATCATACAATAGCATCATACTTTAGAATATATGGAAAGAAAAGTAGCATTGATCACAGGCATCACGGGACAAGACGGTTCCTACCTTGCTGAGTTTCTGTTGGACAAAGGTTATGACGTGCATGGCGTCATCCGCCGCTCTTCCGTAGACTTCCGTCCACGTATCGCACACTTAGAGGGCGCACCGCATTTCCATCTTCACTATGCCGACCTGAGCGACTCGATGAGTGTGCTCGGCGTGATCGGAAAGGTACGTCCTACCGAGATCTATAACCTCGCCGCACAGAGTCACGTGCAGGTCAGCTTCGACTCTCCCGAGTATACCGCCGACGTGGATGCCGTCGGTGTGCTCCGCATCCTGGAGGCTGTGCGTCAGCTGGGTCTCACAGACAGCTGCCGCATCTATCAGGCTTCCACATCCGAACTCTATGGCAAGGTGGAAGAGGTACCGCAGAACGAGAACACGCCTTTCCATCCCTACTCTCCCTATGCTGTGGCCAAGCAGTATGGCTTCTGGATCGTGAAGGAGTATCGCGACGCCTACAATATGTTTGCCTGCAACGGCATTCTCTTCAACCACGAGAGCGAGCGCCGCGGCGAGACCTTCGTCACACGCAAGATCACATTGGCTGCCGCACGCATCAAGCAGGGCAAGCAGGACAAGCTCTATCTCGGCAACCTCTCCAGCCGTCGTGACTGGGGCTACGCCAAGGACTATGTGGAGTGCATGTGGCTGATCCTGCAGCACAAGACACCGGAGGACTTCGTCATCGCCACCGGCAAGCAGCACACCGTACGTGAGTTCGCCACGCTGGCTTTCCATCACGTGGGCATCGAACTGCGCTGGGAAGGTGAGGGCGCTGACGAGAAGGGTATCGACCAGGCTACCGGCAAGGTGCTCATTGAGGTGTCACCAGACTTCTACCGTCCCACCGATGTGGTCAACCTGTGGGGTGATCCCACTAAGGCCAAGGCAGAACTGAACTGGAATCCTACCCGCACATCCTTCGAAGATCTCGTCAAGCTCATGGTGGACAGCGACATGAAGAAGGTAGCTGCCGACGATGCCGCCGCCCGCGTACGCGTCAATCTCGAAGAATATCTCGAGAAGGGTATCGTGAAATAGAAGGTTCCACCCCGCCTCTCTAAAAGGTAGGGAAAAGAGTGCACCATATTAGAATCTAAGGTTCTATAATATAAGATATCAGGAAACGCAAAGTGGCTACCGATAATAGACAAGGGCCACATTTGCGTTTCCTTTTTTGTTCACAAGTGGACCAAATCACGGCCTTCACTCAGAAGCGACAAAGAAAAACGTTATTTTTCTTTGTCATTTCACCCTTTTACATTATATTTGCATAATAGAACCAGCAAATTATGACTATGGCAATAACGACATTAAACATAAATGTAGACGTTCCATCTGACAAAATAAACTTATCGGAGCTAAAGCATCAGGTGACGATGTATGCTCAGCTTGTGGCAAGTCGGTTAGCAAACATGCACATAAAAAAAGGCGATACGCTTTCAGACTCATCCGATGAGATGTTCTTTAAAACCTTTTTGTCGTTACCCCTTGACGAACCGATCTCTGCCAAAGAAGAGGAAAGACTGATCCGGTCAAGCCATTATTATGGTACAGACAGGGCTGTAGATCATTTATATGAAGGAAAATAGACGCTATCTTCTCGACACAAACGTCCTGATAGAAATCATCCATGGCAATCGCACGGTGATCAATCATGTACTTACAGTTGGGACGAAAGCATGTGCAGTATCCGTCATCTCTGTACACGAGCTCTACTTTGGCGCATATCATGCCCCCACAGAGAAATATTTCTTTCAAGAGATGGATCGGATAAAATTACTACTTTCTCGTTTTGAGATTCTTCCTTTACCCGACACGCCGGATGACTATGGCCGCATAAAAACGACATTGCGCAATCACGGGCAGATTGTTGATGAGTTTGATATGGTCATAGCAGGTCAGGCTCTATACAATGATATGATCGTTGTCACTAACAACTTAAAGCATTTTAAGGGAATAGATAACTTATTGGTGGAAGATTGGTCAAAATAAGCGTTCTGCGAAATGTCGCTAACCATCATTTGCGTATGGTAATAATAAAATAACAATTAAATAAAGATATAGTAGCACGGACTATTGTCGTTCTCCGTGCAAAAAAGTACATGTGTTTATGACACTTCAGAAAACAGACAAGATTTACGTTGCCGGGCACCACGGCTTGGTGGGCTCGGCCATCTGGAACAACTTGAAACAACGCGGCTACAACAATCTTGTGGGCCGCACACACAAGGAACTGGACCTCACGGACCAGCTCGCAGTAAAGAACTTCTTTGACCAGGAGCAACCCGACGCCGTGGTGCTCGCCGCTGCCTTCGTGGGCGGCATCATGGCCAACTCGCTCTATCGTGCTGACTTCATCATGCAGAACATGAAGATGCAGTGCAATGTCATCGAGCAAGCCTATAAGCACCATGTGAAGAAGTTGCTCTTTCTCGGTTCTACGTGTATCTATCCGAAGAACGCACCGCAGCCGATGAAGGAGGACGCTCTGCTGACTTCACCGCTGGAATACACCAACGAGGAGTATGCCATCGCTAAGATTGCCGGACTGAAGATGTGCGAGAGCTATAACCTGCAATACGGCACAAACTACATCGCCGTGATGCCGACGAATCTCTACGGTCCCAACGACAACTTCCACTTGGAGAACTCTCACGTGATGCCGGCCATGATGCGCAAGATCTATCTGGCTAAGCTCATCCACGACGACAACTGGGATGCGATCCGTACGGATATGAACAAGCGGCCCATCAACCCGCCGGCAAAACTCGCGGAGCTCATCGGCAAGGAGAATGTCGACGGCAGCAACGACCAGGAACGTATCTTGAAAGCACTCGACTTCTATGGCATTGACAACAACAAGGTGACGCTGTGGGGCGACGGCTCTCCGCTGCGTGAGTTCCTCTGGAGTGAAGACATGGCTGACGCATCGGTACATGTGCTGCTCAACGTGGACTTCAGCGACATCATCGGCATTGAGAAGTACTCTTCTGTCTTCTATGGCGTGAAGACCGACGGTGAGGTGAACCGCAACAACTCAGAGGGCCGTGGCGGTGCCATTCCCGCTCTTGGCGAGATCCGTAACTGCCACATCAACGTGGGTACCGGCAAGGAGCTTACCATCAAAGAGCTGGCCAACCTCGTGAAAGACACTGTCGGCTTCGAGGGCGAGATCGTCTGGGACACAACAAAACCCAACGGCACACCGCGCAAGCTCATCGACGTGAGCAAGCTCCACAGCCTCGGCTGGCATCATAAGGTGGAGATCGAGGATGGTGTCAAAAAGCTCTACGACTGGTACCAAAGCACACTGAAATAACAGCACTTGGATTACGCTCGTTTTTGCTTTTAACGCACGCCCTTCGGTCGTATAAAGAATATAAACGAATATTGAGAATATTCACGTTGACTGGAACACCCAAGGACAAGGAATAATATTCTTTATATTCGGTTATATTCGATATTCCACAAAGTGGAGCGTTAAGAAGAAAGAAACGGGAGCACATACCATTATGCTCCTCAGTCTTTTAACGCACGGCCTTTGGTCGTATAAAGAATATAAACGAATATTGAGAATATTCACGTTAACTGGCACGCCCAAGGACAATGAATGATACTCTTTATATTCGGTTATATTCGATATTCCACAAAGTGGAGCGTTAATAAGAAAGAAACGGGAGCACATACCATCATGCTCCTCGCTCTTTTAACGCACGCCCTTCGGTCGTATAAAGAATATAAACGAATATTGAGAATATAACAATCGCAAAAAGCATAAGGAATATGGTCAACATAGATAAATACCGCAATTCTATCCATCACATCATTGGCCGTGCCTTTGAAGTATACAATGAATATGGTGGTGGCATGTTAGAGTCTGCCTACGAATCTGCGCTTGCATATCTTCTTGACCAAGATGGCTTCAATATTGAAAGGCAGAAAGACTATCCTTTGTTCTATAAAGGACATAAATTAGACAAGACATACAGAATTGATCTAAGCCTTAACCACCAAATTCTATTAGAGCTAAAAGCAGTTGATCACATAAAGGAAGAACATCGCGCGCAACTGTTTCATTACCTTCGAATGGTACACATGCCAATCGGTTTACTGATAAATTTCAGTTTGAATGAAGGCGTTAAGTTTGAAAAGTACTTCTATGACGAAGAAAAGAACTGGTGCAAGGCATTCTGATAGATAACGCTCTATGCATTCGGTTATATTCAAGGCCGTCAACCCAAATCAGGAAGCATCTGGAGCTACAAATTATATTCTTTATATTCGGTTATATTCGATATTCCACGAAGTAGAGCGTTAATAAGAAAGAAACGGGAATTCCACGAAAGTGAAGCGTTAAAAGAAAATATTTCTATTAGAGACACGTTATAGAAAAGATATAAAACGTGTTGAAAACAAAGATACGAAAATGAATACCCTCATCAATTGCTTCGTGCCAAAAGGCATTGAAGAAGAGACTAAACGCAACGTGGATGCACTGGGCAACCTCGACCTCGTAGATGAGGTGACTGTCGTCGACGGCGATGTCCGTGACTCCAAGACCGTACACCGCATCGCCGACGAGGCCGGCACACGCTATACACTCGTCTTTCTGAAGAACAGCTACATACGCATGGGCTATCTCGCCCTGGAGCGCATGGTACAGATCGCCGACATCACCGGTGCCGGCATGGTCTATGCCGACCACTATCAGGTCAGCGCCGACGGCAAGCGCAAGGACGCTCCCGTCATCGACTACCAGCAGGGCAGTCTGCGCGACGACTTCAACTTCGGCTCCGTGGTGCTTTTCCGCACCGACGCACTGAAGGACGCTGCCGCCCGCATGACCGCCGACTACCGTGCCGCTGGCTTCTACGACCTGCGTCTGAAACTCTCGGAGAAATACCGTATCGAGCATATCAACGAACCCCTCTACTCTGAAGTGGAACTCGACACACGCAAGACAGGCGAGAAGCTCTTCGACTACGTCGACCCGAAGAACCGAGCCTCACAGATAGAGATGGAGCAGGCCTGCACCGAACACCTCAAGGCCGTGGGGGCCTACTTGGCTCCACAGTTCCACGATGTCAACCTCGACGAGGGCGACTTCCCAGTAGAGGCAAGCATCATGATTCCCGTACGCAACCGCATCCGCACGATCCGCGACGCTCTGAAGAGTGCGCTCAGCCAGCAGACCACCTTTAAATATAATGTGTTTGTCGTGGAGAACGGACCGGAATGCCACTCCACCGACGGTACCACAGAGGCTATCGACGCCATCGACGACGACCGCCTCGTACACATCGTACCCGACCGCAACGACATCGGCGTGGGCGGAGCATGGAACATGGCACTGCACCATCCGCTCTGCGGACGTTTCCTCGTACAGCTCGACTCCGATGATGTCTATTCCGGACCGGACAGCCTGCAAAAGCTCGTCGACGCGTTCCGACCGCAACAGTGCGCTATGGTCATCGGCGCCTACCGCCTGACCGACATCCATCTCAACACGCTGCCACCCGGAACCATCGATCATCGCGAGTGGACACTGGAGAACGGACGCAACAACGCACTGCGTATCAACGGACTCGGAGCGCCTCGTGCCTTCTTCACACCCGTGGCCCGTGCCATCAATCTGCCCAATGTGCTCTACGGCGAGGACTATGCCCTTGGCCTGGCCATCAGCCGCCGCTACCGCATCGGCCGCATCTACGACGTCGTCTACGACTGCCGCCGATGGGACGACAACTCCGACGGAGACCTGAGCATTGAGAAGGAGAACCGCAACAACACCTATAAGGACCGCATACGTACCTGGGAACTCCTGGCGCGCATCGCACAGAACAAGCAGGAGAAAGCCGAATGAAACACCCACAATCACCTTGGTGGTGGGTGCCCACGCTCTATTTCGCCGAAGGCATTCCCTATTTCATCGTGAACAACATCAGCGTGACGATGTTCACCAAGATGGGCGTGCCCAACGGCGAGATGGCACTGTTCACCAGTCTGCTCTATCTGCCGTGGACCATCAAGCCACTGTGGAGTCCGTTTGTCGACATCATCAAGACCAAGCGGTGGTGGATCCTTGCCATGCAGCTGCTGATGAGTGCCGCGTTCATCCTGCTGACGCTGACCATCCCGCATCCGTCTGCGGCGGTCATCGCCTCCGGCCACACACCCATCCATCTGTTCACACTTACCCTGCTGCTCTTCATCATCACCGCCTTCGCCTCCGCCACGCACGACATCGCGGCCGATGGCTTCTATATGCTGGCGCTGAGCGAAGACAAGCAGAGCTTCTTCGTGGGCATCCGCTCCACGTTCTATCGCCTGTCGTCGATCTTCGGTCAAGGAGTACTCGTATACATCGCCGGAAGCTTAGAGAAGAGCACGGGCAACATCCCGCTGTCGTGGCAGGTGACCATGGGCATCACCGCCGCACTGTTCACCGCCATCGCCCTCTACCACACCTTTGCGCTTCCCAAACCGGGGAGAGACGCACTGCGTACGACAGACGGCAAGCCACAGACATTCGGTGACGTGCTGCGCGAGTTCAACCACACCTTCTCCACCTACTTTCGCAAGCCCGGTGTGTGGCTTGCCATCGTGTTCATGTTGCTCTACCGTCTGCCCGAGGCCTTCCTGCTGAAGATGGTCAATCCCTTCCTGCTCGGTACGACAGCAACGGGAGGCCTGGCCCTCGACACCGACACCGTAGGCATTGTCTACGGCACCATCGGCGTCATCGCGCTCACCGTAGGCGGCATCATCGGCGGTATCGCAGCCTCGCGCTGGGGACTGAAGAAAGCCTTATGGCCCATGGCCGCCAGCATGACACTGCCCTGCGCCACGTTTGTCTATCTGAGCATCTGCCTGCCCCACGACCTTGTAGTCATCAGCACGTGCGTCGCCGTAGAGCAGTTTGGCTACGGCTTCGGCTTCACGGCCTACATGCTCTACATGATGCACTTCTCCGAAGGCAAGTATGTCACCGCCCACTACGCCATCTGCACAGCGTTCATGGCCCTGAGCATGATGCTCCCCGGTCTCGTTGCCGGCTACATCGAGGAAGCCATCGGCTATCGCGACTTCTTCTGGATGGTGATGGCCTGCTGCCTCGCCACCGTGGTGATGACCATGCTCGTACGCCGCAAGATCGAGCCGGAGTATGGCAAGAAGCATTAAGAGCCCTTCCCTAACCCTCGAGCCCTTCCCTAACCCTCCCCAAGGGGAGGGAATGGAGCCCCTCCCTAACCCTCCCCAAGGGGAGGGAATTGAGCCCTTCCCTAACCCTCCCCAAGGGGAGGGAATGGAGCCCCTCCCTAACCCTCCCCAAGGGGAGGGGATGGAGCCCCTCCCTAACCCTCCCCAAGGGGAGGGAATGGAGCCCCTCCCTAACCCTCCCCAAGGGGAGGGAATGGAGCCCCTCCCTAACCCTCCCCAAGGGGAGGGAATTGCAATACCCTCTTATTACCCTTGAATGTAATTACTCCCCTCTCCCCTTGGAGAGGGGTTGGGGGTGAGGCTCCTCTCCCTCTCCCCTTGGAGAGGGGGAAGGGGGTGAGGCTACCGGCAAGAGTCAAAGCGCAAGGAGCCATTGCAATTAAAGAGTGTTAAACGATTGAAAATGAAACACTTCAAGCGTATAAAAAAGCCGTAAGAACAAAAAAACATGGGAATAAATTTCCGTATCACACGAAAAACTTGTAACTTTGCATACCCTTAGAAATAGGGCTAATACGTTGACATTCATATAATAAAAGAAAAGTATATCAACACCATGACAAAAGCAGATATCATCAGTGAGATTACTGAGCAGACAGGATTGCAAAAGAAAGAAGTGGCCGCAGTAGTGGAGAGCTTCATGGAGTGCGTAAAGCGTTGCATGCTGGACAAGAAGGAGAACGTATACCTCCGCGGTTTCGGCAGCTTCATCATCAAGCATCGCGCTGCCAAGACAGCACGCGACATCGGCAAGAACACCACCATCACCATTGCCGCCCACGACCTGCCGAGCTTCAAGCCGGCCAAGGCTTTCGTAGAGGAGATGAAAGGCGAGTAAGCCCATCGCCCTGCACTGAGAAAGACAAACAAAACTGTATTATACACAACATTTAAAACATTTTACCATGCCAAACGGAAAAAAGAAGAAAGGCCACAAGATGGCTACGCATAAGCGTAAAAAGAGATTACGTAAGAACCGCCACAAGAGCAAGTAAGCTCAGGCGACTGTTCTTGAGAGGGGGTACGCCTTTCGTGGTGTGCCCCTTGCTTTTTAACCCTACTTAAAACACCAAGAGATGACAAGTGAAGTTATCATTGACGTCAAGCCGAAGGAGATCTCCATCGCCCTGCTTGAGGACAAACGACTGGTAGAATACCAGAACGAGCCCCGCTCGGCCAACTTCTCTGTGGGCAACATCTACGTCGCAAAAGTGAAGAAACTCATGCCGGGCCTCAACGCCAGCTTCGTCGACGTCGGGTATGAGCGTGATGCTTTCTTGCATTATCTTGACTTAGGTAGTCAGTTCAATTCCTACGCTAAGTATCTCAAGCAGATACAGAGTGACCGCCGACGCCTCTTCCCCTTTGACAAAGCCACCCGCCTGCCCGACCTGCAAAAGGACGGCAGCGTGCAGCAGACACTCAAACAGGGACAGGAAGTGCTCGTGCAGATCGTCAAGGAGCCTATCTCCACCAAGGGACCGCGCCTGACCGGTGAGCTGAGCTTTGCCGGACGCTATCTCGTGTTGCTGCCCTTTGGCGACAAGGTCTCTGTATCGTCAAAGATCAAAAGCGGTGAAGAAAGAGCAAGACTCAAGCAACTCATCCACAGCATCAAACCCAAGAACTGCGGTGTCATCGTCAGAACCGTAGCTGAAGGCAAGCGCGTAGCCGAGCTCGACGGCGAGCTGAAGATCCTGTACAAACGATGGATGGATGCCATCACCAAGGTGCAGAAGACTCAGCAGCGCCCGCAACTCGTCTACGAAGAAACCAGCAGGGCCGTTGCCTTGCTGCGAGATTTGTTCAACCCCAGCTACGAGAATATTTTTGTCAACGACGACAGCGTGTTCCATGAAGTAAAGGATTATGTGGCACTCATCGCCCCTGAAAAGGCAGGTATCGTCAAGCGATATACCGGAAAAGTGCCCATCTTCGACAATTTCAACGTCACCAAACAAATTAAGGCCAGCTTCGGCAAGACAGTGAACTACGCCCACGGCGCCTACCTCATCATTGAGCACACCGAAGCTATGCACGTTGTGGATGTCAACAGTGGCAACAGATCAAAGAACGAAAAAGGCCAGGAAGGCACGGCACTCGACACCAACCTCGGAGCTGCCGATGAGTTGGCACGCCAACTCCGACTGCGTGATATGGGAGGAATCATCGTGGTCGACTTCATCGACATGAACCTGGCCGAGGACCGGCAACTGCTCTATGAGCGCATGTGCAAGAACATGCAGAAGGACCGCGCCCGCCACAACATTCTGCCACTGAGCAAATTCGGACTGATGCAGATCACCCGTCAGCGCGTGCGCCCAGCCATGGACGTCAACGTAGAAGAGACGTGTCCCACCTGCAACGGCACCGGAAAGATCAAGTCAAGCATCCTCTTCACCGACCAGCTCGAAGGAAAAATCGACCGCCTGGTCAACAAGATCGGCATCAAAAAGTTCTATCTCCACGTTCATCCCTATGTCGCTGCCTACATCAACCAGGGCTTCATGAGCCTCAAGCGCAAGTGGCAGATGAAATACGGATTGGGTGTACACATCATTCCTTCACAGAAGCTCGCCTTCCTGCAGTATGAGTTCTACGACGCAAAGGGTGAGTATCTCGACATGAAGGAAGAGATAGAAACCAAGTAACGGACGGTCCGCATCACGGACCCAACCGCACAACCCATCAAGAGGGAGTGTCAACACAGCGTTGACACTCCCTCTTTTTTTTATCACAACAACATCAAAAGTCATCATTCTACAAAAACAGTAACTTTTTCAATAAAAGCGCATATATGTTACATCAGACCCGCACGAAATGTAACATAAATGCACATGCAGTGTATTTTCGACAACAAAGTAACATTTGTGCACCAATTTGAAACATGATCAAACCTTACATAAAGCAAAAAAAATACTAACTTTGCAGCGAAAAATTGTATATAAACATTATAAACGAATGACAAAATGAAACGGTTTAAATTAACTCTACTGATTATTGCCATGTGCCTACTGGGAAGCAAAGCACAGGCAATGAAGGTTGAATCCACAACACAACAATGGGACAACAAACAGATTGTCACCATCACGCTCGACAAGAACGAGTATCTATACCAGCATGTCGAGGAAAATAACTTATCGCAATATTACGAAACAGCTGATAAAGTAATAATCAAGACAAACACAACAGATGTGGAAACGATTTCCAATCTGGCATATCTCGTGCCTAACGACTTTACCATTCTGAACAAGTTCACGAAGGCCACCACTATGGACCTCCATAGTGTCAACTATCTGTTCAGCGACGTCTCACTCAAAGGACAGTCGCTGAAATACGTGCGTCTGCGCGACAACATCAAGAACATACAAGCCTCATGGTTCAAGGATGCGACAAACTTCAAAGGCGCATATTCCTATTGCGGCACTGATAACAATGTGAAAATCTATGGTGCCTATATGAAATCCACAGCGTCTACTGAGATGGGCATATCCGATATATCCAACACATATAAAGAACTGAACGGCATTGTTACTGACGATAAAGATGCTCATAAGTTCAATCCCAATAAAGGCCACCTCTATATCACGGTAAAAGGTACTATCAACTCCTTAGATGTCAGCACGTTGTGCGAAGATGGATTGAACTACAGCGCTGTTGACATGAACTTGGAGAATGCTACATTTGTCAACGCAAGCGGAGAAAAAGACTATAATAACTTCGTACTCAATAAAGCCAACGGAAACCTGAAGAGCATTATTCTGCCGTCTGATATGGATGTTATCGCTGACAATTGTCTTGAAAACTGTAATTCCCTCAAGCAAGTGATTATTCCGGATGGCGTAACCTCTATTGGCGTGAGCGCTTTTGATCAGTGCAAGAGCATCACCAGTATCAACATTCCGGAAGGCTGTAAAACCATAAAAGAGAAGGCCTTTGCACAAACATGCCTCCAAGCCATCAAGTTGCCATCTACCCTGGAATCTATTGGTGATAATGCATTCACGGACAACAAATACATCACGTCCATTACTTTCCCAACTCCTAAGACAACATTAGAGATTGGTAGCAATGCCTTCCTCAACTGTTATAATCTCCGTGACATCTACATCACCGACAAAGCACCTACAATAAAAGACAACACCTTCACCAACACGCAGCTTGGACAAAATCCGAATGGACAGAATCTGACAGACGATGGTTCTGTCACCATCGATAACTATCGTACGAATGGACAGGACAATCCTATCTTTCTCCATTATCCGGAAGGCAATGCAAGCGACTACGGTGACAATGCCGATCCCGACAACCGCGCAAGCCAGTACCATTTGACAGGAAAGGACGGCGTCAAGTATCCTAAAGAGGTTAATGGCGACGAAGGCAATGGTGAAGCCAATGGATGGTACGAACATCACTCGGGTTGGGCACAATTCGTCTTCGCTGCTCCCAACACCGAGACACCTATCCCCGTCCCCGAGCAATACAATGCAGACCGTTGGTACACGATGTGTTTCCCATTCAATCTGACACGCAAGCAGATCGAGGACACCTTCGGCAGCGGCACAGAGGTCTGCGACTTCCAATATGTAGAGAAAGAGCAGATTGGTGAGGTGATCGTTTACTCCATCCACTTCAACGAAGACTTGATTAAAAATGGTCTGGACGCAAATGGCAACCCCATCACTCTGGGTTCTGAGATCATCACCTATGCCGACATACCTTATATGTTCCATCCCAGTCAGAAACCGGACAAGGGCATATATCAGATCACGGACGGCGACCGGACGGAATACGTAAAGGAAAACGGACAAACCGTGAAAACGGACAAGCTGATCGACTTCACAACTGATGGCCACACTGCTGGCAATGTCGAGCGTAGTGCTAAGGATGCCACCGAATCCGACGCTGCACACGCAAATGCCATATTCCAAGGCAACTACAAGAAGCAGTTGATCCCCTTCGGTTTCTTCTTCCTCGCAAGCAACGAATACTACAAGATTGAAGCTTCCAAAGATCAGAGTCGTACCAAGGGTTATCTCAATCCTTACACTGCCTACGTGAAGATCAATGATACCGACTTCGACCCCGACAAGTATATCGCAGACCTGAAGAAATACAGTGAAGTTATGCCTAAAGCTGCAACTGGTCAGGCCAAGATCGTCTTCCCGTCTCTGTGGGGTGAGGACGACATGAGCAACAGCACAACGACTGCCATCCTGCCGATCCACGTAGCAAAGAAGCCCGTCGATACGGAGAATGCCCGCATCTACAACCTTCAGGGACAGCTCGTCGGCACAGGTGCAGAAGCACTGAAGAGCCTTCACAGGGGCATATACGTGATGAACGGAAAAAAATATGTAATACGCTAAATAACAAAAAATTACCTTCGGGCCGAAAGGCCCAACTAACAACGAAAAGAAATGAAAAAGAAATATATCGTACCAAGAACTGAGATCATGGAGATGACCGTGCAACCGCTCATGGCTGGCAGCAACACAAAACAGAGTGTCAGAAACTCAATAGGCACCGACGACTACAGCAACTTTGAAAAGCCTATTACCGAAGTCGGCTGGGATGATGGCGAAGAAGACTCCTACGCCAAAGGTTTCACACCGGTAGGCAAATGGAACGATAGCTGGGAGGACGAGTAAAGGAGCCTCACCCCCAACCCCTCTCCAAAGGGAGAGGGGAGTATAATGTCCCTGAAAGGGACACACTATGAATGACCCCAGGTCGTCGAGCTTTTTGACGGCGAAGCCTCACAAAAGCGAGCGACCTGGGGTTGTTCGTGCGCGGGGAGATGTCCTCGAAGAGGACTCACGTGGTAGTGAAGTGACTTAATATCAAGACTTTGGAATACAACTAAATGCGACCTTAGAGGTCATTATACTGCCACCAACCCATTTTAATAAGAGCGTGAGAGTTTTTGTAAACGCTTCACTTCGTGAAATAAAGAATATAACCGAATATAAAGAATATTTATTCTCGATATTCGGTTATATTCTTATTAGCTTTAAGGTGTTATGCTTTTATCTCCTCATATTTCACGAGGTCGTAGCCTTTGATCTGTATCACGATTGGGTGGAGCTCGGAGCCGTGGAGCATGCTCTGCAACTTCTTGTCAGCCGCGTACGTTTTGATCTGCTCTACAGCCTCGAACCATTGTTTCTCGGCCTCCGCCTCGGTAGCGTCGGCCTTTAAGTATTTCAGTTCCAGGATATAGCTGTGCGCCACCATAGGATAGGTGAGGTAGTTCGGCAGAAGGAAGAAATCGCAGTAGCCGTGGGAGAACTCCATCTCCGGAGCCACCTGATAGTAGTTGGTCAGCGAGAGATAGGCATTCATAAAGCCTTGCAGATTGCGCTCGCCCTCGATGAGCTGGCGCACGGCTGTGGTGTCGTGATAAGCCTTGCAGATGAACTCTATCAACGGACGCCAGTCGCCATGGATAGCCGCACGGCCATAACAGATACTCAGCTCTGTAGTACTAATCGGTGCAATCTCCCGGTACTCGTCACGGAGGTAGCGATAGTATTGCAGTCTCACGTTGTTGTTGGGAATGGTCAGCGTGAGCAACTCACCTTCTACGCCGCCGATGGTCAGCATGCCGTAATAATAGAGCAGGCTGACGAAATTGTCATAGTCCATGATGCGCTCGGCAGGGAAATGGCTGACAAGGATACCTTGGATATAACCTTTTTCTGTGATCTCGTGGATGATGCGGAGACGGTTTTCCTCCATGTTGTCGATTTCAATGAGCCGTTTCAGCTTGCCATAGTCCGTCATCGTATTAGGGTCAACAAGGTCTTCAGGACGATCACCGGTATCAACGAGTGTACTCATATAATAGCACACCATATCGCAGTTGAACATCTTGGGATCTGCTGCGAAACTTCTTCTTGCAAAGCAGTAGTTGTCGTACCACGGCTTCATGTCGGCGATGATATCATCCTCAGTCTTGTCCTCACCGATGGCTCCTACCTCTTTGTAGTAGCGGATCATCTGACGCACCTCTTCTTCCGAGAAGCCGAGCATTTGGTTGAAACGAGCGTCGAGACTCATGTTCAAAGCGATGTTGTAGCCACTGGTGAGGTCATCGAGCGTAATGGGTGAGACGCCAAGCATGATGATGCGGTGGAACATCGGCTTGAAGATCTTGAAGATGTCACGGTAGAAACCGGTGCCGTGGGTGAGCTCATGATAAGCCTGCTGTCCCTTCACGTTGAGCACATTATTGGTGAAGTTGTCATATTCGTCGACGATGAGATAGAGCTTAAGTCGCAATTCATGTGAAGCGTCATAGATGCGATTTAGCATACCCATTCCCGTCTTTTCCCTTAGCAAGTCCTCCACAAAGCCTTTGGGGTAATATGCGACATATTTCTTAGCGAAGAATTCGCAGCGCCTACTAAGGTAGATGTTGAAGTCTTCATATAAGTTATCCAAATCACTGCCCACCATTGAGAAGTTAAGGTGCATTACCAAAAACTCTCCCTGCTCTTTTGTCGGATGGTCAACCACATACAATCCCTTGAAAAGCTCTTGAAAGTTGTCCTTTTGGTTGATGTCGTAATACGACTCCAGCATGTCCAAGAAGAGGCTCTTGCCGAAACGGCGCGGACGAACCAGAAAAAGGAAGTTGCCCGCCCTCTCCATCTTCTCAAAGAACATGGTTTTGTCGACCAAGTATTTATTTTCCTTCCTTAGCTGCTCAAAGTCAGAGATACCGTAAGGAACAAGTTTGTAATCTGCGCTCATAGTGACAGTCTTTTGTTTCTACTTGCAAAGATAGTGAAAACGAGTGGAATATGAAAATAAAGCCTCAGCTTTATTTTCTATTCCCGAGTGCATCCTATCTTATTCAAAGTATGGGATTGTGGAACCAAGCGAAGCCAAAATAACAGTTAAACCTCGGCTTTCGCCGAGGTTTATTGCGAAATCGCATGGAAATCGCTATCTTTGCGGATGCAAGCAAGTAAGCCGTTCTACCACTGGAATCCTATTCCAATTTAAAGTATGGACTCTGTTGGCTTGTGGAGTGAAGATTGGCCGTTCGATGCCGTATGATAGATAGTGAAAACGAGTGGAATATGAAAATAAAGCCTCAGCTTTATTTTCTATTCCCGAGTGCATCCTACCACAAGATGCACGCACTTCACCAATGAAGCAGTCAGGGACTATTGATGACAGATAGTAAAAGCTACGCACGTCAGCCAAATATGATTTCTCTTGACAAAAGTAGGTTCGTCAAAACTTTCAATCTAGAGAATGGAAAAGAGGATTTGCTGGTATCTTAGCCTCATTTTTGCCCTGTCGGAAGCACAAAAAGGTACTTTGATGCTATCATCTCGGTAGTTTGACCTTGTCATCTCACCTTTTTCATCGATAGAAAAAGGCTTTCTGACAAGAAATTCTCTAGAGAATTTTGCGAGAAATCAGTGTTTTTACAAAGCCACAAAAGAGATAGAAATATAACAGTCTGATTATCTGCTACTTACTAAAACATGCTTATTTTAGCGAAAATCGGAGCAAGACAGGTCTTCGTCGAAAAGAATCGATTCTCAGAGGCGGAAAATTATCACTTTACAAGACAAAATTAGCGAAAAGGCTAAAGGGCATAGTTTTGTCATTCTTCCAAGGCCACAAAGATCTGTGAGAATCTGTGAGATCTGTGTGACATGCTCACAATTATTTCTTCTCACAGATTTCACAGATCTACACAGATTTATCAAGCGACATGGCGAGCGCAGGGATCTGTGAGAATCTGTGAGATCTGTGTGACACGCTCACAATTATTGCTTCTCACAGATTTCACAGATCTACACAAATTTATCAAGCGACATAACGAGCACAGGGATCTGTGAGAATCTGTGAGATCTGTGTGACATGCTCACGAATATTGCTTCTCACAGATTTCACAGATCTACACAGATTTATCGAGCGACATAACGAGCGCAGGGATCTGTGAGAATCTGTGAGATCTGTGTGACACGCTCACACGATTCTCTTTTTAATAACGCTCCACTTTGTGGAATAAAAAATATAACCGAATATAAAGAATATGTATTCTCGATATTCGTTAATATTCTTGATGACATCGAAGATGGCGCGTTATTAGCACAAATATTTGCATTTTATCGCTACAAACGGCGGATATTCCAAATATTTTATGTAAGTTTGCCATAAATATAATCAAGTCACCATGAAACAACACCTATTCTCTGACAAAGCAACTGCTTTTCGACAGTTAGCGTGGGCACTGCTGTTGCTCTGCTTCTATCCGCTGACAGCCTCCGCCCAACAACACGACAAGTTGCTTGCGCTGCTCCGTGACCGGCTGAAATACAACTTCTCCCAACTGCAAAAGCAGACGGTGAAGCCCTATTTCATGAGCTATCGCGTCGAGGACAACGACACGCGCACGATCACCAGTACCTTTGGCGTGCTGAACAGCAACAACGACAGCCACGTGCGCTCGTTTATCCCGCAGGTGCGCGTAGGTTCCATGGCACTTGACAACTACAAGGACGATACCGACGGTGGACGCCAGCAAGGAGCCACACTGCCCTTTGACGACAATGCCACCGACGGCATCACCACCAACTTCTGGCAAGCCACAATGGCTGCCTACAACGGTGCCGTGGAGGCATACGAGGACGCCAAGAGCAAGGCCGCCACATCTGCCGCCGACGAGGACAAGGCTCCTTGCTTCTCCAAGGCACCAGCCGAGCGCTACTATGAAGAGCCGCTCAACCCCACCACGACGAAGCTCGACGACCAGCAATGGGCCAGGAAGCTCAATGCCGTCAGCGCCGTGTTCAAAGCGGATCCTACCCTTCAGAACGGTACAGCAGCACTGATCTATGAGGTCAAACGCTCCTATCTCGTCAACACCGACGGCACCGAGGTGGTGCAAAACCGGCGCTCGGCGCGCATCGTCATCATCGCGCAGGCCATGGCTGACGACGGCATGATGCTGCCTGTGTTGCAGGACTTCTTTGCCTTCAACCCCGACTCGCTTCCCTCTGAGGAGCGTCTCATCGCCGCAGCACAAGACCTGCTCAAACGTGTACAAGCCTTGAAGGCCGCGCCCGTCGCCAATCCTTATACCGGCCCGGCCATCCTCTCGGGTCCGGCTGCCGGCGTCTTCTTCCATGAGATCTTCGGTCATCGCTTAGAGGGCCACCGCCTCAAGAAAGGCGGCGAGACCTTCAAGGACATGGTCGGCAAGCAAGTGCTGCCCTCCACTTTCAACGTCTATTGCGATCCTACGCTGCGCCACTATGCCGGCGTGGACATGAACGGCAGCTACCGCTACGACGACGAGGGCGTGAAGGCGCACCGCGTCGACAATGTCGTGAACGGCGTGCTGCGCTCCTTCCTTATGAGCCGCAAGCCCATCGACGGCTTCCCCGAGAGCAACGGACACGGTCGTGCTGACCTGAAAAGCGATCCCGTCAGCCGACAGTCCAACCTGATCGTAGAGGCCACCAAGTCCTATACCGATGCCCAGCTGCGCGACATGCTCATCCGTGAGGCCAAGCGGCAGGGCAAGCCCTACGGCTATTTCTTCCGTACGGTGACGAGTGGCTACACGATGACGGGCGAAGGCGGAAGCATCAACTCGTTCAACGTCACGCCTGTCGAGGTCTACCGTGTCTTTGTCAACGGCAAGCCCGACGAGCTCGTGCGCGGCGTGAGCCTCATCGGCACACCGCTGTCGATGTTCTCACATATCCAGGCAGCAGGTGACCGCCCCGCCGTGTTCACCGGCAGCTGTGGCGCTGAGTCCGGCTGGGTGCCCGTGACAGCCTGCGCGCCCGCCGTCTTTGTCAGTCAGATAGAGACCCAGCGAAAACAGAAGAGCGACTTCGTACCGCCGATCCTCCAGGCCCCTATATATAATAAGGAGTACCAGCCGCTCACCAATGCTGTCGGCAAGGATGTCGACAACGTGATCTTCGCTGCTATGAGCGACGAGATGAAACGGTCGATGGACAGCCTGCAACTCGAAGGATCGCCCAAGCCTTTTTATCTCGACTTGATGGCTACGCGCTCACGCGGTTTCGACATCACCGGTGAACTGGGTGGCATCTCCCTGAGCGATCAGACGCCGTGGCACACCTATCTGTCCACCCATCTGCTCCTCGGCAACTACAAGAATACCAATGAACTGCCGGGGCAGGAAAACTTCTTAGGACTCAACAATGGCGAACAGGTCGACTACAACGACATCCGCCGCGCCTTGTGGCAACTCAACGATGCCGCCTATAAGCAGGCAGTGGTCTTGCAGGCACAGAAGACGTCCTACCTGAAACAAAACCCACCCTCGCTCGATCTGTCAAAACTCCCCAACTTGCAACCGATGAAGCCGTCCACGCAGATCGCCGACGACAACTCCGGCTTTGACATCGACATGCCACGGCTGGAGCAGACCGCCAAGCGTCTCTCCGCTGTCTTTGAGCACTACCCTAAACTCTACTACACCTCGGTGAAGATCAGCGGAGAACAGATGGTCTCTTACCGGCTGACATCGGAAAACGTAAAGATCAAACAGCCTCACAACCGCGTGATCATCACCGCCGAGGCTTATTTCCGCGATGCCGACCAGGTGGAGCAAAGCGATGACTATACCTTCGCCTATGAGAGTACGGCTGAGATTCCTGCCGACGACGTGCTGGAGGCTCAGGTGCGCGCCTTTGCCGACAGCTGCATGACGCTCTGCCAGGCTCCCGCTATGCCGAAATACTACAAGGGTCCGGCCCTCTATGTCGATGGTGCCGCCATGAACTCCCTCGTCGACAACCGACTGATCTCACAGCCTTCCTTCGAAGAGGATGGCGACGACATCGGACAGAAGATCGGTGAGCCCTTCATCAGCAACATGATCTCTATCGTCAACCGCAACGACCTGAAGACCTACGAGGATCAGCCGGTCTATGGCCACACGACGGCAGATGCCGACGGCGTGACACCGGCTCCACAGTTCACGCTCATCGACCATGGCGTGCTGAAAGCTAAACTCAACGGTGCCGAGCCTACGCTGTTCGCACCAACCTCCACGGGCAGTGCACATTTCTTCAACGATCCTGACAAGCCGAGCATCGGCGCAGGCTTCAACACCATGCAGGTGCAGGCTACGTCAACCACACCGGAGAAAGACATGCTGAAACTGCTCATCAAACAGGCAAAGAAGCGGAATCTGCCCTTCGCCTACATCGTGGAGATGCCGCTCCGTCAGTCTGCCACTCGACTCTATCGGGTCGACGTGAAAACGGGAGCCTTGAAACTGATGAAGACCGACCAAAACGCGACACCGTCAGACGACGAACTGATGAATATCCTCGCCATTTCGAACAAGGAGGATCTCTTCAACGTCATCAACCCCTATACGTTCACCATCATCTATCCCCACAGCTTCCTGCTCAACGAGATCGAGCTCAACAAGGCTACCATGGAGGTGCAGAAAGAGTTCGAGATTCCGTATCCGGTAGGTCAGTGATGAGTGTCGGATGCAAAAGGATGCATGTTGCGTGTAGAATGTAGAACGTAGAACGTAGAAAAGAGTAAAACGAAATCATATAAGATACAGATGAGAAAGATTTTCATTGCCATGCTGCTCGTGCTCACGATGCCGGCCATGGCGCAAAGAGCAAAAGAGGAAATCAAAGCTGACCGTAATCTCGCGGCCAGCAACTATCTGGCCTACCCCGGACCCAAGCAGAAGCTGACCAAGGCACCGGAAGGCTACACGCCTTACTATATCAGTCACTATGGCCGCCACGGCTCCCGCTATCTCATCAGCCCGGGCCAGTACAGCGACGCGGTGAACATCCTGGCCAAAGCCGACAGCCTTGGCAAGCTCTCGCCACGCGGTCACGACGTGCTCGACAAGGTCAGAATGCTCTCGGCCGAGGCACAGGGACGCTTGGGCGAACTGACTCCGCTGGGCGCCGAACAGCACCGCGGCATCGCCCACCGCATGTATATGCGCTTCCCGCAGGTCTTCAACGGCAACGTACATGTCGACGCACGCTCCACCATCGTCATCCGATGCATCCTCTCCATGGAAAATGAACTCATGGAACTGGCCCGACTCAACCCGCGCATGGTCATCACCAGCGATGCCAGCCAACACGACATGTACTACATGAACGATGAGCACGGCAAATACAACAAGCTGCGCGACACGCCGGAGGCCCGCCAGGCACTCGCCGACTTCAACAAGAACCATGAGAACTATAGTCATCTGATGGGACTGCTCTTCAACGACACGGCCTACGCTCACACCGTTGACGCCAACAAACTCGGACAACGTCTCTTCGACCTGGCCGCCAACATCCAGAGCACGGAACTCAGACATAAGTTCAGCCTCTGGCCGATCTTCACCGACAAGGAGGTCTATGACTCCTGGCAGCGCAAAAACGCCATGTGGTATATGTACTATGGTCCTTCGCGCCAGGCTCACAGCTATGGACTGCTCACGCAGGCCAACCTGCTGAACAACATCATCACGACGGCCGACAGCTGTCTGCTCCTCCAGCATCCGGGTGCTACGCTGCGCTTTGCCCACGAGTCGGATGTCATGCCGCTGGTGTGCCTGCTCAACCTCAACCACTACGGCGAGACCATCGACGACCTGGAACAGCTCGACGACCGTGGATGGAACAACTACGACATCTATCCCATGGCATGCAACGTGCAGTTCATCTTCTACAAGCCCAACACGGCCAAGGATCTCACCAATGCCGACATCCTCGTCAAGGTGCTCCTCAACGAGAACGAGGCTACCCTGCCCGTTTCCACCGACAAGGCACCTTACTATCACTGGAAAGATGTCCGCGCGTATCTGCTCCAGCGACTGGAACAGCTGAAATAAAGACGTGCTTCCCTTTCCCTGGTTTCGTCACTACTTTGAGAAAGTTCTATAACTCCTTGATATTCGATAACAGAGTACTTCAATGTGGAAGTTCTGAAGTGCTCTCACGCTCTGACAATATATTGTCTCTATGACGGAAACAAAAAAAGCCCTTCCCCGGCATCTCCTGTTAAGGAGAAAGCCAGGGAAGGGCTTGAATGTAAAAGGGATTACGGCTCTGTTTATTTATGAGCCTTATAGTATTTCACGGCAGCCTCGACATTAGCCTTCACAGCCTTGGAGGAATAGGTGGCTCCCGTCACGCCGTCTACGCCACTGACAGCAGAGGTCTTCTTGCCTGCATATTTGGGCAGCATGCCCGACTTCACCTTGGCGAAGATCTTCGGAGTCTCCTTGTTGGGCAGCGCCACCACCTTCACCACCTTGTTCTTCTTGATATATACCTCTAACGGTGTGGCACCGAGATAGCCGCGCACATTTGAGGCGAGCGTCGTGGTGTTGACCACATAGGTGCCGTCTTTGAGTTTTGTCATCACCTTATCTCCTTTACCGGCAGCCAGCGCAGCACCGCTGACGAGCGTGGCAACAGCCACGGCAGCAATCATCATCTTTGTCTTCATCGTTGTCTGTATTTTATTTGATGTTGGTTTTGTCGGCTGCAAAATTACACAAATACAAGCAGACAGCACGCTCGCCCCAACGTTTTTTAAGTTAAAGAAAAACAGAGGCATACCCATTTGCTCCTACATATCTTCCAGCGAGAGGCAACCCAGTGTGATCTTCATTCCTTGCAGCGGCTTACAGGTTTTCAGCATCTCGGCGACCTTGTCTTGCAACAACTTTTCGTCGTAGCGACTCCTATGGCGCCTTACCTCGAAGATGTCAGCAACGCCGTCGATCTCATTGACAGCGACAATGTCGATGTCGATCTCGTTCTCACCACTTCGGTTCCAGCAGCCGCCAATGCGCGTATAGCGCCCGGACTCACGCAGCTTCTGACGGAAATATCGTTCAAGACACAGCCCCGAGAACTGGTCAAAGTCACGAACGACGATACGAGCCAGTTGACCGAGCGCATCGTTCTCCACCATCGCTTGGTATTTATAGAAAAAGCGGAACCACAGGATCAGGAAGTTGTCGTTCAGCTCATAGCGCGTCTTCTTAGAAGTGGCAGCTTCGAAAATAGGCACGTGACGCTTGATCAGCAGGAAATCATCTTCCAAGCGCTTCAGATAGCTGCCAAGATTCGTCATGTTCAGCCGATTTTCTATCTCCCCACGACTATAGAGCCCATCGGCAATGCAACTCAGAATCGAGAAATAGGTAGTATATTCCTTGCCAAACTCTTCGACCAACATATTTTGCCCTTCGCTGATAAACAGCGAGTCACGCGCTGTGAGTGCGGCGAGCATCGATTCACGGTCGCAACAGCCATCGTCCATAAGCAGCGTGACATACCATGCCACACCTCCGGTGATGGCATAGAGCGTCAGGAGATCGTCGGGCGTGTAGTGAGGATTGTAATCTTTGATAATCGACTTAAGGACCGCGGTTTTGAAAGGCAGAACAGTGATCTTCTTCTGAGCACGCGAGAAAAGCGGTTCCTTGGAATCCTCAAAGATATGTTTCATCATCGTGAAGATGCTGCCGCTGACGATGAGATTGAGATGACCTTGGTCTTTGTACCTGTCCCACTGGTTCTGTATTTCACTGAACACAGCCGGATTGACACGATAGAAATCCTGAAACTCGTCCATGATGATCGTAAAAGGGCGCTGAGTCGACAGCTGCAACAAATAGCCAAACAGTGCCGCCACCGAGGTGAAATGACCGATGGGGATACCCAGTTTGGCTTCTGCTTCCCGCACAAAGTCGTCGCACAACAGGCTCTCAGCCTTTCTGGCAACAAAGAAATAAAGGACGAGCGAGTCGCCGCAGCGCTTGGCCAGTTCGGTCTTACCAATAACGCCGGCGCCCTACAAGCACTGTCATGCGCGACTGCTCACGGCTCTGCTTCACAATGCGCTCCAGTAACGCTATCTCTTCTTTACGATCGTAGAACTTCATGTCTGTCTCTGTTTTACGCTTAAACAGTAATGGCCATTACGGTAATGGCCATTACCATTTGCAAATATAGCACTATTCCGCGACTTCACCAAAGCTTTGCAAGATTTTTCGCACCTTGCAGCATATCACTCCCTCTCCCATTGGAGAGGGATTAGGGTGAGGCTGAGTGAGGCTATTGAGCCTTCCTCACGGTATCACCTTGAAGCGAATGCGGAAGGTGTGAGTCTGCTCGTCCCAGTTGGTGCCGAGGATCTCGAAGCGGCCGATCTGCGAGGTCGAGCGCACATGCTTGCCGATGCACGGACAGACATCGAAGTCGCCGATGCGCACGAGACGTATCGTCTGTGAGGCGTCTTCCGGCAGACGGTCGAGGTTCACGCCCTCAGGCACATGGTTGCGATCCACGTCCTCGTAGGTCACCGGCAGGTCCTCCTCGATGAGCTCGTTCATCTTGTCGCCGATCGCCTTCTCCTCCTGTCGCGACGGCTTATGGTCGAGGTGATAGCTGATCTTGCTTTTCTTTCGTTCGATATGCGCGTTGCGTGAGCGCTCGCAACCGAACATGCGGATCATCACCTGGTTGAGCAAATGCTCGGCAGTGTGTGCAGGTGGGAACTCATCCTTGTTGTGCACATTGAGCAGATAAGGTGTCTCTTCCATCTTGATGCTGAATTTATAGATACGTCCTGTATAGGGTCTGAGATCCATGTCTACGGCTCCGTCCTTCTTCAACTCGATGTCCATCTCCTGCCCCGTGAGCAAGTCGATGGCACGCACCTCCTTTTCGGGCAGTCCGAGGAAGTCGAAGGCGTGGGCCGGGATGTTCACGCTGGTGTTGACACGGTCGGGACCGAAGTTCGCCACCACGAGTAGCACTTCATCCTCGAACTTGCGCAGGAAGGCGTACTCATGACGAGGATTGAACTTCCAGGTCTGCGGGTTGACATACATCAGATCGAAGAACTCACCCTCGCGTACAGCAGCCTCGCGGTTGGCGATATGCAGGACCTGCTGATATTTCAGTTGCAGGTGCATCTCGTCCTGAGAGAGGTGACGGCGGTCGAAATAGCCGCGGCGGATGGTGTCGACGCACCAGTAGTCGAAGATCGTCGTGCGGCCGTCGCGTCCGGAGAAGCCTTCGGCATCCATGCCACGCTCGCCGAATTCCTGTCCGGCGTAGACCATAAACGGATTGTTGCCCATCAGCGCGGCGACGATGACGGCAGGTATTGCCTTCTCACCACTGCCGCAGAAGAAGTCGCTGGCGATGCGCTGCTCATCGTGGTTCTCCAGGAAATAGAGCATGTGCGGGCGGATGTCGTCGACATGCTGCCAGTAGTAGGTGATGCTGCTTGCCGGACGGCGATCGCAGATCACGTCGCGCAGGCAGTCGTACATGCCCACCTTGTCGTAGAGATAGTCGAAGCCCGACTGTATGTAGGTGCGATACTGGTTGGTGTCGTAGACCTCTCCGATGAAGACGATGCGGGGATAGCGCTCCTTGACGATATGTGTGGCGTAAGCCCAGAAGGCCGGCGGCACCATCTCCGCCATGTCGCAGCGGAAGCCGTCGATGTCTTTCGAAGCCCAGTAGAGCAGGATGTCGGTCATCTTCACCCACGTGTTGGGCACCGGATCGAAGTGATAGCTGCGTCCTCCGGCATCGCAATAGTCGATGCCATAGTTGAGTTTCACCGTCTCGTACCAGTCGTTGCGTCCCGGACAGTTGTCGAAGCGGTCGTTGCCGGTACACTTGGCGGGATTCTCGACATAGGGTTCCTCACCCTCCTTGGGCTGCACCGGCGAGACGAAGGGCTGTCCGGGACAGTAGTAGAAGTTGTTGCTCGGAGAGAAGTGCTTGCCCGTGTCGTCGTCCTCACCGAGGTCGCGCACGCCCTCGGGTTTCATGATCGAGTGGTACTCGCGTGCCACATGGTTGGGCACAAAGTCGATGATGACTTTCATACCGGCCTGGTGTGTGCGGTCGACGAGCTGTTGGAACTCGTTCATGCGCTGGTCGATGTCGTCGGCCAGATCCGGATCGATGTCGTAGTAGTCAGTGATGGCGTAGGGCGATCCAGCCACGCCCTTCACCACGGACGGGTGCTGGCGCGGTATGCCATGCTTGCTGTAGTCTGTCGCGGTGGCGTGGCGGATGACACCCGTATACCACACATGGGTGAAGCCCATGCCGTGGATGCGGCGCAGCCGTTCCGCGTCGAAGTCGCTCATCTTTCCCGTCCCGTTGACGCGCAGCGTGCCGTTGGGAACACGGGCCGTGTTGCGGTTGCCAAAGAGACGGGTAAAGACTTGATAAATGATGATTTTTCTCTTCATCCAATCATTGGTGTTTCACACTGTCGGAAGCTTATTCCAGACCGGTGGCCTTGACATTCTTGTCGATGCGTCCAATCATTCCGCGCAGTGCCTTGCCCGGTCCGCACTCAACGAACTCGTCGGCGCCGTCGGCGATCATGTTCTGCACAGACTTGGTCCAGCGCACTGAGCTGGTGAGCTGAGCGATGAGGTTCTGCTTGATCTCCTCGGGATCGGTATGCGGCATAGCGTCTACATTCTGATAGACGGGGCATACCGGCTTGGCGAACTGTGTCTTCTCGATGGCAGCCTGCAACTCTTCCTTGGCGGGCTGCATGAGCGGAGAGTGGAAAGCGCCACCGACCTTCAGCGGCAGAGCACGCTTAGCACCAGCAGCCTTCAGCTTGTCGCAAGCGGCGAGGATACCCTCTTTGTCACCGGAGATGACGAGCTGGCCCGGGCAGTTGTAGTTGGCGGGGACCACCGTATGGCCTTCCTTGCTGACCTCAGCGCAGATCTCCTCTACCTTCTCGTCGGGGAGCGCGATGATGGCAGCCATCGTGCCGGGGTTGGCCTCGCAGGCTTTTTGCATGGCGTTGGCACGGGCAGCGACGAGGCGCAGACCGTCTTCGAAACTCAGCGCACCGGCAGCCACGAGAGCGGAGAACTCGCCGAGAGAGTGACCGGCCACCATGGCGGGCTTGAAGTCGTCGCCGAGGCACAGTGCCGAGATGACGCTATGAAGGAAGACGGCGGGCTGAGTGACCTTGGTCTCCTTGAGCTGCTCATCGGTACCGGCGAACATCACGTCGGTGATCTTGAAGCCGAGGATCTCATCGGCCTGGTCAAAGAGTTTCTTAGCCAATGCGTTGTTGTCGTAGAGGTCTTTGCCCATGCCTACGAACTGTGAACCCTGTCCGGGAAAAACAAATGCTTTCATCTTCTTTAGTGTATATTCTTTATTAATGATACGTTTTGATGTTTTCAGCACGAAACACAGCCGAAAGACGTTACGCCCACGCTGGTTCCTACTGTAACATGCAAATTTACACAAAAAAAGCTAGAATCGGGACGACAGCGCCCAAAAAGTGAAGTCGCTTAACCGTATTTATAGTTTTGGGAGGCATAGACAACTATTCAGCGAGAGATTTCTTTGACTATTTTCCTTGAGATATGGTTCTCTCTAACCAAATATAGATCTGTAGATTTCAAATATCACCCCACGGGAAATATCCAGTGCGCCTGTTTTTCTCTTTTAACGTTCTATCTTCGATGGAATCGAGAACATATCCGAATATCAAGAAAATATTCTTTATATTCGGTTATTATGAATGTATTTAGAGACCTCTAAACAACTATAAACAATGAGAAACACATAGAGATAAAGCCCTGTATATCAACTGCTTTTAGATTTTAACACTTCAGACTTGCTTTTTGGTGGTTCTCAAAAATCCGCTTACCTTTGCAACGCATTTCTACCGCGGAGAATTTTGAGGGCTTTTATTTTGCCATCTTGTGGACAGGATTGACAAAGGTTGACAAGAGTGGACAACGGTTGACTGAGGAACGAGAGGGAAAGAAGCAAGGAAGTGACCTCATTTGAAGAACGTGACATCGTGGAATGAGTTGACAATGGGTGTCAATGATTGACGAAAGTTCACTCCGTGGAGGTTTGCATGAAATTGATTGTAAAACCACATAAAAAGGAGTCAAATGAGAAAGACAAGAAAATGTGCTTTTTGCGGCAAGGAGTTCACTTGTAACAGCGGCTCGCAGAGGTATTGTTCAGAACATTGTGCTGAGGCTGCAAAGGCTCAGCGCAAGAAGAGGCAACAGGACTTTTTGAAGGCAGTCCAGCCTGTTATAGACATCGCCAGCCAGGAGTATCTCACATTCTCCAAGGCTGCCATCCTCATGGGATGCTCCCGTCAGTACGTTTACAAATTAGTAAACGAGGGCAAACTTACTGCATCCCGAATCAGCAGCCGTATGGCATTCGTCCGCAAGGCTGACATCGAGAAGATGCTTGCTGGCAATCCTTATCATAGAGTGTTGCCTGGTGCTCCGACTAACAAACCGTGCAAAACTTCTTCTTCCCTTTCGTTGAAAAAAGGCAAGAATCAGATTGGCGAATCACCAATGCGGTTTGCCGAGCCACTTGAATACATCTCTGGCGACGATGTTATGGCAACCTACAAAGTGAAGCGTTCATGGCTCTACACTTCTGCCAAGAATAACCAAGTACCCATGTGCAAGATTGCTGGCAAGAACTATTATAGCCGCAAGCACATGGATGCGCTCTTCGGAGTTTCTGCCGAGATTGAAGCCTTGACAGAATGGCTCACAACGGATGAGGCAGAATCCCTCTATTCCACGACCAAGGAATCCTTGCGCACCCAAGCCTACCGCCGCCATATTCCCACCAAGCGAGAATATGGCAAGACCTATTATTCAAAGAAACATCTTGATGACATCTTCCGTCCCGACCTGAAGGCGAGTGATGCCTATTACACCACAGCCGAAGCTGCCGAGAAATACGGCATGACCAAGAGCAACATCTGCGTTATCGTCAAGACGAACAACCTCACGAAGGTGAAAGTCGGAGTGCAGAACCTCATCGTCAAGGAGGAACTAGACCGAATAATGGCAGGCAGACTGGCACAATTCGGGGCTTACAGGCTCCAATAATGCCCAATAATAAGTATCAACTGCGTGAAAGTTCAATTATCCGTGAGTTATGAAAGGGTAAGTTGATCACACTTTCATCACGCAGTTACTTTGCACCTGCTATGAGACGCATAGCCTTCGATTATTAACAAAACAAGTTTCATACAAGTATGAGTAACATTTGTAAGACAGTAACCTTGCGTACGCGTAAGATAAAGAAAGGTACGCAACTGAGCTTCTACCTTGACTACTACCCCGGCTACAGGGACGAGTCAACCATGAAGGTACAGCGACATGAGTCACTTGGCATCTACATCTTTGCCAAGCCCAAGAACCAGCGCGAACGTGACTACAACGAGCGCATGACGGAGAAAGCCGAGGCACTGCGCTGCCGACGCTATGAGAGTATCGTGAACGAACGCTACGACTTCTTTGACCGAGAGAAGGAGAAAGGCAACTTCCTCGCATGGTTCAAGAAGAAGGCCGATGCCAGGAACACCAAATGGCAGAACGTCTATAAGCATTTCGAAACCTTCTGCGAAGGCAAATGCACCTTCGGGGAGATAGACGTTGACCTGTGCAACAAGTTCAAGGAGTACCTTTATACCGCTCCACAGACCATCCACAAGAAACAGAGGCTGCACACCAACACCATTGCAGGCTACTGGTCAACCTTCCGAGCCGTGCTCCACACAGCCTACCGTGACCACAAGATCAAGGAGAATCCCAATGGCTTCCTTGACAGGATAGACACTATCCCTACGGAGAAGGAACACCTCTCACAGCCGGAACTCGTAAAGCTTGCCAACACTGACTGCAAGGAACCAGTATTGAAGAAGGCTTTCCTCTTCTCTTGTCTGACTGGACTCAGAAAGAGCGATGTCAAAGCGTTGACATGGAAAAAGATTCAGCCATACGGAGATGGAGGCATGTATATCACTGTGCGTATGCAGAAGACTCAGCAGCTTGTGAACAACCCCGTCAGCGAAGAGGCTCTTGAACTCATCGGCTTCTACGACGGAGAATACGAACCCGATGCAAAAGTCTTTCCCGACTTCAAGGACAAGATGACAGGCACCTCCTTGAAGAACTGGCTGAAGGCAGCAGGCATCACCAAGCACATCACCTTCCACTGTGCCCGTCATACCTTTGGCTCCTTGCAGGTTGATGCAGGTACGGGTATCTACACCGTCCAGCACATGCTTGGGCACAAGAACGTGGAAACAACTCAGATCTATGCGAATATGGCAGACGAAAGCAAGCGCGAGTCGGTTAACCGTATCACGCTGAAGCCAAAGATAACTCCACAGCTGAAAGTCGTCGGGCAGGGATAAACCTATTTGTTGGTTCTATTTCTTCGAGAAATGAAACCAAAGAAGCTATTTTCAGGTCACAAACATGGGAAAATGGGAACCAACAGGATTGGCTCTCATTTTTCGTTATACCTTTGTCGAGCAATCAAACAACTGCGAAAAAGGAGGAAAAGGCCGAGTATGAAAATCATACTCACTTCAAGTATGATTCACAAATAAACATAAATCATTGGCCTACAGACGGAAAGGATATACGTCATGTACAAAAATCTTCTTAACTTTGCAGCACAATTTCTGAAACAACGAACAATAACACATAAAGACAATGAAAATAGATTCACCGTCTTCCATCACTCCACGTGAGGCATCCGTCCGACTCGAATGGATCTCCACAAGAATCCTGCCGGGAGTTGCAGTTCTTCTTCTTTCAATTCCACTTTGCCAATGGGCAGACTCAAATCTTCCCAATGGCATTATTCCAGTATCTATCATCTACCTGATGATTGTAATAGTCCTATGGTCTATGTACATGGCTGTGCAGTATGCTTTTGTGGGAATCGCGCAGACGAAGAAAGCCAAAATCAATGCTACTACAAACAACAACAATCCCCACGAGGAAGATGGGAAAACACCTGTTTTTCTTTTGGAAGCAAAATCTATTGTTGCTGAGTCAAATGGGACTGAGAGTGTTTGCTATGCTGAGGTGGTCAAGGAGATAGTTGAGAAGACAACAGTTACAGATTCCAAGGTCATATCGGAAGAAGTCAGTCCCGATAATGAGCAATCAACTGTTCCGACCACTCCTGCCTGCTCGACCTATCAGCAAGGTATTGATGACTTTTATCAGAGTCAGGCAGAAAGCCAGAAGAAAAAGCTGGACACCATTCATGAATACCTTCTATACATCATGTCCCCTTTTGTCTATGAGGAAGACATGGACGATTTCTGTACAGACCTGTTAAGATTCGCCATGGATCACAACTATCGTCCTGAAGTTGAGTGGAAGAGATACAAGACCAAACTGAGCAGCTTCGATGTCCGTCATCTGGTATGGAGCATTGCCGCAAGATTAGGACTCGGTAAAGGTAAGGTTTACAGCAACGATGATTGCGCCTGCTATATTGAGCGCCGTTTTGCTTCATTGTGCGTAACGGCCAGTGGGGAGCCATTGTCGCATAGCACACTTAGGAACCTGACTGTCACATCCAACAGTGACCAGATACATTGTGACATTCAGGGGGCAGATGGACTGTTATTCCATATTCCTTCACAACTGGGCTTAGAGAAAGGCTGATACCAATCTTTCTCACCTATTCAGCATCTATACTTAGACATCACATATTGGAACCACATCAGAAGCCAAACTTTGGTGTGGGCCTGATGTGCCTATGCCCTTTTGCGCTGAAATCTTACCCCCAAAAACAGCCGAAATCCCAATTGTCATTCATTATACTTACATGTTCGATGTTGTCAAAATCCACTTCAAAATCCCGTTTTATCCACGAATAACAGCCAAAAAGAAGGCTCAACTGCGTGATTGTTTCGTGACGCACCAGTTATAAAACTGTGGCTTGCCCTCCGATTCGTAACGGGGTTCCTTTGCAGCACGATTCCACAAAAGGGTCGTGTTGTCAAATGACTAAAGATCAAATTACGTTCAATGACCTTCCGCAGGTCATCGCCGAACTTCGGAATGAAGTGTCGGGCATGAAGGCGTTACTGCTGAACCTTCAGAACAGACCAACTCAGCAGAGAGAGAACAGACACCGCCCTGTCACGCCAGAGCAGGTTGCCGAGTACACCAACATTCCCCTTGCGACCATCTATCAGAAACTCGCGAACAGGGAAATCCCCGGCTCCAAACCCGGCAAGCGATGGGTCATCTATCTTGACGAGATAGACAAGTGGCTGGAGGCGAACCGCAAGAATCCCATTCCTTTGACAGATGAGGAACAGAATGCTGCCATCCTTGCATCGCACAAGCGCAAGCCAAACAAGGCCAGCTGGCAAACTGACCCTATTGTTGAACCATCAAAAAAAGTGAATGTAGCAAATGCAACCACTTCAAAGCCAAAAGCGATTGCTGAAACTGACATAACATCGCCTGCCGCTGATACCACTAATGTTATTGAAGTTCCAAAGGATTCCGAGCATCTTAACGATAGTAGCTATTCTAAGGACTCCAACGGTACTGTTGCTTCCAGCGATTTCAACGCAAGCGATGTCACTTCTTCCTTTGACCGATTGAAGGTTATCTACAAGAAGATTGGTGACAACGAATCGCAAGCCTTTGGCGTATGGCAGCAACTGAGCGAAAGTGAGCGAACGGCAGCATTCGCACATACCCAGCGATTGCAAGGTGACCTAAGTTCACGTTCCTATCTCTACGTCTATCTGCGTGACAAAGAATGGACGAAGGCAACGTCACCTGTCACCCAACAAGGTAGTGCTTCGTAACATCCTTTCAGTCTGAGTAAACCTGAGCGTAGGCGTTCGCCGTGAGGGATTACCGAATAATCCCATAACATAATATGGACTTTTAGATTCGCACGCTCCCTTAAAAAGTCCCATTATGCTCTCCGAGGGTTGGGCCACGTTAGCCACTCTGTGCCTTGACATGTGGCAAAAGCCAGGAACAAAGTGCATCTGTGAGGGAGTGACTCTCTCCCTCAACCCTCCACTCAGGTTCCACCCGAGACCCGATAAACAGTTATACATAAACTTCAAAACTATAGAACAAAATGAGTAAATCAAGAAACAACATTCCTCGTGCCGCCATCCATGTTGGCGCACCGGCAAAGTCTTTTTCAGCTTCGGAAGGCTATGAGCCTGAACGTCGCGGATGGGACGAGAATACCTATCGTCTGAAGAACCAGGACACCAACAACCATTACGACTTCTCACGCAAGCATCTCAACTTTGAGATCAACGGCCAAGGCGAAACCGTTCCTCTCGGTTCCAATCCCGTGCCACTTCATGAGCGTTTGCAGAAGCGTCTTGACGAACTCGGTTTCAAACCCTACATGGACAAGAACAATCCTTTAGGAATCTCCGACAATAGCCCGAACTGCACTGTCGGCATCATCGTCAGTGGCGACCATGATGCGCTGACCCGACTTGCCTTCGGTGACCAAGATGTGGACTTTACCCTGCAAAAGAGCAATGCCCATGTCGTACTGAAACAAGGCATCAGAGATTGGGCATTGGACACCTACCGTTGGGCATGTGACCGTTGGGGAACGGAGAACATCATCGGCTTCGACGTACATCTTGACGAGACCACACCTCACATCCAGATTCAGACCATTCCTGTTGCCAAGACAAAAGCCAGAGGTCGTGCATCAGCCAAGTATGTGCATAAGGATGACAAATCGAAGGTACTCTCCCAAAAGGAGTGGAAGAAACTACCTGAAGAAATCCGCTCGTACTTCATTAGAACTGAAGACGAACGTAGGGAAAAGGAATGTGTATCTTATGCCAGTGTATGGGGTAAGGACAAATATGCTGTAGGAAAGACCTACTACCAGATGCACACCGACTACTATAACAAGGTTGGGCACAAGTACGGTCTGGAGCGTGGTGACGACATCGCCATGCTGCCAGGTGAAGAACGACGTGAGCGTGTCCACAAGAGCAAGGCCGTACTGGAGGCAGAACGTCAGGCCAAGGATGCCATAGCCAGGAACCTGATGGAACATGAACGTCTGGAAGGTCAGAAGGAAAAGATGGCGGGTGAGGTGCAGGACATGAAGAGGCAAAAGGAAAGCCTGGAAGAGCAGAATGACAAGTTAGAGGGTGAGATACATCATAAGGAGCAGCATAAGGAAAGGCTGGAAGGCAATATATCCCAGTTGGAAGATTATGCTGCGGCATTGGACATCAAGGAGGAAGACCTCATTGTGCCGACCTTAAAGACAGACCCACTTGTAAAGGATGCTTGGGATGCCATAAAAGAAGAATTGGGTAAGCCAATCCCTGCCTTCGGGCAGAAGGAATGGAGAGAGGAACGGAGGAAGGCGATAAAGGTTATCCTTACCGAAATGCAAACTGCACTCATGCAAGCTAAGGAAGCCCAGAAGGGGGATATACTGAAACTGGGGACGGCACTCTATAACAAAGCTATGCAAAACGTAAGAGCCATCATAGAACAGAACAAGCAGCTGCAAAAGGAAAATGCCCGATTGACTGAAGAAAACGATGTTCTCAGAAAGCGAATTGCTTCGATGGACGAGAATGCCATCGCCCGACTTCGGGACAAGAAGGATGCAGAAATCAAGGAACTGCAAGGGCGACTTGGCAAAGCCGAGTCCGAGGCTGTCCGTTCAGGCAATAAAGCATATAGTGAACATCAAAGAGCCGAAAGCGCCGAAGCCAAAGTCCGGGAAATGTTGGACATCCCTGAAATCAAGGAAATCTGGGAGAGCATACAGCGGAACAAGGAAGACTTCTCGAAGCAGATTGACAAATGGATTGAAGATGGTGTTGCAGCTATCAGGAATTATGCAGATGGTAAAGACAACGACTTCCAGCCAAAGCAAGGTAACTCTGTTGCATGGGGTATCATTGCTGAAGCATTCAAGTATGGTCTTGACCCAACTGACGAGAAACAGCGCAGGATAGCTACTGCCTATCTGTTAGAGAAGGTGTCATGGGCTGGTATGTCCGAGTTCAAAGCTGGTCTTACAGCATCTCGCACCAGGCAGCTCTGTGACGCGATGACGGTTACCAAAGATTTGGTGGCGAACTTACTCCTTGCCGCTGGCGGTAGATGTGGTATCAGTATAGGCGGTGGCGGTTCTACCAGCGAACTTACCAACTGGAATGGCACGAAGAAAAAGAATGGCTGGGGAATAGGCTGATATATAGATTGCTGTGTCACACTAAGCAAAATCGTAAGAAAGTATAAGTAAAAAAATAACTCACTTGCAGGTTTATCGGTCAACGATTACCTTTGTACTACCGTTAATATTGACGGCAATGTTTAAGACCCCTGTAAAGGACAGGTGCTGAAAGTTATGGCTAAAGATAGCAAAGGACGGAAGTTCAATCGCATCTCTGAGTATGTCAGAAAACAGAATGGTAAAACCATTCATGTGAAGGCTTATATCAGGAGCAATAGAAGCGATTGTAAAGGAGAGTAGTAAATGTTAAAAAGCACCGCAGCAACATGTATGCTGTGGTGCTTATAAAACAGAGGGCGTAAGTGTAAATCAAAGCGAGGACTGGGTCATTTCTTCAAACTCCTGCTGTGTCATTTCACCGTAAATGGAGAATTTCTTGAAGATTTTAATCGTATCATTACGCAAGTCGTATTCATCTTTCAACAATCCAAGATGATTCACTTTTCTATCCCAGGCAATTGCGGCTGCCAGCACAGCTAAAGCCTGCGTTTCATTCGACTGAAACATAAAATACATTATCTCATTTATGACAGAACCGAAATCTACATAGTTTGGAGCAATATTCTTGCTGGCAGAATAGTCAAACAGTTTCTGCATTTTAGAAGATTCGGAAACTTTGTAAAGCACTTTCTCTGCCTTGTCGCTTCCATGCTTGCGTAGATAAAAGAACTTGATGTAGTGCTTTAGGATTTGCTCAAGCGTCATATCGCTTGCATAATAGTAATCATATAAAGGATACTGCATAGTTATCATAGTTATAATAATTTGGATTTAATCGTTTCATGTCAATAACCCATCACTGCATCAATAATAGCTTCTGAATTACTGATGCGAAGGATGTTCGGTGTATCTTCGTTAATTGTTATAAAACACCAGTTCTTACCTCCATTATGTGATATGCCAAGTGTTTGGTCATAATCTTGGAAATGAGTGTAAAGACTTTCACTACAAACATTGGATGTTATATTGAATACAACGAAAACATTGTCCCCTTTCATGATTTTCCTCGTTAGATTTGGAATGACCATGGAGAATTCAATGCCATGTTCACTAAACCTATTTAATTGCTCAACATAAGACCGAGAAATGCTTTTGAAAAATTCATCAGTAATGGCTTCGTCCGAAAAGCCATGATAGTATTTTCGGAAGTACACAATCGCATCTTTATATAGATATTTTACGCAATTCTGTTTATCTCCATGCATGAGAGCGCTATTATATGTTGCTATCTGACTAAGGAGATTCTTTTCAATTTTATCTTTTCCTTCATAGTTTTGTATCTTACCAAGTGCCAAACGAACTTTACCATTAATCAGTTGGTCTGGAGTCTTATTTTTAGGCGAAGGGATTATTGCTACGGTATCTTGATACTCATAAATATCTACAGAGTCTTGTGCACTGCCCACTTCATTACACGACGTTATTCCCCACTGAAGAATGAACAGACAAAAAGCTAACGAAAGATAGCTACTTGTTAAAGGTCTTGATATATTCATCTTTTGCATTATTTATGATGTTTTCAATTTGCTTAGGACTCAGCTCGTCATTGCCACTACAGATACCGTTAAGCATTTTAATCTGTTGTATTATAGTATGTGGCAAGATGGAAGCAATTCTGTCATCAATGTTACCGGACTTTATCATCTCTATTGTCTGATCAGCAAAGAGCCATGCTGCATCTTGATTTAGTAAATCCTTTTTGCTTTCTGGTATCATGTTCTCTAATACTGATAGGAATAGTTGCTTTATTTTACGAGCATGTTCAGAAGTTATTAACAATCGCCCAACTTCCATTTCTTTGATAACATCTTCCAACTCCAGTTTGAATGCCAACACAGCATCACTTGAAATGGTTCCTTTCTCAATCTCATTATCAGAACAACTCAGCGGATTAAGATAGAGTAGATTGAAAATTTTTGCCAATAGTGAATCTGTTGCTTTAGAATATGGTTCATCTTTTATACTCTTTATTGAATCATTGTAGAAAGCAATCCTTGAGTTAATAAAACTGATTTCGTCATCTGGATAATCACCAGTAATGGAATCTGCTAATAGCAAGAAATACCTATCAGTTTGTACGTCTAAGTCTATTTCATTCTTGAAATGTGAATGTAAGTCTATAACCATCGTAGAACAGAGTATTCGTGCCTCAAATTTTCCGTTTTCATTCAATCGAAACTTTTTCTCATCTTCAACCAACGGAGAGATTTCCATTAGATAATTTACCCCATCATTCGCCAAGGCAAATAGTTTGTTCTCTTCTCTGTCTAATTTAGAAATGTCTGGAGCAAGGTTTTGTTCTTCTTCAATCTTCCTTATTTCCTCCTTGAAAGAATCCATCCGTTCTTTAGGAATATTCATATTCTTGGCGAATCTTTCTGTCATCTCGTCTTTTTCTTGCTCATTTTTCATTTCAATGAGCCATTCGTACATAAAGCTACAGATTGTGAAATCCTCCGATATATTAAACTGCCTAGCTTCCTTTGATTTCTCATTTTTCATACGACTTATAAGCATGTCAAAAGTGGCACCTTCAGCGATGAGTGATTTCATTTGAACAATGAAATTGCTTTTCAATTCTGCAATTGGAGTTCCTGAATTTTTTGACCATCGGATAAAGGAAGAGACTATTTGAAAAGCATCTGCATCAGTAAGAGCATTCATATTGCGTCCACATAAAGCGTCAATTGCTTTTGCATCCTGTGGTTTGCGAACCTTAAACCCTTGCCAATAATTTCCATGCCCATCACTACCAACAGCCTTCGCTATATCCATCATTGTACTGTTATCAAACTTTGATGGAGAGGGACGATAATTTTTCCTCTCTACCTTATCATCTTTATTGCTAAGGATAACAAAGATGACAATTACTGCCACAATTACAATAATTACTAATGCGACCATAGCCAAACTCTCCTTTGCCTCCAGTACCTTCTCGGCATTTTTTATAGTTTATGAAGCGTGGCACTGATATACCACTTCTTCAAAAGGAGGTCGTGAGAATTACCTGAACTGAGAAGGAGTAACCAGCCCACGCTATATAGCGCGAACCGTACACCGTTCTTGCAGTTCTTTCTTGGAAGTTTCTCACGTTTCCTTTTGCAAGTCGAGCATAACGCTTCGTATTATCAATATGTCGTGCAAAGATGGCATGTCGCCACTATGCGTTGCAAAGGTAATTAAAAAACTTCAATTATCGAAACCTTTGGTGCTATATAAGTACTATTTTAGATAAAATTTACTTAAATTACGTGCGAAACAATGATTTTATGCCATCTTCTCAATAAAAAAGTGTACCTTTGCAAGGTAAAATAAGAATCAATATTCGGTAAGCAAAATATAGCACTATATTTGCCAGCAGAACAAACGAAGGCAATTATGGCTCATAATTAAGGAAATGATAACAATACAAGATTTATACAATATAGTAGTGAAGAAGGTTTCTAATGAGACGCAGAAAACGATTATTAGAAACAATTTCCCTCCGCAGATAGCAGAGAGGATGTGTTCTGCTATTGATAGGCAAGAAAATACGGAGCATTTCATGCGGTTATTGAATGAGTATAACGAGTGGATGGTGCAGCAACAGCGGCAGCATGAGGCTGTGATAGAGTTTTTGAGGCAGTATAGAAGCTGAATGTGGTAATCATAACATCGGTCTAAGACCGTGGCTGGTTGTTGTTAAAGACAAAACATTTAATTACCGATGAGCAAAGCGAATGGATATATATGGAACCTGTGTGATTTACATGATTAAACAGAAGCATCGGCTCTGAAAGGTCGCTAGGGTGTGAACGCCTTGAAGCCGCACAATTCTCTCTACGACCTTGTGGTAGTTGACTCAAAAGGCATTGAGATGAACTTCGCTAATCAGTTGGAATCGCGTAATGAGGTAACAGTCTATACCAAGTTGCCAAACGGCTTCTACATCAACACCCCAATGGGCAAGTACAATCCCGACTAGGCTGTAGCTTTCAGGGAAGGAAGTGTCAAGCACATATATTTTGTGGCCGAGTCTATTTGCAGAATAGTCAGCTCCGTGGTTCTGAGGAAAGCAAGATTGAATGTGCCTGTCGCTACTTCAAAGCCATCAGCGACAACGGATACATCTACGACGTTGCCAAGGACTACAAGTCACTATATGATATTGTGACGAAGTAATTTGCTTAACTTCGTACAAATTATTTCGGGCGGAAAACTGCGATGTTTTGCAAGTTCCCGCCCGAGATTGATTAAAAAAACTTATTACTCTGTTCTTTTGTTTTGCCACTCATTAGCAATACTCTTCCAATCTATCTTACGTTCCTTTGCACCAGTCCATACATTCCAATAGTCGGGATCATCTGACTGAGGACGTTGAGCTTCTGGGAGAGTTCTCATTTTTACCATAACTGGCAGCTCCGATGCCCAACCAAGCAATACAGCATATTGTGAGGGCAATGATGGCATTTCACGCAGTATCCCTCGCATATTGTCGGGCAGCAAGCGTTGAACCAATTCCTGATCACGGTCATTGGAGATTCTATGCAACAAGAATGAATTACACTGTGACAAAACCGTGGGTGAAAGTTCAGAGGGTCTTTGCGATGACAGAACAAGTCCTAATCCAAATTTACGTCCTTCACGGGCTATCTTCTCAAACACTTTGCAGCATTGAGTCGTTGGCCCCGTGTTCTCAGCGTCATCATTATAACGTTTCACGAAATAGTGAGCCTCTTCCATTACCAAAACTGTTGGCAGACAAGCCTTGTTCAGTTTAAGGTATCTTTGTTGTGCCTCAAATACCATCCTAGCAATGACTGCTGTGATTATGCTTGTCACGTCTGAAGGAAGCAACGACAGGTCGATAATTGTCAGTGATTCTTTGTTATCCGAACCAATATATTCGCCCAACCAATCACTCAACTCCAGTGATGTGTCATCTATCACCTTTTTCACTCTCACATCCGACAAAAGCGTCTTGATGCGGGGCATCAGTGTCACTATATAGTCTGTAGTATTGAGAATTTCTGCATTGGCTTCAATGGAGCGCACAAAATTATCACCTGAAAATGGAATGGGACTGTCTTCATCTGTTGGAAGGAACTCCTCTTCTCTACCCCCTGCTTTCAGATATACTTCCTTTAAAAGAGCAATCAAATCATCGACATCTGCTCTGGTGTAGTCATAATGTGGATATTGCCCGCTCCTTGCTACTATCAGTTCATTAGCTTTTACACTAAATGCCTGAATTGCATTATTGAGATCATCAGAGAAACCGTCCTCACTCGTAATGCCACTGACCAATTTTTCAAAAGATTGATGGAAGTTCTTAGGCAAGGGGAATTTACCCCATGGGGTTCCAGAGGCTTTGCAAACCTGAATAGTATCTATCGCCGTCCTTACGAAACTTGCTAACTCGCTTTGTCTCGACACTTCTTCAAATACATTTCCACTCCTCACAGACTTCAGCGCATGCACTATAGTTGTCCTATGTGTCTTTGGCGAAGCCTTGGTGAAGCCACACCATTCATCCGTATTCCAGAACCAGAGAGGTACTTCTAACTGTTTTCTGCCGTCACCATCCTCTATATTCACGGAATAAATATTTGCCTCCTTCTTATCTGCAAACGCCTTGCTGTATTCTCCATTTGGGTCAAGCACAATAAACCTGCTATTGACTGGAATGTCTTTTTTTGTCTTACTGATGTTTGCGCTTTCCAAAGACCACCTGATAAGCCCTGCTACAGAACATGACTTGCCACTTCCCGTATTGCCAAGGACTGCCAGATGCCTACCAAACAACCTGTCTGGGTCTATCATCACCTTGGCATTTCCTACCAGAGGACTATTGCCTATATACACTCTTCTGTTCTCGCCAGACTCAATAATCGATTTTAACTGAGTTTCTGTCGGTAGGATAACAATGTCTCCAACAGATGGAAATGTTTCAAGCCCACGCTTAAACTTATAGCCTTTTTCTGAAGCAATTAGAGTCCCTACCGGTTGTAGTTCCATCTTCCTCAATGGGAAAGGCAAATCAATCAAACCAAAGTCTTGGAATCCGCTTCGTTTCGGGTATGGAGAACGTTGGATGGTTATCCACGAAACTTGCCCCACCACGAACCCTAAGTCCACAGGAATCATCACATACCCGTTAATACGTGGAAAGTTTCGAGGTGTCCCAGTATTTAGCGCCACACTGTCTGGTGACTCAATATCCAGTTGCACCTCTATTCTGTCAGGCGAGATAAATTCCACCGTCCCTACTCTCAGCGAGGCTAACTGTTCTATGGGTGTTGTTGTCATTTTGCAAGTGTTGATTGTAAAGTTGATGTTGTGGTGGTAGAAGATGTAGCGGAACCTGTCAAAGATGTAGCAGTTGCAGAAAGGGAAGAAGCGCTTGAAGCCGCTCCCATACGATGTTGCAGAAGTTCTGCCATGCGGATAGTGGTTCTGTCAATAGCAGATTTTGGTAAATAGTCGTTAGCCAGATTGGTAATGTTACCTAGGTTACTACCCATCAGCACAGACATCTGCGCATAGTGAGCGGATTCATAATAGAATTGTAGGATTCTTCCAATCGGGTCGTTGAAAGAAATAACGACCAGATGTGTAGAAGGAATCGTAAGCATATCATGAATAACACGGTTGATATGTTCGTCCCCAAAACCATAGCCATATGTTACCAAAGTACTGTTAGGCCGGCATATAGCCGCGGCAAAGTCTCTGAAAAGTTCCACGTATGGATATTCTGCAGTCTCTCGGTCTTTGGCAGAATTGGGATATATCATCAGCTTCAGTGAATCAGCCCCTTTCAAACCTGGAGCATTCAAATAAGGAGCAATATCATCAGCTCCAAATGGTAATCCTATTCGTCTTATTTCGTCCTCATTTTGTACCCAATCAACAGAACCGTGTAACTTGGTCAATCGGGCAACACCTTCTAAATAGCGAGGCTCACCACGTATTCCTGGCGGATTATAGTGAATATCAAGATTTAGTCTGGATGAACGGAATATGGGCATCATTGTTCCCACAAACCTATCCATCAGATGAATACCTGCCAATTCTGCGCCTACCTCTATCAATCGGTCATAGTTTGTAGTAAAGATATTCAGCCTCTCGCGGTTTCCCGTTCTGCTTGCAAAGCTCAATAAAAAGTTTACCAATACGGAATAAGCATTTTCACGTTTATCGTCTGCTGCAGTTGCAATAGCCTTTTCTGACTCCAAAATCGACTTGGCAAACGCACTGATGATAGCATTTAGCTCCTTTTCTAATGAATCTGCTTCCGTGTTTTTATTCAAAATCTTAAGACCACGCAATAAATCATTTGCAGTCCTAATCTGATCTTCTATATTTCCGCTATCACGTCCGCTGGCTTTTGCAGATTTCTTGGCTGCCTCTTCAATCTCGTTTTTATACGTTGTGAAAGAGCTTGCAGCCATCGTTGTGCCACCACTACCACCAGCCAAAAAACTAACGGCATTGGTTATTCCAGAACCACAGAGTAGCGATAGGTGCTCTGACTGAAATAGAGAAGTCAACCATGGCTCAATACGTGTACGGAACACAGATTTGTTTATTTTCCCATCATTCTCGGGCAACCATCCACAGCTATCTGCATTCTGTATATTACCATCCTTATCAACGAGAATCAGCTCACGGTCATCACGAGTTTTGATAACGTTTCCACCATTGCTAAGCACGTTTTGAGTTTCTTTTATAACATCTTTCATATTGAATTATTATTTGCATTTTTATCAGGACGTTTTTTATAGATTCAAAGCAATTTTATATACTTTCCAACCTTTCCATCAATCGTCCCAGTTCGGAGTAGGTATAATCTCTGTCACTCTTCATTTTCTCTTCCACAGACCGATTGGCATTGGCCATAGCTTTTTCAAGACTGCCACCATTGTGCTCAAAGTAATTGTGTAGTCCTTTGGTCTTGATGAAGAACTCTATCGTTTTCCGATACTCGACACATTGGTTCAGGTCTTTGAGCAAAGGCACCTGCTCTTCATATGGACGTGAGGTGTAACGGAAATAGTAGAGGAAGAACAGTTCGGTGCAGCGGTGAGTCTCGAAGAACTCCACCTCGCAGTAGATGCCTTTCTTTGGTTTGTCGATAGGCTTGGCGTACTTTGCTTTTAGCTTCTGGTATTGTGAATGTTCTGGCTCCTTGTCCTTTGTGTCCATGTCGATGATGCAGAAGATATGGCTGTAACCCATTGCCACACCCTCTGCAATCTTGGCTTCCAGTTCCTTGATATTGGTATGCTTCGGATAGTCTGGCTTGATGGTCAGACGCTTGAACACGTCGCATAAGGACTTGAAGTAGAAGAACTCCGTTGGCCCTTCACCTAGGATGAGTGCTGTTTGTCGTAGTTTTCCCATATCAGTCCTCCAGATTTATAAAGATACTACCAAGTTCTGGCTTGGCACCCAGTCGGCCAATGCGATATGAATTGTAAAGCGACAGATTCTTGTGCAAACCGAAGGAGTCGCCACGGGCATATTCGGACGAAGCAGTCTCCTTGTTCTTCTCGACAAACCATACCACACCTCTGTTCTCATTAATCATATCCTGCGACAGAAGGGTGGTCTCCTGACTCGTGATAACCAGCTGCGACTTGTCGGAGTTGAAGATGAAGACGTTGAGATAATAGTACAACAGGTCGTTGTGCAGATCCTCACCCAGTTCATCAAGATAGTACACGTGAGGACTCGTTATCAAGTCGTATAATGCATCGAGAATGCGGATATACTTTTGAGTACCCTTTGACTGCCATCTGAGAGGAATGTCGAAGTCACCATTGTCGGAATGGTTTAAGAAAGTGATAGAATCAGTAGTAGGCTTCAATAGGACATTTTTCATCTCCTCAGGGATGTTCTCTTTCTGGATGCGCTCGCGGAAATCGTTAGGCACAAACCGGTCTTCTACAACAGGACGATACTCCAAAATGTTCAAGTCTGCCTTCTGAAGCATGGTATTATAGAACTTACGTTTCTTGGGATTACTATAAGCATCCTTCAGGATTTCAACAAGTCCTTTTTCCACATCACCATCCACATCGTGATAATTGGCCATAATCCAAGCGTGAAGTGTGTTGAATGGAGCTATATCTTCTTTCAAGGCTGCCTTTCGGCATACGGACAGCACGCTGTGGTTGTTTAGTGTGTTTTCGCGGATGCTATCTTGTGTCTTGACTTGCAGTTTGAGGCTTGCACCAAACTTGATGTCGGCCTGTACGTTCTCCCCCACAAAACTACGCTCATAGAACAGCGATTTCGATTTGTTGGGGTAATAGTACAAGGCTTCACTCAGAATGTGCTTGCCGTTGAATGTGACGTCGTAGTCATATCGGGTACCATCGGCATAGAATGATACGTGCATTTCTGTTGGCTCATCTTTGGTAAGCACAAAGGGTATGCAACCGCCGATTCCTACGGTTGCATCCGACTTTGGCATGACCAACAAACGGAACACCTCGTTCATGGCAATCAGCATGTTTGACTTACCGGAAGCGTTTGAACCATACAGGATGCCCAACTTGTACAAGAACACACCATCAGCAACTTCGGAGACAAGTTCCGAAGAAGGTCCCTTGGCCACGAAACTTAATTCCTGCTTGTCGCGAATGGAAAGATAGTTCTTTACCCAAAAATCTCGTATCATACCTAAAATATTTTATTTGTTTTTGTAATTTTGCTACAAAAATACAAATAATTTTTGAAATGGACACCACGTCTATCATTCATTTTCGTAATTACGATACGTTTTTATGTATATTTAACTATAAAATAGATGCCGAGATAGCAAATTAGCACCAGTTTATGCTCCGAAGTAGTTATCCGATAGCTCATTCCTTCTCTTTCACTTCAGCAACACGACTGAATTGGTAATAGTTCGCGATTCCCCTCTTGACGTATTCTCACGCGCACAATACAAATATGGTATTATCATCGTCCTCAAACTTATACCCCAAAGCCAGTAGGTTGTTCAAAGTAAAACTGCGACAGACCGTCGCAGTTTAAAATCTCCATCGAAAGAATCATCCACTTTAAGTCATAATAATAACTCAAATTCTGCACATTTTAGTGTTTTTTATGGTTTAGTAAAGTTAAAAGTGTTAAATCTTCGACTTTTTTATCGCTCATAGAATCTACGTCATCACTTTTCTACCGTTTAATAACGAAAGTTCTGATAGATAATTAGTTATAGATACTATGAATATTCCACGTAGTGGAGCGTTAGCCAAGATTCTAATGTACGCAAGACTAAACAATGTGTGGGTATTGCATCCCTTTTGGAGAAAAGTGTCTCTTGTTCGATAGAATCAATAATATTATCGAAAATATAGAATATTGAATTAAAAAAGAAAAGCACCCAATGGCATTGGGTGCTTGCATATCATGGCGGCGGTGCCTGCATATATCGCATTACTCTGCCTTGTCGTATTTCTTGCGAATCATCTCTATCTCATGGATCAGCTCAGCGTAGTGGAGGGCGTTGAGGCTGGTGGATGGCAGAGAAGACTGCTGTTTGCGGCAGAACGACTCCACGGTGTCGAGATGCTGGTGCAGGAAGAGACGGGCATCGGAGTTGGAGGCACTGAGGCTGAACGTGCTCTTGTCCTTCGACGGATCCACATTGATGTCCTGGTTGAGCGTGTTGATGTAGGCACGCTCCAGCTGACGGCGGTAATAGTCCTGCTTGTCGCCTTCTTTGCCCAGCGGCTTCCACACAGCGTGGAAGAGGTCGGAGAGGTATTCCTGCACGGGATAGGGCTTGAGGGCACGCTGGCTCTTCTTGTACTGGTTGGCCACCATACCCGACGAGAGCAGGTAGGAGACGAGCGTGCGTGCGCGGTTCACGATCTCGTCCTCGGCGTCGAGGTTGAGCTTCGTACAGATGCTCGTGGGATAGAGCCACAGTGGAGCCTCGAAGACATTGCGGGCACACCAGTCGATGGCTTCCTTCTGTACGTCGCGCGGTACGACTTCCGTGACGGGCATGCCGGGGATTGTGTTGGTATAGATGCCGCCGATGTTGCGCTGCACATGGAGACAATAGCGGGCAAACTGCGAGCGCACGGACTTATGCATCTCTTCGAGATCGTCGTACTGGCCGTCGGGTTGTGCCGTCCACTTCTCAAGATTGGCGACGACGCGCTTTAAGTTCTTGATGCCATAGTCGCTGGCTTTCATGTTGTCGTCGCCGAGACTCTCGGTCTGGCTGCGCGGATCCTGACCGCGTCCCTCGTCACCGCAGTAGGCCAGACGATGGTCGCGGCGGAGCGCCTCGCTGACTTCCGTGCGCAGCTGCTTGGCTTCTTTCCACGGATCCTTGAATTCCGGACGATACTGGTAGCCCCATTTGATGGCCCACTTGTCGTAGACATTGATGCGTGGGAACAGTCCGCGCTCCGACACGCCGTCCTCTGGCTGGGCCACATAGTTGAAGCGGGCATAGTCCATGATGCTCACCGTGTGGCCGTTGGCCTCCACCCACTTTTTGTCGCGGAGCTTCTCCACGGGTGTGGCACTGCTGGCGATCATGTTGTGGCGCAGGCCGAGCGTGTGGCCAACCTCATGGGAAGAGACAAAGCGGATGAGCTCGCCCATGAGCTTGTCGGGCAGTTGCATGGTCTGCGCACGCTTGTCGAGTGGTCCGCACTGGGTGATATACCATTTGCGGACGAGGTTCATCACGTTGTGGTACCAGCAGATATGGCTCTCGATGATCTCACCGCTGCGCGGGTCAACGATGCGCGGGCCGTAGGCGTTCTCGGTCTCGGAAGGCAGATAGCGCAGGAAGCAGTACTGTGCATCGTCGGGACTGATGTTGCTGCCTTTGGGTACTTCGCGGGCTATGATGGCGTTTTTGAATCCGGCAGCCTCGAAGGCGGCGTTCCAGTCGTTGATGCCGGCGATGAGATAGGGCACCCATTTCTTTGGCGTTGCCGGGTCGATGTAGTAGACGATCTGCTTTTTCGGTTCCACGAGCTTGCCCTGCTGATAGGCTTTGGGGTCCTTCGGCTCCAGGCGATAGCGGCTGATGATGGCGTAGCCCTTGGAAGGAGCACCGTCGGAGAAGCGGGTCTGACGTGTCTCGAAATAGCCGACACGCTCGTCGGCGATACGGGGTTGCATCGGCTTCTCGGGCAGGAGCACGAGGCTTGTGTTCATGCCGAAGGTGACAAAGCCGGTCTTTGATGCCGGCATCTTGCCGTCGGGACAACTATAGGTGCGCAGCGTTTTCACCTCCACGTTGATGGGATAGACCGTCATCGTGTCGACAAAGCTGCGGTCAGCCTGCAAGGCCGTGACGTTGACGATCTTGCGGTCTGACGATGAGAGTCCGAAGATGTTGTTGTCCTGAACGAAGAACTTACCCACCTCCACGAGCATGTCACCGGTCTTGGGATTCTTGCCGATGATGTCGAACTTCGCCACGATAGGGTCGGCGGTCGACTTCTCGACGAGCTGCGCCATCTGTTCCTTTGCGTCAGCGACCTGCGTCTTGGCATAGGCACGGAGCAGCAGCGTCTTGTCGTCACGCTTCTCAAAATAGATGGTACTGTGGTTGACCTCCTCGCCGGGCAGTTCCTTGAAGGCCTGCGGCACCGAGGTGAAGCGTGTCACGGCCAGGAGCATGCGGTCGGTGATGCTCTGCGGTACCTCGAAATACCATTTGTCCTCGATATGTCGCACGGTGAAGAGTCCGTTACGCACCGATCCGCCTTTCTTCACGAGTTTGTCGTAGGCGTTTTCCTTCTTGGCGGCTGTGGAGTCCTTCCTTGCCTTGTCGGTGGGCTTTTTCTTCGTGATCGAGTCGCCCAGGACGGTAGAGTCCTTGCGCGCAACGCTGATATTGTCGGCATAGAGGCGATTGATGCTGCTATGGCTGCTGGCCGGCAGGGCAAAGACTGCGGTCAGTGCAGCGCAGAGTGTCAGTTGTCTGAAGTTGATATTCATATTATTGATTGATTAGAGCATTCCATCTTCTTTCGATGGGGTGGATACATATTATTGTCTGATCAGAGTTGTCAAGTTGCTATTCGTTGTTGGTCAGATTGGGATTCTTCTTTCTTGCGTCTTCAGGGAAGGGGATCACGTAGAGCTTAGAGTCGGGAGCGAGCGTATAGGTCTTGTGCTCCGTGGTGGTGTCGACGAGTGGGAAGGTGCGTGTGATCGTCTTCTTATAGTCTTCTTCCGTGTTGAACCGTTTGAGGTCCCAGAAGCGATGGAAGCCGAAGAGCAGTTCGCGGCGTCGCTCGTCAATGACGTTTTGGACAGCCTCCTTGACGTTGGCCGGCGTCTGCAACACAGCGACCTCCCCGACGATGCGCTTGGCACGCAGCGTGTTGAGCGTCTGGGTGGACTGTGCGAGCTGGCCCAGACGAGCCTCGGCTTCGGCTTTGATGAGATAGACCTCGGCCGTGCGCAGACCTACCGACGAATAGAAGAACTTGCTGTAGGTGATGCTGGTGTTCCACAGTGCGGCTCCGCTGCCATTGTCGAAATAGTAGACCGAGTTACCCGTGGTCTTGAAAAACAAGTTCAACCGCAGGTCGTTGCTGCCATAGAGCTTGACGAGTTCGGGGCTGATCATGCCGTAGGTGTAGGCCGGGTTGTCGGAGTAGCTGCCCATATAGGCATAGTTGAGCACCTCGGGATTGCCGCCTTTGGCATAGGTCTTCACCTTAGTGGGTCCGCCCTTCTTCTGCAAGTCGATGTAGTCGATCAGGTCGCTTTTGAGTGCAAGACTTTGATTGGCATCGTCGAGTGCCTGCTGCCAGTCGTGATGGAAGAGATGCACGAGGGCTGAGAGGGCGTAGCCGAAAGCCAGACTCGGGTGGTAGACATCCATGGGCTGCTGTTTGAGCAGAGGCAGAGCTTCCGCGATGTCCTTGAGGATGAACTGATAAGTCTGTTCGACGCTGGCCTTGGCAGGCTTCGCCTCCAGGTCGTATTTGTCCATGATAGCCACGCCGCCGTCGGTCTTGGCGGTGGCGGGGTTGTAGGCGCGGGCAAAGGTGTTGACGAGAACAAAGTGGTCCCAGGCCCTCATGATTCTGGCCTCGGCCTTGGCCAAGGCCTTGACCGAGTCGGCACCGGCACTGTCGTCGACGCGCGAGAGCACGATGTTCTCACGCAGGATATAGTTGTAGCAGTTCTCGTAGAGATTGTTGTCGGCGAGAACGTTGCGGTCGGCCTGCTCGTTGAACGTGGTGTTGATGCCGTCCCAACTGATATTTTCCTTTCCGATGACATTCGATTCTTTGATCCAGCAGTTGTCGCTGAGCATGGCAAAGGCCGAGGGATAATAGGCGCGTGCCGGGTTGGCGACGAGCTCGAGATACTGCGTCGCGGAGTCCACGGTGATGGCCCCCGTGGGCGTGATGTCGATGTAGTTATCGCACGAGGCCAGCGAGATGGTGGCAGCGGCGAGGAATGCGTATATTGCTTTGTGCATGATGTGTGGTCTATATATAATAAGGTGTAAGTGTGGATCGAACGATGATCGCGGGCCGTCAGAAGCTCGTGGAGAGTCCGATGGCGAAGGTGCGTGGGATAGCCATGCCTCTCGTGCCGCTGTTCATGCTGTAGCTTTCCGGGTCGATATGGTGTCCGGCCTTGCAGGCGGTGAAGAGATTGTTGACCTGAAACGAGAAGCGTGTCTGTCCCAGATGGATCGCACTCGTCCACTGTGTGGGCAGCGTGTAGGCCAGGCTGACGGACCGCAACTTGATGTAGTCGGCGTCGGCTACCTGCACATCGCTGTAGCGCCACCACTCCGAGAACGTACCGGCGTAGGCCTGCGCTGTTTTGTCCATGTCGAGATAGAGGCGCGGCACGTTGTTCGTTGTGCTCCACCGGTTGGTGATGTCATTGGTAACAACATCCCAAGCCGCAAGGTCGGCAGTGGGCAGACGCAATTTGTTGCCGCCGGAATAGACGAAGAAGGCGTTGAACTCCAGTCCGCGCCAGCCCACATGCAGGTTCAGCGATCCGTTGTAGGTGGGTGTGAGCGTGCCCATGTTGCGCAGTGCGGCAGTACCTTTGAGCGAGGATGATGTCGTGACGCTCTTGACATTGCCCTGCTCGTCGAACGTAGCCATCTCGTTGCCGTTCTCGTCTTTGATGACGGGATAGCCGTTGACGGTGCGGCTGTAGGTGTAGGCCCATAGCGTGTTGTAGCTCGTGCCTTGCCAGAGATAGTTGGTGGGACTGAGGATGAACAGGCTGGCGTAGTCGCTCTCGCTGTGGTCCACGGCGAGCATCTTGTTGCTGTTGTGGGCATAGGTCAGCGTGGCTCCGATGTTCCAGTCACGGTTTTTATAGATGGTGGCGTTGAGGGTAAGCTCAATGCCTCGGTTGCGCATCTCGCCATTGTTGATGACATGGCTCTTGGCGCCGACGGTGGGATCCATGTATTTTCTGACGAGCAGATCGCTGGCGTGGCGGTTGTAGTAGTCGATGGAACCGCTAAGCCGGTTGTCGAGCAAGGCGAAGTCGACACCGAAGTTGGTCGTTGCCGTCTTCTCCCAGCGCAGGTCGGGATTTGGCAGGTCGTCGTCATCGTATTTGAGATACTGCGTCTTGACGGGGTTGCTCTGTGTCTTGTAGGTAGCCACGAAGTAGGTTGTCGAACTTTGGTCGACGTTGCCGTTGACGCCATAGGTCGCGCGCAACTTCAGATAGTCGAGCCATGTGACAGAGCGCATGAAGTCTTCTTCCGAGATATTCCAACCGGCACCGACGGACCACAGCGGATGGTGCTGGTCGTTGGTATTGACGCCGAAGAGGTCGGCCTCGTCCCAACGGATGCTGCCCGTGAGGTTGTATTTGTTGGAATAGGTATATCCGGCGTTGGCGTAGAACGACGCATAGCGGTGGCGTGTGTCGTGCTGTGTGGTGGTCAGTCCGCCCATGGTGATGTTCTTGTCAAGCACGGCGCTGTGCCAGCCGTCGGTGCGCATTGTCTCCCAGTCCATCGCCTGCGAGGTGAGCGTGACGGGGTTGTAGCCATACATCAGTTGTTCGACCATGCGCGGGTTGTGGGTCTGTCTGAGCTCCAGTCCTGTGATAGCGGTGACGTGGTGATTGCCTGAGAACTGATGGTCGAAGCTGATCTGGTTGCGCAGCGTGTAGCGGCTGTAGTTCTGTGAGCCCTGATAGTATCGTCCGCCGGTGGGAATCTGTGCTTTGCCATTCTCGTCGATGCCCATGTTGTAAGTCATGCGCATGAGATAGTCGTTCTCAGCGTCGTAGGTCTCGTTGCGCTGCTGTGCCCACTCGTATTGGTACATCAGATTGTAGCGCAGCATCTTCAGGAAGCGTGCTTCCACGTTGACAAAGGGCCTCAGGCTGACACGGCGCGAGCGTGTGACGCCCTGGCCCAGCGCGTCGAGGACGTTGAAGCCAAAGCTCTTGTAGGCATTGTTGCCCTGGAAAGCGTTGACGACACTGCCGTTGACGCTGCTTCCGGCATAGCCGCTCTGATTGACATAGGGCGAGACGACGCGGTTGCCGTTAGCATCCTCGATGCTCATATAGCGCTCCTGGAAGTTATAGTTGTAGTTGCCCGGTGTGTTGTCGTGCGCCAGTCTCGTGTCTATGCCGATGTTGACGCCCAGCCATTTGGTGATTTGGAAGTTGGACTTCAGATACAGACTGAAGCTATTGCTCTTGTCGTTGATGGTGCGGTTGCGGTCATTCTCAAAGTTGAACGAGGCGAAGTGCTGGCTGCCGTTGGCTTTTTGCGAGAGGCTGATGTTGTAGCGCTGTGTCAGTGCCGAACGCCATGCGAGGTCGCGATATTGCTCATAGTAGTCGTTCTTGCGCCATTGGCTGAGCGTGCTTTCAACCTGCTCCGGGGTGATGTGTCCCTCGTCGCGGTCGCGATAGAGTTGGAAGAGCGGGCTGTAATAGTTCGTTGCGAAGCTGTTGAAGAGGTTGGCCACGCTGCCGCTCTGTGCCACGCGGGCATTGTAGACATCGGTCTGATAGTCGATGATGTCGCTTGTAGAGGCCAAGTCAAGGTTGTTGAAGTTGGGCTTGGTGGTGATGAACCAGTCGGCATTGACGTTGACGCGGGTGCCAAGTTTCTTTCCCGACTTCGTGGTGATGACGATGACGCCGTTGGCCGCGCGCGCGCCGTAGATGCTGGCCGCAGCGGCGTCTTTGAGTACGGTGACGCTTTCTACGTTGTAAGGGTTGACGTCTTTGAGGCTCATGTCAGTGGGCAGGTCATCGATGACGATGAGCGGCTGCGTGCCGATATCCGACGAGAAGGTGCCGATGCCACGGAGGACAGGCGCCATCTCGCCCGTGTTGGGATTGAGTTCCATGCGCAGTCCGGCGACCTGGCCTTCGAGTGCGGCTGCGATGTCGGTATGCATCTGTCGGTTGAGTCGTGTGGAGTCCACGAAGCCATAGGCCGCTGTGGAGCGCTCTCGCGAGATCTTCTGATAACCGGTGGACACCACTTCCACGTCTTTGAGCGTGTGTGCCGTGCTGTGGAGCTTGGCGTTGATGGTGGTGCGGCTGGCCGTGATCTCCACGGGATCCAGTCCTAAGTAGGAGAATACGAGGATGGCTTTGGGGTTGCTCACGCTGATGGTGTAGTGACCGTCAGTGTCTGTGACAGCACCGAGTCCGGTGCCTTTGATTCTGATGGAAGCGCCGACGAGCGGCTCTCCGCTGTCGTCGGTGACGGTGCCGGTGATGGCGCGCGCCTGGTAAGTAGGTTTCCCCGCAGTTTGTTGTGTGCCGGTCATGCTGTGCTGTGCCCAAGTGGGAGCCGGGAACAAGAGCATGGCAGACAGAAATAAGATGGAGGTAGCCTTTTCTCTCTTCACGCTAAGCGTCGAAGCAGTCTGTTCTTTCTTCTTCTCTCTCTTCATGAAATGTATGCAATGAGGGTGTAATGTTTGAAACTTAGAAAGTTAGATTGTTGTTATGTGGTCGTATGATTCAGCATCATCTTTCACTTTAGGCTCGCAAAGGTAAGCATAAAATCCGAGAAAACGAATATGGGAAAGGACTTTTTGCGTATAGGAAAAGTAATTTTGGGCTTAGTTTGCACAGAAATTATCTGTCACGTATGGGTTCAGACAGAGACACAGAGATTGATATTTAATCTCCAACTTCTATGCGCTGAACTCATACCAGGGGCAGGCTGCACCTTAATAATCCTTAAGAGTTGGTTCTCTCATTTTGGAATGATGGCATTTATCTGTAAATTCGCAAGCTCAATCATTGAGCATAGTACATAAACACAACATTGAAGCACCGTATGAAAAGACACTCTTCGCATTCTCTAAGCCGGCTGACTAAGCGGTTGGCTATATTTTCTGTTACCCTTTTTCTTTTTTCTCCTTTGCATGGTCAGTCAGTGGTCTCGTCGCATGACAGTTGTGACGTCATCGTTCCTCAAGGATATGAAGAGTCGCGGAGCGCCAATGCCCGCCGCGTGCCTTCGCAGTTCGCCGTGCCTTCTACGGAATCGGTTATCAACAACACGGGGAAAGTATATACCTTCAGACTGGCGACGTGTATCCTGCCGGAATATGTCCAGACGGGCTTTGGCAATCCTTATTCTCCCAAGAGCAAAGCGGAGGTGATCGCGGAAGTGCATAAATGGTGGGATCAGTTAGAGAAAGACTTGAACAGTGTCTACAACGATGCGGTAGGTGTCAAATTTGAGATTGTTCGCAACGACAACCTCATCCTTTTCGGTCTTACTGACCATGGTCTGAACCTTGACGCCTATCCCAACGACCAGACGCGGCTGTTCAAGAGCAAGGAAATCATCGATCAGGTGCTCGGCAATACCAACCTGTACGACCTTGGTATCCTCATCGGCTCGCCCGGAAACGGACGCAACGGCGTGGCGCAACTTGGCGGTGCCATCAACGAGAATCAAAAGGGTAGTGCTTGGGCTGTGCGCAATACGACCACCATAGCCCACGAGATAGGCCACTGCTTTGGTGCTGAGCATACCCATTCCACCAATAGCATTTCCATCTGCACGGAGCCAGGCTCGGGGCGTAGCATCATGAGCTACGGCTCGCCCCGCGACTTCTTTTCCTTGCCCAGCATCTACCAGATGCGTGCAACGCTGGCCAATATGAATTATTATGAAGACAAAGAACGCACGCATCTGACCACTGTCATCGAGGGCAATCATACCGTTACGCCGTTTGCAGAGGAGGAGAAAGGCGAGAGGCCCCTGCTGGACAGACAGCGCATCAAGACGGAATACACCATCACCAAAGGCAGCAACTTTCAGTTCTTTCTGCCCACCGTCACCCGCAACGACGGAGGATACCGTTATAATGCCAATACTTTTGACGTCTCCAAAAACGACACAGAGCATGAGAATACCCTACGGCCGGCATATAAGGAGACAGAGGACAGCGTGGTGATGTTTGTGCCTCACTGCATTGCGCCTGACGCACTTAGTGAGGTGGAGAAGAAAGACGGCACCATGCACTTCGAGCAATACTCTGATGCGTCCGAAACAGGCAGTTACACTTTCTTGGCGGCTGTGCGCAACAACTCACGTTACGATGCCATGCGCATCAAACTCAACATTGTTGACGGGGAACCGTTCCAGATTACGAGCGTCGTCTCGCCGTCGAGGTCGCTTGAAAGCTATGGCATTGGCAGGACGTATACCATTCGGTGGAACAACTGTGCCGGGCTCTACGGCAAGGACAGCAAGGTGCGCATCCTGCTGTCCGACGACTTCGGAAAAAGCTATAAGTATGTGTTAGCCGACGATGTACCCAATTCGGGCGCGTGCGAGTTCGTGATGCCTTATATAAATATAGGTAAGGTGGACTATAAGGGATGGCCCAACTTCAAGACGGGCGGTGGCCGTCTGAAACTGGAGGTGATCGGTGAGGCTGCTTGCGATATCTATCCCCGGGAAGACTATACTTACCAGAATGAAGTCGTAGCAAAAGGGTGGGAGTTGCAGACCGCTACCCAGCGCGGACAGTTCAAGACGACTGATGGCAGCCGTCTGCCAGACCCTTTCGTAGAGGCAAAGAGCCTTCAGGATATTCCGGCTATGCCGACTAATATTGTTGCTTACCACAAAAGTGCTCCTGCCAAGACCTTTGCCTGCACGGCATCTGAGACGCATGAGGGTGATCTTGTCAGACGCAGTTGGAAGGCAACGGTCAGCTATGGCGGTTCCAACACCGACTACACTTATACGCAGCTGATCAGACTTCCCCACACCGTCTCTGCGCAAGCACTTGTGCGCGCTGCCGCCCAGCAACTCGCGCCCATGGCTCAAGTGCTTTACCACAACATGGGTGAGATGGGTTATCCTGACGAAGGGTTGTCTGCGGCTAAGGCTTTTAAGGCTGCATACGTCAAGGTGTTTGAGGGCAACGACATTGTCAGCGGAGTTCGTTCTGCGGATGTTGATGAACTGAAAGCGGCGATGACAGTACTCACCAAGATTGGTGATGATGATATTGTCAAACCCGAGGAGGGCAGATATTATCAGGTGCGGGCCTATCTGAGTCCCCACGACCGCGACACCTATTTCTATATGGTTGATGACGGTACCGGCGAGAAGCTGGTCAGGGACGCCGACTTCGCGAATTATATCACAGCGAGCCAGAAGCAGACGGCACGCTGGCGTTGCTATCAGCAAGACGGCAAATATCACTTTGTCAGCGACAGGGGCAATGAACTGTTCAGCGCCTATGTTCCTAAGGGTGGTAGTCTGGACGCAAAGGTGAGCGACTTCTACAATTTCAGCAATTCGGGAACTGGACGTACGCTCGCACGCGGTTATTCCTGGGGTGCCTTCACCATCCTCAACACCCAGGGCTACGGTTGTCAGGTGGGTCTCAACGGTATGTTCTCTGTTGTACGGGGCGTCGGCAATGGTCCGATGAGCGCAGACCAGCGAACCAACTGTGTCAATGGCTTGATCGTCTCTACCGACTTTCAGTTTGTGCCCACCGGAGAAACATACACTACGGGCATTGCGACGATCGCCAAGAAGACCGCCGCATCATCACCCAGTGTCTATACGCTGGATGGCCGAAAGGTTGAAACAGATATCAGCAACCTGCCAAAAGGGATATATATTATCGGTAACAAGAAAATAATCATCAGATAAAGGGGCACAGTGGATATTTTCCTGTGAGCAGCGATCTGTTATCTTCTCTGAATCGGCTACAATAGTTAGCAGGAAAGGAAAATAGTTCATGACGAGAATCGCTATCGCGCAAAATTGCGCACGGAAGCATAAAAAAGCACAAACGAGAGACTTTAAATGACACCTCGTATACCACTTGCTGTGATTCTTGATATCTATGGAGATGGTCGTCCTCAAATAAGAAAACAGATAGGAAGAAAGTTCTATACTGTAACCTTTACATATGATAGTACTGCCGTTAAATTTGATTTTGGATTTGCAGCAAGAGTCAGAATATGGAAAAATATAGGAGAACCATTGGATGTAATATTCGGTAATGGTATGGGAAGAAATTTTCTCTTTGAAACCTTTGTAGAGCAAACCAATCACTCACCAAATGACTTTGAGAAAATGGCTTCTGACTCTATTGTCAAAGTACCATTGCAAACTGTATATGAACCAGAGGCTATTTGGAACGACAATAGTGACAAACAAGATGAACGGCTACGATAATAAGCCTGTATGATGAAATAACACAAGGAATAAAATAATCTTGAAATCTCATTCAAGTTTTTGATTTCTTTTGCGTTTATTGAATAGTTATAACCCTTTAATATCAAGTAGCGTATGAAAATTAGAATAATTTTTATGACATTAGCAGCTTTGCTCTGTTTGGCAAGTTGTAGCGATGATGATTCTGGAATCCAGCTCACTGAAGACGAAGTAGTCGGTGATATAATTACTGGTAAGCAGATAGTTATTAACACTCTTACAACCTATACCGATGGTGGCTGCAAGGTGAATGTTAATGGAGCCAAAGGTAAAGTATCTGCAACATCTTCTGATGATAGTGTTGCCAAGGTTTCGTGTTCGTCAAATGAGTCAGAGAAAGAGATATACGTAAGTGGCGTTTCTGAGGGAAATGCTACTATAACCGTTACCGACTCAGACGGGAACTCTGCAATCTTAAAGGTAGAAGTAAAAAATTGGACTGCCCGTTGGATGATATATAAAACGATGTATGTGGTAAATAGAAAATGTTTAGTTGAAGGAGTTTCTTCCAAGGATTCCGCAGCTATCGCAGCTGATGCCATAGAGAACGACAAGTACAATAAATATTATACTTTCCGTAATCCTACATATTTTGGTGTTAAAACCAAAAGACTTACCATAGCTGACAGTGAAGGAAATATACGTATGGAGGGAGATCTTAACATCCAACAAAATGCTGATAATACAGAAGTTTGGTATTTGTTGCCTTTCAAAGATTATAGAGCAGTTGTCTTGGCTACATTCTATAGTGACGGTGAGAGTATCTTTAAAGATGTGACAGATAATTATAAGAAGACTTATCCTCACATTAAAAAGGTAGAGCTACAAGCCATTTGCGCAATAGAGGAATTGGAGCCGGACAAATAATAGAAGTAGGGATTGCATTTATATCTGGATGAGTGCAATATGAAGATACATGAAGTGGTGCGATTAAAATTATCGAAAAAAGCAACTGTGGAATAATCTTTTTTAAGATAATAGTTTGCTCTAATCCAATATAAATCTGTATCTTTGAAACTAGATAAACGTTCTGTAACACAAGAAACGGAAGAGGCTGAGAAACAATGCATTGCATTTGTTTACACAATGCAGTGCGGATGCTGGAAAATCGTATCTGCTTATCTCCCTATAATATCTGTGTTCAGCGTCCTTGCAATAATACAGGCCGATGTTGTCTATCGTGACTGGGATGTTGAGGTGATTCATTTTGTCTTGATGCTTTCAAAGTCCTCACGCGAGAGCTTCCTCTTGAGGCGTTTAGTGATGGTAAAGTGTATCCTTGCAGGATTGATGGGCGGTGTCGTCTTGCCTGCAAGAGGTCTTCCGATGATATCATAGAGCATGGCGCAAAGCTCCGTCAGTGCTGGCGGCATGACCGACGGCTTGGCATACAGCACCTTTATTCTGTCTTTCTTTGTGCTATAGAAATAGCCGATGTCGTCGATGTCGATTGTGATGGGCTTTTGGACTGCTGCGATGGACTTCATTTTTTCTTGGATGAAAGGGATGTATTCCTCTGCAACCCTGCCGATAAATAGCAAAGTGCAATGAAAGAACTTCTCTTCCTTGCCGTCGGGCTTGAAAAGTTCCTTCACGTCATCGGCCACCTTGTCCATGTCTGATGATGCTTCCTTAGACAGCATGAATGCTATGAATATGTTGACCATCCCAACCTAATTATTAGACTTGTAGTGTTGTAAGTAATGGTATCGTTGCTAAAAATAAAACGACCCGCCGATTTAAGCATTGTTAGGAGGCTTAGTAGGTTCTCGTATTGCAAAGATAAGGAACTTATGGCTATTGTCCAAGTATTCGCAAGGATAATTAGTAAATGCCATCGTATTTTATGTTTTCTTAGATTGTAAACCTTGTTACTGGCACCTCTGTCAACACTGGGGGGCTACTCAATCCAAACTACTCGCTTTAACTTATAATCAAGAAAAAAGAGAATAAATTGTTTGGTGGATCAAGAAAATATCGGTAATTTTGCAAAAGTTACCGACTTAATTAGTGTTAACAAATGGTTGTTGATGATATTAGGAATAACATTGAGGCAGCTCCGTATGGGACGTTGCTCTTCAATAGCAGCTATCCAGAATACGATGAAGAGTACGTTGGGAAAGTGCTCTCTGACTTGGTACGTCAAGGAGTGCTTTGTCGCTTGTCGCGTGGTATATACTTAAAAGCCAAGCATACTAAATTCGGCTTGGTTTATCCCACCACAGAGGAAATAGCCCGGGCAATAGCAGAAAGGGACAATGCGGAAATCTTGCCTACGGGTAGCACTGCGCTCAACATGCTTGGACTGTCAGACCAGGTGACCATGACTCCTGTATTCTTAACAAGTGGGTCTGCAAGAAAAATCAGTTGTGGCAATAAAGTCATTTCTTTCAAGCATGGTGTTCCACGCAACTTTGCGGTTAGAGGCAAGATGACCCGTTTGTTGGTTCAGGCTATGAAGGCTATCGGCGAAAGTGGTTTTAATACGGATTGGCAAAATGCAATTAAGAAAGTCGCATGCCGTTATCCTGAGTTTGACACCATTCAGCAGGATTTAAAGGTAATGCCTGCTTGGATTAGGAGAGAATTAAGTAAAATATTCAAATATGTCCAAAATGAGCAATTGGCAGAAGCATAGTTTAGATGAAATGATGGCCATGGTTCAATCCGTGGCATCACAAAAAAACATAGAGGACAATGCCGTTGAAAAGGACTGGTGGGTTACTGTTGTCTTAAAGGCTATCTTCAATACGACCTGTGGAAAGAGCCTTCTTTTCAAGGGTGGCACGTCTTTGAGTAAGGGCTGGCATCTCACCAATCGGTTCAGTGAGGATATTGATCTGGCTATCAATCGTGATTTTTTCGAGACTCAGCTCAACTTGCCTTTTGCAAAGTGCGAGAACAACAATCAAGTGAAAAAGCTACGGAAGGCTTCTCGTGATTTCATTCATGGGACGCTTTCGAAGGAACTTGACATTGAGCTTTCGAAGTTGGGTATAAAGGGCTATTTGGTGGAGAATGTCACAGAAACAGGAAATCCACCTAAACCGGTGGATCATGACAGCGACCCAACGGTAGTATATGTCAACTATGGTAGTATTTTCCCGTCCAGCACAAGACTTATCGATCCAAAAGTCAAGATAGAAATTAGCTGTCTGTCTATGTCCGAGCCTTACGAGGAACGGCAGATACATTCCTTGATAGAAGAAGCTTTCCCAGAAGAGGATAGTGAGACAGGGACCACAATAAAGACAGTCACGCCATCACGTACCTTTTGGAGAAGGCGCTTCTGTTGAGTGAGGAGCTTCAAAAAGATAAGCCTAGGACAATGAGGATGAGCCGTCATTTATACGATCTTGATAGACTGATGGATACAGATTATGCAGCACAGGCTCTTCATGACAAGGAACTTTACAAAGCTGTGGTAGAGCACAGGCGACGCTTCTATCATTTGGGCTATGTCAATTATGACAACGACTATCCCGACAAAATAGATTTCATACCCAAAGGCGTAAGCTTGGATGACTTTAGGAAGGACTATGAGGTGAACATGATAGATGGTTACATCTATGGTGCCGCCAAGCCTTTCCCCCAGTTGATGGAACGCATGGAGCAGCTGCTTCAACTTTTCAGAAATGTGAACCTGTCACGCTAATCTTGTCATGCAAGAATTTTGCATGACCCAAGGGAGTGGGCGAAGAGAGAAAGAATTCATTTAAGGGCTTGGATGTTTGGAAGCGCACCGAAACGCCCGTTACGATAAGACTTTTGGAAAGAATGGATCTTGCTCAAGCCCTTGAAGTCTGAGAGGGAATAGAGTTCCGAACTGCCATCCTCACCCTTCTCGGTGAACCAAACGGAGTCCTTGCGGATAAGGTCGTCGATGGTGTTGAGCAAGGGGTCATAGTGAGTGGTGACAAGGAGCTGGCTGCGGCTGTTCTCCTTCAAGAACTGCTCCAAGATGAACTCGATGAGCTCCGGATGAAGTGATGACTCTATCTCGTCGATGGACAGAAACTCATCATTGGACATGGCCTGGTAGATGGCTGCCTCAATGCCGAACGTTCTCCTCGTGCCCTGGCTTTGCATCTCGTTGGGAAGAGTGTACTTTTCCACACCCCTCGCGTTTTTGACCGTATGCTCGAAGTTTGTGTCCACCCTGTCATAGATTGGCTTGCCCTGCAACTTCTTCTTGTCCTCTTTCGAAAGGTTACCCTCGTTCAAAAGGAAGTCTCTGAAATCGGCCGGAATTGCCTCAACCTTTTTCTCAACGCTTACATCAGTAATGTTGTAGTTTTACGACAAAAACATATAGTGTTTAGAAAAGTATGTTTCATAGTAAGGCCGCTGTGGGCAGCGGCCCTCCCGGCAGCGGACATTGCTTTGCTTCAGCTTGATTCCAACGTCTTATGGTCTTTCTTCTTTTAACGCCCATCTACAATGCCATCAAGAATATTAACGAATATCGAGAATATATGCAGGATTACTCTTATGCTTCGGACTTATAGTGAATTTCTGTCTCCTCTTACCATAACCCCACGGAGAATATCAGCTGTGCGCCCTGCAACAAATCGGCAATGACGAACAATCCATGCCCTTCCCGAAAGATTGGTGCCAAGCCAGCCCCGGACTATTTTCCTTTTCTTCTTGGTGATGTCGTTGATGACAAACATTGTTCTCATGGCATCCAAACATTGTTCTCATTGCTTCAAAGCATTGTTCTCATTGCTTCAATGCATTCTTCTCACGGGGTCGAAGCCATGTTCTTATTAATCAATGAAGGCTCCCCGTAATCACTACGGAGAGCCTTTGGAATCATTAAAATCATCTGTCTTACTGAAAAGGAGTAAGTACAGCGAACCTACATAACATCTTGTAACCTAACTTTACACTTTAAAAACCTAAACTTATAGCATTATTATGAAGCTATGCTAATCACATGTTAATCATAACAAAGTCATTTCGTTGTAATGCCTAAATCACATATATATCACTAATAAATCACATCTTGATCACATTGACCGACAGCGGAGCGAGCACCACCTTGAAGGTCTTACCGGTCTTCTGCTTGGCGGTCACCGGCACGACATGCTTCGGGTTGTCGATGGAGTTGGTGTCCTCGGGCTTTGCGGCTTTCAGCGTGGTGATGGTGCCCTTGCCGGCTACCTTGCCGCCGCTGACGGTGACGGTGAGCGTCTGTGCTGTCTTTCCGCCGTTGACAACCTTCAGGTAGGTACGTCCCGAGTTGGTGTCGGTCGTTGCCGAGTAGTAGAGTTGTGGTAGTTTCTTGCCCTCATACTGCATCGTCGGCATGTCCTTGTCGGTCATTGGCACAATGCGGTTGCCGACATTCTGTGCGAACATGCACTGAGCGTAATAGGAAGGTGAGCCGTAAGCGTTGAGCGCGTCATATCCGATGAGGTCGCTCTCCCATTGCATGCCACCCTTGTTGACATTGACGAAGAGCGGTGCATAGCAGTGACCGATCAACAGGTCGGCATTGCGCTCCATGCCCGTCATCCAGGCAGCGTCGCCAAGCGCCGCATTCATGTTTGTCGTCGGCTTACCCTCGCGTGAAGCCCACTCGCCGCAGAAGATCTTCGGACCCTTTCGGTCGTATTTGTCGTATTGGCTGGCAGCCTCATACATGCCACCCGTACTGCGATAGTAGTGCTCGTCGATAACGTCGAACTTCAGTCCCGTCACGCCCGTCTCCTGAGCCCAGCGCTCCACCATCTTCTGATCAGCTGTAGAGATAAGCTGCAGCTGAGGATACTTGGCTTTGATGGCCTCATAGAACTTTTTATAGCGTCCGGCATAGGAGCCGCTCTCGTCGAAGAAGTCCTCATTGCCGATCTCGACATAGTGCAATGGGAAGGGCTCGGGATGGCCGTCGCGCACACGCTGTGCGCCCCACTTGGTCTCAGGACCGCCCGTAACATACTCGATCTCGTCGAGTGCGTCCTGGATGAAACCATCGACATAGTCGGCCGTCAGATAGTCTCCACTGAGCGTGTAACCGGCGAAGACGGCAAGGATCGGTTCTGCGCCACAGTCCTCGGCCCACTCCAGAAACTCCAGCAAGCCGAGACCGTCGGTAGAGCGATAGCCCCAAGGACTCATGTGGCCCGGCCGTTCATCGGGATCGCCGATGGTACGCTTCCAGTCGAAGCGGTTGCGGAAGTCGTTGCCCTCGACATAGTTGCCGCCGGGGAAGCGCAGGAACTTTGGCTTCATCTGGCACATCATCTCCATGAGATCCTTGCGCAGACCGTTGGGACGGTTGTTGAACGTCTCGGGGAAGAGCACCGTCTTACTCAGATCGTACGTCCCCCCGTTGTCGGCAGTGATGACGAAGCGGGCGTCCTTCGTGGCCTTGACCTTCTCGGGCACCGTCAGCTCGAAGCTCTTCTTCTGCCAGTTCTCGCCGAGTCCGTCTATCTTTGTCGATGCAAAGACCGTCTTGCCGTCGTTGCTGACGAGGCTCAGCGTGAGCGAAGCGCCGCTGCCTTTCTCGGCCTTGGCTATGACATATCCTTTATAGAGTTCTTTTGCGCGGACGGGCACACCCCAGAATCCTCCGTTGGCAATGCTTGCTCCGGCTTTGGCCTTCCATTGCAGCACGGCAGGATTGGCGCGGTTGTATCCGCCCTTCTGCGTGAGCGTGAGCTGTGAGGCCAGCGTGTCTGTTGCCAGCCAGTATTTCGGACCGCCCGAATGCCAGGGCGTCCATGGATTGCGACGTTGTCCATTGGCGTCCTCACGGAAAGAGGGATCGCGCAGGAGCTGCGCGTAAAGGCCGCCTTCGTAGGAGTAGTTGATCTCCTCGGTCATGATACCATATAGTGTAGGACTTACCGCCTTCTGGGCTTTGTCGAGTTGCAGAGTCAGCTGCTGGGCGTTGGCGCCAAGCGCTGCCATGAGCATGAGAGTAGTTAAAGCAGTTTTTGTCGTTTTCATATTTGGGTGATTTGATTTCTGCTGCAAAATTACAACATTCATCTCAATCCTACTTTGTTATTAGTCTCATAGAGTTTTGAAAAACGTATCACAATGTAACATTTACTTTGTGAGACGTTTTTTCGCCACTTTTTTGCGATGAAAACCAATATGGAACACTTTTTTTTACTATCTTTGTACCAACGAAAAAAGGACTTATAGATTAGAATCATCATGCGGAACCTTAAACAGACCTTGCTTTTCCTTATCCTATTCCTGACTTCTGCCCTCGCGGAGGCTCAGACCGGCAAACTCTACAACACCGAGAACGGGTTGTCGAGCAACTTTGCCAATCAGGTGTTTCAAGACAGCCGTGGCTTCATCTGGGTGGCTACGCGTAATGGACTGAATGTCTTCGACGGCTATCACTTTGTAGTGATCAACCGCGACAACTCCGGCTCACGCGGCTTTGACAGCAACTATATAAATAAGGTGGAGCAAGACCACCAGGGCAACATTCTTTTAGGTTCGAACAAAGGACTCCTCAGCTTTGACGGACAACAGTTCCACGCTTATAAGATCTACAACGATCAGCACAAGATCGTCAAGACCTACGTCAACGACATTGTCGTGCGGCGCAATGGTCAGGTGCTTGTCTGTACATCGGGCTACGGCATTCTCCAGCCCACCGGCAAAGCCAGTGACTACATTTGCCGTCCGGTGAAAGGTGCTTTCAGCAAGTTGAAATACATCCGCCGGATGGCGGAAGACCGGCTCGGGCGTCTGTGGATCAACACCGAGGACGGCCGCCTGTTGTGCCAGGACGCTCAAGGCCGACTGACACAACGGCTTCCGATGGGTGGCCATCAGTCTGTTAGCTCCATTGCCTGTGATGTTCAGGGCAACGTCTACGCCGGCACAACGGACGACGGCGTCTATTTCTCGCGTGGCGGCGTGGCGCCGTTCACGCAGATCAGTGCCTTGGGCAAACTCTCGGTGTCGTGTGTCTTTGTCGCGCCTTCGGGTAAAGTCTATGTCGGCAGCGACGGCTACGGCCTGTACGCCTATCAGCCGACCACCGGCGTTGTGGTCAACAACCCGTTCTATTCCAACCGCATCGACCTCACCACGGGCAAGGTCAACTCCATCATCCAGGACCGGCAGGGCAACATCTGGATGACGATGCTACAGAAAGGACTCTACATGCAGCCCGCACTTGCCTTTGACTTCGGCTATATCGGCTACCGCGCGGGCAACACCAACCCCATCGGCGGCAACTGCGTCACGCGTGTGATCTTTGGTGAGGACGGCACGATGTGGGTGGGAACCGACCGCGACGGTCTCTACCTCCTCGATGCCATGGGCAAGCAACTCCGGCACTATGCCTTCCCCAATACCATTGAGGCGCTGTGCGTCGACAATCGCCACAGAGTCTGGATCGGCAGTTATCTCGAAGGCTGCGGCTATCTCGAAGGTGGCAGCTACCATCCCGTGGACCTTGGACAAGGCGTGAGTGTCTTCGACATCAAATGCGACGCAAAGGGCAACGTCTGGCTCGCTACACTTGGCAATGGCCTTGTGGTGATCCGTCCCGACGGCACCCGACGCACCTATACAATGGCAAAAGGAGCCGATAACAACTTGAAAGTAAATAGCTTGCCCAACAACTTCCTCTTCAAACTGGCTTTCTCGCGCGACGGCAGCCGTCTCTTCGTGGCCAACTCGGTGGGCCTGGCCTGCCTCGATCTCAAGCGCAACAGCTGGGTAAGCACCTTCGGCGTGAACTGCGTCGACCAAGGCTCGTTTGCCCACAGCCTCTATGTCGACAGCCGCGACCGCGTGTGGGTAGGCAGCAACGACATGCTCTACTGCCACGACAAGACCCACTGGAGCAAGCCTCTCGTCTACACGGTGCGGCAGGGACTGCCCGACAACAGCGTCGCCTTCATGCAGGAGGACCGTCAGGGACGCCTGTGGCTCGGTACGCTCCACGGACTTTGCTTCATGGACATGCGCACGGGCAAGACCCAAAGCTTCTTTGTCGGCAATGGCTTGCAGAGCAATGAGTTCAGCGACGGTGCTGTCTCGCTCTCGGCCGATGGCCGCCGCATGCTTGTCGGCGGACCGGGCGGCATCAACGTCTTCAACCCTTCGCATATCGGCCGCACATCGTGGAAAGGCGTGGTGCATATCTCGCGCTTCCTCGTAGGCAATGAGTCGGTACTGCCGGGAATGAAGTCGGGATGGTTCACCATCACCGAGAAGCCTTGCTACGAGTCCCGCCAGTTCTCTCTGGCACAGGACGACAACAGCTTCTCGCTGGAGCTGACGACACTCACATATAATAATGTGGAGCAGGTGACCTACGCCTACAGCATCAACGACGAGGGATGGAAGACACTGGCACAAGGACAGAATGTGCTGTCCTTCGCCCATCTGCCTGCTGGCAAATATCAGTTCCGCGTCAAGGCACTCTACAATGGTCTGTCGTCAGCCGAAGAGGAATTCATGGTTGAGATCCGTCCGGCGTGGTACGCCTCCTGGCCTGCCAAATTTGTCTATCTGGTTTTGTTGGTCTGGGCCTTCTATGCTTATCTTGCCTACCGCAAACGCAAGGAGCAGGAGCACCTCACGCTCCAGGAGCATATCCATGCCGAGGAGATGGGCGAGGCCAAGCTGCGCTTCTTCGTCAATATCAGCCACGACATCCGCACGCCGCTCACCCTGATCCTCACGCCACTGCTCTCGCTCATCAAGACCGACCGCGACCCGCAGCGGCAAAACACTTACTCGCTCATGCGCCGCAACGCCGAGCGTATCCTCCACCTCGTCAACCAGATGATGGACCTCCGCAAGATCGACAAGGGTAAGATGGTCATGCACATGCAGAAAACCGATATGGTCAGCTTCATCGACGACGAGGTGCAGCTCTTCCAGCAGCAGGCCAACATCAAGAAGATACACTTTGCCTTCCACCACGACAGCGACATGCTACCCGTGTGGGTGGACCGCGACAACTTCGACAAGGTGATCATGAACCTGCTCTCCAATGCCTTTAAGTTCACGCCGACGGGTGGCGAGGTGACCATCAGCCTGACACACACCGACACCGACGCCATTATCACCGTGCGCGACACGGGCTGCGGTATTCCGAAGGACAAACTCGAGACGATCTTCCAGCGCTTCTATCAGAGTCCTACCAGCATGGGTGAGCGCAACACGGGTACAGGCATTGGCCTAGACCTCACCCGCTCGCTCGTAGAACTCCACTACGGTACGATCACGGCGCACAACAACAGTGAGGGACCGGGCTCTTGCTTCGTCGTCACCCTACCCTTGGGCAACAGCCATCTCAAACCCGAGGAGATGCTCGCCGACGACGGCAGCATGACACCCGCTCAGCACGACGACAGTGAGGCCGACAAGCAACTGGCTCAGGAGCTCAAGGACATGGAGGCTGACCCGCTCGTGCACCCGGTGGCATCGCGCGACGACAACAGCAAGCCCACGATTGCCATTGTGGAGGACGACGAAGAGATCGCCAGCTATCTACAGACTGAGTTGAGCAATGAATACAACGTCCGCTACTATCCCAACGGCAAGGTGGCACTCGCAGAAATCCTTAAGGACATGCCCAATCTGGTCATCAGCGACGTGATGATGCCTGAGATGGACGGCATCACGCTCTGTACAAAGCTCAAGTCAAACATCAACACCAACCACCTGCCCGTCATCCTGCTCACCGCCAAGAGCCGTGACGAGGACCGCATGGAGGGCTTGGAGACCGGCGCCGACGCTTATGTGGTGAAGCCGTTCAACATGGACATCCTTCGCCGCACCATCGCCAACCTCCTTGCCGTGCGCCGTACGCTGAAGAATAAGTTCACCGGTCAGGAGGATCAGGCCGATAAGATCACCAAGGTAGACGTGCAGACACCCGACGACAAGTTCCTGCAGCGCGTCATGGATGTCATCAACGACAACCTCAGCAACTCTGACCTTGGCGTCGACGACATTGCGGATCGTGTGGGCATCAGCCGTGTGCACCTCTATCGAAAGATGAAGGAGCTCACCAACCAGACACCGCACAACTTCATCAAGAACCTGCGACTGAAGCAGGCTGCCCGCCTGCTCGAGGATCCGAAGCAGAGCATCACCGAGGTGATGTACGCCTGCGGCTTCTCCAACTCAGCCAGCTTCTCCACGATGTTCAAGAATATGTACGGCATGTCACCGAGGGATTATCAGAGGTCGAAGATGTAGGAGCCTCACCCCCAACCTCTCTCCAAAGGGAGAGGGAAGGAGCCTCACCCCCAACCCCTCTCCAAAGGGAGAGGGGAGGAGCCTCACCCCCAACCCCTCTCCAAAGGGAGAGGGGAGTGATTACTTCCAAGGAGTGAAAGCGATGGGAATGAAGCGACGGGGGTATCCCCGTCCTAACCTCGAAGAACATTATTACCTCTAATGCCGTTAGGACGGGGATTACCCCATTCCCTAAATTCCAATCACATTCGCAAAAATTCGTTCAAGCGCATGCATATTCAAACTACATCCGCAAAGAATAATTCCAACCGCACTTTCGAAGACTAAAATTGCATACGCAATTGATGCGCGCCAGTACTTTGCGTCCTTGCAGCATATAATTTTGAATGGAAGAAACTTTATAAAATAGCATCGCCGCGGAGTCGCAATCTAGAGAACGCGGAAACTTGAGCTACATCTATCTTATTTCCTCGTACTTCACGAGGTCGTAGCCTTTGATCTGAATCACGATTGGGTGGAGCGTAGAGCCGTGGAGCATGCTCTGCAACTTCTTGTCAGCCGCATAGGTCTTGATCTGCTCCACAGCCTCGAACCATTGCTTCTCGGCCTCCACCTTGGTAGCGTCGGTCTTCAAGTATTTCAGTTCCAGGATGTAACTGTGCGCTACCATCGGATAGGTGAGATAGTTGGGCAGCAGAAAGAAATCGCAATAGCCGTGAGAGAACTCCATCTCCGGCGCTACCTGATAGTAGTTGGTCAGCGTGAGATAGGCATTCATGAAGCCTTGCAGGTTGCGCTCGCCCTCGATGAGCTGGCGGATGGCTGTGGTGTCGTGATAAGCCTTGCAGATGAACTCTATCAACGGGTGCCAGTCGCCGTCAAGAGCTGCGCTGTCATAGACACTTCGTAATGCGGCAGTGGGGAGTGCGTTGATATTCTGATATTCATCAAACATGTATTGATAGTACTGGATGCGCACATTGTTGTTGGGGATGATCAGTTTCAGCGTCTCGCCACGCACGCCACCTATAGTCAGCATGCCGTAGTAGTAGAGCAGGCTGACGAAATTGTCATAGTCCATGATCCGCTCAGCAGGGAAATGGCTGACGACAGTGCCTAAGATATATCCCTTCTCTGCAATCTCATGAATGGTGCTGAGGCGGCTCTCTTCCATTCTGTCTATTTCTATGAGCCGCTTCAGCTTGCCATAGTCCGTCATCGTGTTGGGATCCACAAGGTCTTCTGGACGATCACCGGTATCAACGAGTGTACTCATATAATAGCACACCATGTCGCAATTAAACATCTTAGGATCAGTAGCGAAACTCTTTCTTGCGAAGCAGTAGTTGTCGTACCACGGCTTCATATCGGCGATGATGTCGTCCTCGGTCTTGTCCTCACCGATGGCTCCCACCTCCTTATAGTAACGTATCATCTGGCGCACCTCTTCCTCCGAGAAGCCGAGCATCTGATTGAAGCGCGCGTCGAGACTCATGTTCAGCGCAATGTTGTAGCCACTCGTGAGGTCGTCGAGCGTAATAGGCGAGACGCCAAGCATGATGATGCGGTGGAACATCGGCTTGAAGAGCTTGAAGATGTCGCGGTAGAAGCCGGTGCCGTGGGTGAGCTCGTGATAAGCCCGCTGTCCCTTCACGTTGAGCACGTTGTTGGTGAAGTTGTCGTACTCGTCGACGATGAGATAGAGATTAAGTCTTAGTTCATGAGAGACGCCATTAATCCAGTTGAGCATTGCCATCCCGTTTCCCTGGCTTTGTAACTCCTCTACAAAGCCATTAGGATAGTATGCAGCGTATTTCTGGGCAAACAATATACAGCGCTGAGTCAGATACCGGTTGAAGTTCTCGTAGAGATTGTCCAAATCACTGCCTACTGCAGAGAAGTCAAGATGCAGCACTTGGAACTGTCCTTGCTCCTTTGTCGGATGGTCAGCGACATACAGCCCCTTGAACAACTCTTGGAAGTTGTCCTTCTGGTTGATGTCGTAATACGACTCCAGCATATCGAGGAAGAGACTCTTGCCAAAGCGGCGCGGACGCACCAGAAAAAGGAAGTGTCCCGCCCTTTCCATCTTCTCGAAAAACATGGTCTTGTCAACCAAGTAAAGATTCTCCTTTCGCACCTGCTCGAAGTCAGCGATGCCGTAAGGTACATGCTTGTAATCTGCGCTCATAGTGACAGTCTTTTGTTTCTACTTGCAAAGATAGTGAAAACGAGCGGAATACGAAAATAAAGCCCGCGCTTTATTTTCTATTCCCGAGTGCATCCTATCTTATTCAAAGATAAGTAAAGCGAAGGAAATACGCAAACTTGGCAGTGCGTTGTTTGTGTATTCCTGAAGTGTTGATAGTTTTGTGACATCAGCGATACGAGCTAATATAGTCATGTCAGACGGGGGTTAGTTTACCTTTTTACCCCAATAGGTAAACAGATTGCTTTTGCTGTTGTAGTTGCTGAGTCCGGAGAAGACGATCGTAGCCTTCCGGGAATTCGACTCCCAGTCAACCTCACGTTGGAGGTACATGGGTATGCCAGCAATATAAAGGATGCCGGCTGTCTTGTCGTATTTCCATATTGATCCAGCCTTGAAGCCAGCCGTGATCTTGTGGCCGGAGCCCAATGTCATAGAGACAGAAGTGCATTGCTGCCCTGCTTTGTACGACAGAGGTATCAACTCCCATTTGCCTTTGAGCTCACTCTCCAGAATGGTGAGTTGTGGTACGTTGCCATATCTTTCCGGCATGACAACAGGCCATCCGTCTGTTGTCCATCTCAGTGATCTCACCTGTCCCATCATGATAGCATTGGAGTATGGATTGCCGTTAGTGTTGGCCGGCAGACGTCCCTGTGAGGCAAAGAACCAGTTGCCCTTGCCATCGTCGAATACGCAGCAGTGCGACACTCCCACCCATCCGCTGTGGCCGTTGAAACGATAGGGATGAGTAACAATCGGATAGGCTTCTCCGCCTTTCGTTGTGCAGTCACGCCCATCCTTTCCATAGTAGGGGCCAAGGATGTTCTTCGACCTCAGCACCCGTGTGTTGTAAGCCACAGAGAGTTCGTCGTAGGCCAGGAACAGATAGTAATAACCGTTGTGGTATACCACTTCCGGACCTTCAGAAGCCTGCCAACGGCTGCTGAGGTTGCGCGAATAAACCAGTTGGCCATAGCTGGAGATATTTCCCCAAGGGTTTCCTTGTTGGTTATAGGGCTTACCCGTGTTTGGGTTGATGCGCAGAGCTACGATGCCGGAATGCCAAGAGCCGTAGAGCAGATAGTGTTTGCCATCGGGACAGATGATATAGGTAGGGTCGATGGCGTTGTATTTGAAGTAAGCATTCCAGTCACTGCCTGACGGACGGTAATAACCTGAGTTCGGGATAAGTTAAGTTTCTTGTATAGAAACGAATCTTACTTTCATGGACGTGATGATTCGGTCCACAGCCAGATAGCTATGAACAAAATCCATTCATGTAAAGAATATTTTTGCT
>Ga0256404_1000492_pt1 | contig 102858 bp, 90 predicted proteins | sample RumenRJG_01DNA_FD_185990 | JGI IMG/M metagenome (GOLD analysis project Ga0256404, IMG submission 185990) | Bovine rumen microbial communities from Lethbridge, Alberta, Canada - RJG_01 | ecosystem: Host-associated > Mammals > Digestive system > Stomach > Rumen | place: Canada: Alberta...
CGTTTCCAGTGATTTTGTTTTGGCGCAAATTGATGCCCAAAGCGATTTTTTCTTTTGCCATAGTTAAAAGGTTGTTTAGTTGTATTAGTTTGTTTGCGGCAATCTACATCGGGTCACCGCCTCCCGCTTGCAATTCAGTCACTTCGTTTCGCCACCGCTGTGGCGATTAACCGGTATTTTTACTCCGTTTCTTAATCACAGTACAAAAGTACAAAATATATTTCATATATGCAAATAATATAATAAAATAGATTCAATAAAAGGTGATTTTTTTCTTTCTATACCAATAATAAACCTTGCTGACCCTACTTGTATATTCCTCATAAATATACAATGCCGCTGGGGCGCATTTTAAACCCCTAGAAGCCCTCATTTCATTTACTAGTACTAAACGGAGGGTTTACTTGTAGTAAGCCGCCCGTTTACTAGTAGTAAGCGTCAGGCTTACTTCTGGCCCTGTTTTGGGAGTATTTTCAAATCGTGTTGTATATGCGTAAATTTATTCGTAAGCCAGCGCTACACCGCTACAGCGCTACAGCGCTACTTCCCGTTTTCTTCTAAAAAATCCCCTTGAAATATACTACCAAAAAATTTTATATTTATATATATTATATTATATATAATATATATAAATATAAAAGATAATTATTCAATTGAATCACTACAGGTAAATTCAATTTATACAAATGTAGCGGTGTAGCGGTGAAGCGGTGTAGCGGTGTAGCGGTGTAGCGGTGAAGCTGTCTTTTCCTAGAAAAGGTTGACTCTATTTAGCCTTATTATTTTAGCATTTGACTTTCCCTACGTATTTTGTTGACTGTCTTTTTATAGAAAAGTTGACTACCTTTCCTGAGTTGGTTGACTCTTTTCCTGAGAAAGTTGACATCGTACGCATAGTTTAATTTTATAACGAAAAACGGCTTTATTCTATTGGTATATGAATAATAATAGTTATATTTGTAGGTTAAAGGAGATGTATTCGTAATACAAGCGTAATGATTATGGAAAGCAAAATTATACCACTGCTTGCTACCCTTCGCGAACAGAAGGCGATGAAGATGAAAGGAGGCATCTATCACAAGACACAGATAGACCTGACCTACAATTCCAATCACATCGAGGGTAGTAGATTGACGCACGAGCAAACACGCTATATCTTTGAGACAAATACCATTGGTGTGACTGCTGATGCTACACTGAATGTGAATGATATTGTTGAGACAGTAAATCATTTCCGTTGTATCGACCTGATTATAGATAAGGCTGAAGAACCACTTTCGGAAGAGTTGGTGAAAACGCTTCATGGCATATTGAAGACAGGCACATCTGACAGCAGCAAAGATTGGTTTGCAGTGGGCGACTACAAACGCTTGCCCAACGAGGTGGGAGGTGAGGCTACTTGCGAGCCAGAGCGAGTGCATGAAAGCATGCAACGTCTGATAGCAAGCTATAATGCTCAGTTGTCACATACGTTGGAAGATGTCCTCGACTTCCATGTTCGTTTCGAGAAGATACACCCCTTCCAGGATGGCAATGGACGCGTGGGGCGTCTCGTCATGTTCAAGGAGTGCTTGCGTAGTGGCATTGTACCATTCATCATCACTGACGAGCTGAAATTGTTTTACTACCGTGGCTTGCGCGAGTGGGGGCATATTAACGGCTATCTCACTGACACTTGCCTCACGGCACAGGATTATTATAAAGCCGTACTCGATTATTTCAGAATCAGTCACAAATGAAGGATGAGGAAATATGCCTACCAATAAGAACGCACAACTAAGATATGAGGTGTTAGACTTGATGACCTTCTGGCAATTGTCAACGATGCATTGGATAAGCATAATGGCAGTCCGATTCAAATGAGGCAATTGCGTATGGATATCAAGGATATGAAAGAAAAGGGCGCTCCCATTAAAGCATATCCTTGGCAAGGTAAAGTCCATTGTTACCTTTATGAAGATCCCCAAAGTGAACCTAATTTATTTTTTTTACTCGTCCATTTTTAGTGGACACTAGTGTAAAAATATGATGATGAAACTAAAATTTTTTGCAGTGTTTGTGGCCGTATGGCTCATGTTAGGTATGAGTGCCTGTACAAATAATTCTGACGACTTCGCGCTTCCCTCTCAGGAGGAGATGGAGGCGAGTTTAATAGGCCTATGGTACGAGGAATTTGACTTTGCAGGAAAAGTGGAGGATACCGGCGAGGCATTCACCAGTGTCGTGTTGGCCATGCAGGTAAACGACGACCATACGGGGTGCTTGTATGCGGGTGCCTTCGACAAAGGCCATTATGATAATCCCTTGGTGGTAGTTGGCGGTCCTGATGAAGCTGGCTTCACTTGGCGGATTGACAGTAACGGTGTTCTTACCCTGAAGGCAACTGACGGCAGTGGGATCGTCGAACTGGCGCATACCCGTGCCGATGGCTCTACGGGTGGTGACGTGCGTAATCTTGTTACTCTTTATGGCTGGGAAACCAAGCTTGTCAATGGTCAAACCGTCATTTGCCGCGGGTCGAATGTACTCACATCGGCCAATGCTGAACAGACAGCAGTCGTAGAAAATATTGCTAAAGGTGAAGCATTCACCCTGGTTACCCTCAACGTTGATGGCATGCCCAAAAAGATATTATTTTTCGACGTGAACACTGAAGGGCCTGCGGAGGAGTTCTCTCCCGTCATCGCGAGGTATTTGATAAACAAGAATTTCGATATCATCCTTACCCAAGAGAACTTCAACTACCATGCCGAACTCACAGCTCCTTTCGATTCTGCTGGCTACAGACATGATATCTGGGGTGGCGGCATCGATGTGGAACAGGCTTTTGACCGGCTTAGCCAAGGTGAAGAGTTAGAGGGCATATTCCATATTGACGGTCTCACAGCCTTCTGGTCGCCTAAACTGCAAGTTGCCCGTGAGGACAGTGTGCGCTGGAATGCTGGTTTTGGTCTCATCGACCACGGATGGGACACGATGGTACGCAAGGGCTTCCGTTCGTATGATGTTACACTCAGTGGCGGCAACCACGTGTTGGTTTACAACATGCACATGGATGCCAGCGACGGGAAAGACGAGGTAAAAGGTGAGGATGGTGAAGACCGCCGGGCTCGTATGGTGCAGTGGCGCCAGTTGCGTGACCATATCCTGGCTCATCTCGACAGTCGTCCTGTCATTGTCACGGGCGACCTGAATAGCTATTATGAGCGCGACAGCATCTGCTCACAGTTTATCGATGTCATCGAGCAGACGGGCCGTGCCACGGTAGGCGATGCGTGGGTTACATTGGAGCGTGACGGCAAGTTCCCTGCTATGGTGGAAGGTCCTGTCACCAACGATCCTGGTTCTACGACATGGGCTCTCAAAGGACAGACACTCGACAAGATCATCTACATCAATCCTAAGGGTGGTCCGCAGCTGAAGCCTCTTTCGTTCAGCATTGACAGTGCCACTTATGTGCGTGCCGACGGTAAGACCTCTTTGGGTGACCATGCCCCCGTATCAGTGAAGTTCCGTTTCCTGCCTTAGTACCAATAGGTCAATAACTCTTCGGATACGCTCCAAACAGCTTGGCATTGAGACTAAGAAGGCTCTGTCGAAGTAGGCAAGGATGCAGACTTCCTGATATTCGACAATGATTTGCTGATGGCAGTGCATGAAGGTTTCAGCCATAACAAGCCGAGTGGGGTGAATATCTGTGGAAAAAGATGAATTAAAAAATGAAAATATGAAAACGAAAGGCGCAAATCTCCTTGCTAAGGGATATGAGTTGATTGATGGCATCACGATACCTGTGGGGACATCAAATGTAGATTTGGACGTAGAGGGGAAAGAACCCCAAAACGCCAGGAAACTGACCATTGTCGTAGGGAATGAGAAGGTAAACATGTATGTTTTCCGTCCGTCAAATTACAAAGAGGGGGAGAAAACACCGCTTGTCTATTTCATTCACGGGGGTGGCTATCATTTTGGAAATGTGAGCATGGATGAATCGAAAATACAGGGCGTGGCTGATGGGAGCGGTGCCACGGTTATTGCCCCTGACTATACACTTTCCTTGGATGCTTATTACAAATATCCCATGGAGCTTGAACAGGTATATGCAGGACTTCTTTATGCTTTTGAGCATGCGGAAGAGTTAAATGTAGCTCCTGATAATATTGTCATTGAGGGAGAGAGTGCCGGTGGTGGACTGGCCGCACGCCTCGCTCTTTATAACAAGGACAAAGGAAAGGTTCCTCTGAAGGGACAGGTGCTGATTTATCCAATGCTTGACTATCGTACTGGTGGTGAAAAGGATATTTACAACAACGAATATGCCGGGGGGTGTGTTTGGACAAAGGAGAATAACGTCTTTGGATGGGGAAAGCTGATTGAAGGCCAGGACAAGGAGCTTTCCGATGAGGAAATGATCTATTTTTCACCAGCTGTTGCATCCGTTGAACAGCTGAAAGGATTGCCTGAGACCTTCATGATTGTAGGCAGCCTTGATCTTTTCTGTGATGAAGACATGACCTATGCTCAGAAGCTGATGGAGGCTGGTGTTTTCATAGAGTTCTATATGGAACCAGGTGTCCCTCACGCTTATGAGTACTTGGAATGGACACCTCAGGCACGCAGGTTTATTGAGCTGAGAAATCATGCAACGGCAAGGATGCTTGGGGCTGAAAATAATGTAAAAGAGTCGGCTGAAGAAAAAGCTTTCAGAGAATTATTGTCAAAGTACAACATTGGGCAGCAATGAAGATTGTGGATTGTATACGCTATGCTCACCATGATCTTATCATAATTTTCTAAGTTGCGATTTGTATAAAAAAACGCTGCTTTTTTATGAAAATCTGCTGGGGCAAGTTTTTGGACATCAATACGTTATAAAATTCGTATTCTAAGGTTCGTGAAGAAGGTTCACTATTTATACAGTCCACTACGGCTGGGGCATACTGCAGTCGCAATTGGGATTTCTCTTACAAAATTAACCGCGATGGTCTTTGCTTCAAGCTCTTCACCGAGGATGGCTTCGAGTGTGGTGACTGGTTCACCCGCAAAGACTACCAGCATTTTGAGTTGATAAAGGAATATGGCACCATAAAAGGCACAGCAGGGTACAAAAAACTGTCCCTGCTGTGTTTGTGATCATTAATCCAGCTTCAGCACGGCGAGGAAGGCCTTCTGTGGCACTTCCACATTGCCAATCTGCTTCATGCGCTTCTTGCCTCGCTTCTGCTTCTCCAACAGCTTGCGCTTACGGCTCACGTCACCTCCATAACACTTGGCGGTAACGTCCTTGCGCACCTGCTTGATGGTCTCACGGGCAATGATCTTGGCACCGATGGCGGCCTGTACGGCAATATCGAACTGCTGGCGGGGGATGAGCTCCTTCAGCTTCTCACACATACGGCGCCCCAGGTCGTAGGCGTTGCTCTCGTGGGTGAGGGTAGAGAGGGCATCGACAGGCTCGCCATTGAGCAGGATGTCGAGCTTGATGAGCTTGGATGGACGGAAGCCGTTGGGGTGGTAGTCGAAGGAGGCATAACCCTTGGAGATGCTCTTGAGCTTGTCGTAGAAGTCAATCACAATCTCGCCCAAAGGTATATCGTAATAAATCTCAACTCTGTTGCCGCTGACATATTCCTGCTTCACCAGTTCTCCACGCTTGCCCAAGCAAAGAGTCATGATAGGGCCGATATAGTCTGTTGCAGTGATGATGCTGGCACGGATATATGGCTCATCAATATGATCGATGGTAGTAGGGTCGGGCATGGAGCCTGGGTTGTGTACCTCGGTCATCACACCATGCTTGTCGTAGATGTTGTAGCTTACGTTAGGCACGGTGGTAATGACATCCATGTCGAACTCACGGTCAAGACGCTCCTGCACAATCTCCATGTGAAGCAATCCGAGGAAGCCACAACGGAAACCGAATCCGAGGGCAACGGATGACTCTGCCTGGAAGGTAAGGGCTGCATCGTTGAGCTGCAACTTCTCCAAGCTGGCACGCAGGTTCTCGTAGTCCTCGGGAGAGATGGGATAGACGCCTGCAAACACCATAGGCTTCACCTCTTCGAAGCCTGAGATGGCTTTGTCGCACGGACGGGCAATGTGGGTGATGGTATCGCCCACACGTACCTCGGTAGAGGTCTTGATGCCACTGATGATATAGCCTACATCGCCTGTACGCAACTCGTTGCGGGGTATCATGTCCATCTTGAGCACACCCACCTCGTCGGCATCGTATTCCTTGCCTGTATTGAAGAACTTCACCTTGTCGCCCTTACGGATGACACCGTTAACCACCTTGAAATAGGCGATGATGCCTCGGAAAGAGTTGAAGACGGAGTCGAAGATGAGTGCCTGCAAAGGAGCGTCCTCGTCGCCTTCTGGATGAGGCACACGCTCGACGATGGCATTCAGTATCTCTTCTACACCCAAGCCTGTACGGGCACTGGCACGGATGATGTCTTTGCGGTCGCATCCCAACAGCTCGACAATCTCGTCCTCCACCTCGTCGGGCATGGCGTTAGGCATGTCGCACTTGTTGATGACGGGGATGATTTCGAGGTCGTGCTCCAACGCCATATAGAGGTTGGAGATAGTTTGTGCCTGCACACCCTGACTGGCATCGACCACCAACAGGGCTCCTTCGCAGGCGGCAATGCTGCGGCTCACCTCATAGCTGAAGTCCACGTGTCCCGGAGTGTCAATGAGGTTGAGGATGTAGTTCTCGCCCTTGTACTGGTACTCCATCTGGATGGCGTGGCTCTTGATGGTGATGCCTCGCTCTTTCTCCAGCTCCATGTCGTCGAGCATCTGTCCCTCGGTAATCTTTATGGTGTTGGTGAACTCCAACAGACGGTCTGCCAGGGTACTCTTGCCATGATCAATATGGGCGATGATGCAGAAGTTGCGTATATTCTTCATTTCTTATTCACAGATTATTTCATTGCCAGTCTCAGTAATCAAGATGTGGCTTTCCCATTGTGCGGATGGGAGGCCGTCTTCGGTGCAGACCGTCCAACCGTCATCCTCGTCGATGAATACCTGGAACTTGCCCATGTTGATCATCGGTTCTATGGTGAAGGTCATGCCTGGCACGAGTACCATGCCTGTGCCTGCCTTACCGAAGTGGTTGACATTGGGATCTTCGTGGAACTTCACACCACAACCGTGTCCGCAAAGGTCGCGTACCACACTGTAGCCGTTGCTCTCGGCATGTTTCTGGATGGCTTCGCCTATGTCGCCCAAACGAGCCCAAGGCTTGGCTATCTCCACACCGATATCGCGACACTCTTTGGCCACACGCACCAACTTCTGGTTTTCTTCGCTCACATTGCCAATTATGAACATACGACTGGCATCGGCATAGAAACCTTTGTAGATGGTGGTGACGTCAACATTCACGATGTCGCCATCCTTAATGATTTCTCTCACACTGGGGATTCCGTGACACACCACATCGTTGATGCTGATGCAAGAACTCTTAGGGAAGCCCTCGTACTGGAAAGGAGCAGGGATGGCATCGTGGTCGGTGGTGAAGGCATATACGGCGTGGTCGATTTCGGCAGTGGTAACGCCTTCTTTCACCAATGGGGTGATGAAGTCAAGCAATGCTTGGTTGATCTTGCCTGCGGCACGGATGCCCTCTATCTGTTCTTTGGTACGGAGCAAGGTGCGCTTAGGCATGTGGTAACCACGACGGATGCAGTCCTGCACCTTCTCTTCCACTTCCTTGCTATAGCCGTTGGGGGTATATTTGTTGCCCCCGAAAAATTTCTTCATACTCATATTTTCGTAAATTTTGCCTGCAAAATTACAATTTTACAAGTACATACGCAAACAAAAACGATTTAATCTCTGTTGATGAGGAATCGCAGGATGGATGCCATGATGTGCTCACGCTCAACGGCGTCGTTGATGGCCTCGAAGGGGAAACCCATAGAGAAGGCATGATAGTCATTGCCCTTGTAGGCAACGGCGGCACTCTCGTTGGTGTCGGTATAGACCATAGCCGTGAAGGCATCGCCTACGGCAGAGAGGATGTCGGCAGAACTGACGGCATAGCACTGGGTGTTCAGCGAGGCAGGCATCTTCACCGTGCGGTTCATGCCAAAGGCTCCCAGGATGCCACCTAATTTGCGATGGGGAGCAGCAAACTGGTACTTCAGGATGTTCTGGGTGAAGTCGGCTTCAGAGGTGCTTTGCATATCACTGCCGATATAGCTGCCACTGACGAAGATGTTGCCTCCTGCGGAGGTGTAGGCTTGGAGAATCTTCTGCATCTCGGGAGAGAAAGTCTTGTAACGCTGACCGAACAGAGGGTGGGCATTAGGGTCATCACGCTCCATGCCCAGGATATAGTCGATGGCTCCAAAACCTTCTGTGGAGACATAGCCAGCTTCCAACGCCTCGTCGCTGGTGGAGGCAAAACTGTAGAGTATAGCCTTAGCGATGGCTTGTCCGTGCACAAAGGGATAGTCGAACATGTTGCCACCAAAGGTGAGTCCTTCCCATTCCTTACCACTGTCACCCCGAAGGCTCTCACGCACCTTGCGACTGAAAATCTTTTGTCTGCCACCTGTGGAGATATCGTAATGATAAGCCACCCCCGGGTCGGCATCGAAGTCGAAACCGGCATTCTCGCTCGTGTTGATGACAGCAGGTGGGGCTATGCGGTCGAAGCCGTTCACTACTAATATCCTGGCAGTTTCCTGTGATGATTTATAAGCACTGAGGATTTCACTAGGCATGCTCTCGCCACCCTTGTTGATGGCAGTAACTTTGAACGAGAATAGCATGTCGGGCAACAGTTCGATATTCATAGAAGTATCGTTAATCCGAACTCCATTGTCGAAATCACCATCTCCCATTCGGGTATATACAATGTAGCCATCTGGGGTAGCGGATGGCTCTAAGGGGTCAGGATTGGGTTGCCAACTCAGCTGTAATGTGTTCTTGTTGCTGAACTGGGTGGCAAAGTGGGTGACGGGTAGGGGTTGCACCACATAGTCGGTGCCATGTTGTGTAGCGATGAAGCGCAGAGCAGCTTTGTAGATGGCTCGTGCCAATGTAAACTTGAAGTTGGGATCATGGCCATAGCGCATGTCCTCAAAGTTCTGGTGACTCAATGTTTCCAAGATAGCCGAAGGCATGGCAGGCAGACGCGTCTCGGAATAGTTGCGGTTCCACATGGCACGTCGGCGCCAGTATTTGGGATAGGTAGCACGGATATCGTTGACGACCTGTGTGTGCAACAGGTCTGCCAAATCACGAGAAGCATAACGGTCAACGCCAGATGCCAGTAACCCCTCGTTGAAATTGGTGGTATAGACAGTGAGCGAGCCGAAGATACTGTCCTCTTTGGCAATGCCGGCATCGCTATGTATGGAGAACACTGTCTCGAACGGTACTTTCATGCCAACCTCGTCAGGGTTGAAGATGGAACCTCCAGAGAGGTAGTTGATGGTCTTGGAACGCACGTTGATATCATCGTTGTAATCGTTCTTACCTTCGTAGGTGGAGTAGATGCTGTCGTTCATACCTGCCCATTGTGCCCAATAGCGTGCACCTTCCAGATAACGGGGCATACCACTTGTATAGCCGCCTCTCAGCATATTGCCCATGCCTCCGCCAAATCGTACGGCATCAGCAGAGACAATGCCGTTCTCACGACTTTGGTTGCTAAGTTCCACCATGTTTTGCTGGTTACGTCCCTTGGTGAAATGGTAGGTGCCGAGATATACCCAAGTGCCACCACCCATTTGCTGGTTCACCTGTATTTCAGTAACGGTGCCACTATGAATAATCTTATAATGTGCATCAGACACACTACGAGGTGCGGTTTGATAGCTCACATACACGGCATAGTCGCCAGAAGCTGGAATATCGGGTATCCATTGTACTGAGGCGTTGCCCTCACGATCGGTGAAAGTATAGACGGAAGAACCAGTCTTGAAGGGGTTCTCGCCGTGATTGTAATTGCGCTTCTTCTGTGCAAATCCTAAACTGTCGCTACGCATCCAACTGGATTTGTCGCTTTCTATCTCCCTGTATTCAGATTTGGAGAAGTGTATTCCGTCGTTATCCACTACCACCTCATTGGTCTGGATGTCACGCTCTCGGGGAGTATAGACTATGGCTCCGGCGTTTTCTAACATTGGGATGAGGAAAGGCAAGACGATGCTCTGTGTAAACTGGTCCTCGGTGGTTCCATATAGTCGTGGTCGTTGCCAACGCCACTCCTTTCGCCTGACATCGTAGTAGATGCCATGACTTTGCCACAAGGCGATGTGGCGATTGTTCAAACCCTTGGTAGGAGTGGAGGGGCGTGACAGGTTCTGGGTCCAAGGGTTACCCTTGTATTCCAGTTTGTGAAACAGGCGACGAGGGTCTTTGTCTATATTATAATAATTAGGTATTAGTTGCTCGATGGCTCTTTCGCCACTAAGGATGGTCAGCTTGTAGTCTTTGTACTCATTAGGAATAATGCCCTTGAAATCGCGATAGAGCTGTTGCACGTTGTATAGACGCATAGGGATATAGGCCAGTCGGAGATTGACATACACATCCAACTTATGGTTGTCGTCATCAATCTTGATGCTGTCAACAGCTACTTTTTCAATCTTTACATCAGTGTCTTGATATCCCCCTAAGTAATAGTCGATGTCAGCTTGCAGCTTTTCTTGCGGAGTCTCTGACGTTTTCGTTTTCTGTACCCTTTGCGCTGAAAGGCTAATGGCACCTCCCAGCAATAGCAGTCCTGTCAGTATGTAGTGTTTAATTTTCAATTTTCAATTTTCAATTGGCTTCGCCCAATTCTGTCGCGACTCGGCATAGCTGATGCAAGCATCGCTCTGCCCTTGCTGCTCCAGAAAGTTTCAATTTACAATTAGATAGAAAAGTTCTCAGGATGTTTCCCCTTGTAATCCTTAAAATGTTGCTTGATTTCAATAATGTCTTTTTCAAAGTCACCTGTAGGGATGAAAGTCTTGGTGCATTCCACGGTCTTGCGCTTATAATCCAGTCCGAACAAGTGGATGGGCACATTGGCATTCAAGGCGATGTAGTAGAAACCCTTTTTCCAGTTAGGATTGACCTTGCGTGTACCTTCGGGAGTGATGGCGAGGCATAGCTGTTTGCGTTGTTGGAAAAGCACTGCCAACTGCTCAGTCAATGCCGTCTTTTTTGAACGGTCAACAGGGATGCCTCCCATCCAACGGAAAATAGAACCCAACGGGAAAAAGAACCAGTCCTTTTTCATAAGGAAACTGGCTTCTCTTCCCAAAGCTCCCCAAAGGAGTTTGCCAACAAACAAGTCCCAGTTGGATGTGTGAGGAGCCACACAAATAACACATTTTTCTTCGATGGGGACTGTAAAGTTATACTTCCATCCCAGTAGTCTAAAATAAATAAATCCGAATATTTTCTTCTTCATTATTAGTCTGTCAATGTTAATTTATCGATGGCGTCGATAATCTCGGTGACTTTCTGGTCGAACTCAGCATGGAACTGCTTATAGAAACCCTTTACGTTTCCTGGTTGCGTGTGACTGATACGACTCAGGAAGTCGTCCTGAGTATTAAGGATGTCGGTCAATACTTCGTCGGCCATATGGGGGTTCACGCCTTTAATGTATAATTTTGCGGCCAGACACTCAGCAAACAAAGCACTCGATACTTCGTTTACAAATTTTTTTAAATCTTTTCTTTTTGCCATAGTTAAATCCCTCCTGTTAATTGATAATATAAGTTCATGGTGTAAAGATAGTAAAATAAATCTTAATCGCCATGCAACATTGGTAGAATTATTTGCATTTCTACAAAAAAATAGCGATATTTGCAGTCCGTTTGGAATTAATTTTTAATTTTACATAGAAAAAATGACAAAAAGTGCATTGCAAATTGCAAGGGCTGCTTATCAGCCTAAACTGCCTAAGGCTTTGAGAGGAAATGTTAAGACCGTTGCCGGTGAACCTACTCAGTCTGTAGCAGACCAGGAAGAGATTAAGAAGTTATTCCCCAACACTTACGGAATGCCTCTGATCAAGTTTGAGAACGCTGCCCAGGCAGCTAACTTCGCTCCTATGAACGTGGGCGTAATCTTGTCAGGTGGTCAGGCTCCTGGCGGTCACAACGTGATGTCAGGTCTGTTTGACGGACTGAAGAAGTTAAACCCAGCTAACCGTCTGTATGGTTTCCTGATGGGTCCTGGTGGCTTGGTTGACCATAAGTACATCGAACTGACAGCTGAGATTATTGACGAGTATCGTAACACTGGTGGTTTCGATATCATCGGTTCTGGTCGTACCAAGCTGGAGAAGGTGGATCAGTTTGAGAAGGGTTTGGAAATCCTGAAGGAGCTGAACATCAAGGCTGTGGTTATTATCGGTGGTGATGACTCTAATACCAACGCTTGCGTATTGGCTGAGTATTATGCTGCTAAGAACTATGGCATTCAGGTTATCGGTTGCCCAAAGACTATTGATGGTGACTTGAAGAATGACCAGATTGAGACTTCATTTGGTTTCGATACTGCTTGTAAGACTTATTCAGAAGTGATTGGTAATATCGAGCGCGACTGTAATTCTGCTCGTAAATACTGGCACTTCATCAAACTGATGGGTCGCTCTGCATCTCACATCGCATTGGAGTGCGCTTTGCAGGTTCAGCCTAACTATACCATCATCTCTGAGGAGGTTGAGGCTAAGGACCTTTCACTGGATGATATCGTTACTGATATCGCTAAGACTGTGGCTGACCGTGCGGCTGATGGCAATAACTTCGGTACCGTACTGATTCCTGAAGGTCTGATTGAGTTTATCCCAGCTATGAAGCGTCTGATTGCTGAGCTGAATGACCTGCTCGCTGCTAAGGGTGCTGAGTTTGCTGAGGTTCCTGCTAACAAGCAGCGTCAGTATATCATTGATAACCTGTCAAAGGTGAATGCTGAGATCTATGCTTCTCTGCCAGAGGGCGTAGCTCGTCAGTTGTCACTGGAGCGTGACCCTCACGGAAATGTTCAGGTATCTTTGATTGAAACTGAAAAATTGCTGAGCGAGATGGTAGGCAATAAGTTGGCCGCATGGAAGAAGGAAGGCAAGTATGTAGGCAAGTTCTCTGCTTTGCATCACTTCTTCGGTTATGAAGGTCGTTGTGCAGCTCCATCTAACTTCGATGCTGACTATTGCTACTCATTAGGTTTCACCGCTTCTGTGCTGATTGCTAACGGTAAGACTGGTTACATGGCTTCTGTAAAGAACCTGACCGCTCCTGCTGAAAAGTGGATTGCTGGTGGTATTCCAATCACCATGATGTTCAACATGGAACGTCGTAACGGTGAGATGAAGCCTGTGATTCGCAAGGCATTGGTTGACCTGAACGGCAAGCCTTTCAAGACACTGGCAGCTAACCGTGCTAAGTGGGCGAAGGAAACTGCTTTCGTTTATCCTGGTCCTATCCAGTACTTCGGTCCGTCAGAGGTTTGCGACCAGCCAACCAAGACCCTCCAACTGGAGAAAGCGTAAACTCTATTTATTTATATGATAAGGTGTTCAGAGAGACTTCCTGTAATTTGCGGGAAGTCTCTTTAGCACAATAGGGATAGTCCATTCTTCTTTCCATAGTTCCTCCCCGTGGATAGGAGAGCTTAAAAAAGGAGATAATGGAAACGAAAAGTAGAATATATGCCCAAGAAGAGAACCAAAAAACGAAAGAAGAGAGGTAGCAAAGAGCAACCCCTTTGGGTGCGAAATGTATTGGCCGTTGGTATCGTTCTGGTCCTTGGCGTAGCTTTCTATTATTTCTTTGTCGATCCTTACAGTTATCGGTGGAAACCATGTTATGGCAACAAGGGATATGGCGTGTGCATGCCATTCTCGTATCAGTTGCATGGCATTGACGTTTCACACTACCAAGGGGTGATTGACTGGCCCATGTTGGCTACAACACAAAACGACCCTCAGTTTCCTTTGCGGTTTTTATTTATGAAAGCTACGGAGGGGGGGGATATGACCGACGAAAACTTCCAATCGAATTTCGAGCGTGCGAAAGAATGGGGCTTTATGCGTGGGGCATACCATTATTTTATTCCTGCCACCGATGCTCGGAAGCAGGCACAGTTCTTTATCAGTCAGGTACAGTTGCAGCCAGGCGATTTACCTCCAGTGTTAGATGTGGAAGTGTCTCCCAAGCACAAGAATCGGCAACTGTTTGTACAGAATGTGAAAACATGGCTTGATGTGGTGGAGGCTTACTATGGAGTAAAGCCCATCCTGTATGCCAGTTATAAATTCAAAGAGAAATACCTGAACGACACCATCTTTAACCGTTATCCTTACTGGATTGCCCATTACTACGTTGATTCTGTGCAATACCAAGGGCAATGGGCATTTTGGCAACATACAGATGCTGGCACCGTTCCTGGTATCAAAGAGCAGGTGGATTTAGATATCTATCATGGCTCTTATGAGCAATTGAAAGAACTCACTTTGCCATAATTCCCTTCGGCAACCGACCTCATTCGTATCTCTTTTTGCCCTCCCGTAGTAGAGTTGTGTTTTACTCGTAGTAAAGCTGTGCTCTTCTAGTAGTAAATGTGAACATTCATGTTTTCGCTGTTCCAAAATTTATCTGACATTGAATTTTGTCACGACTCAACATTAAATGTGAACATTCATGTTTTCGCTGTTCCAAAATTTATCTGACATTGAATTTTGTCACGACTCAACATTAAATGTGAACATTCATGTTTTCGCTGTTCCAAAATTTGTTTCTCTCTTTGGATTATATTATCTTTGCGAAAAAACGAGACTTGTCCATGAAAAAGATTAATTATGCGTTTGTTCGTGCCATTTGTGCTTTAGTGGCAGGAGTTGTGCTTGTGATGTTTCCCTCTGAAGCCGGCAACTATTTTGTCATTACCATAGGTGCACTGTTTATGGTGCCATCATTGATTGGTCTCATCAGTTATTATTCTCTGCGCAAGGAGTATCCTGCGTTTTTCCCTGTCGATTCGATAGGGGGCGTTTTGTTTGGTTTGTTGTTGATGCTGATGCCTGGCTTTTTTGCCAATTTCCTCACGTTTGTCTTAGGCTTTTTCTTGCTGATAGGTGGTATTCAACAACTTTCAACACTCATTGCAGCTCGTCAGTGGTCAAAGGTGCCACTTGCTTATTATATTGTGCCATCATTGATTTTCCTGGCTGGAATTTATGCGATTACTAATCCCACAGGAACGCGCTCGACGGCTTTTATCATTATAGGTATCACTTGCATCATATATGCAGTGTTTGAATTGATTAATTGGTGGCGGTTTACTCGTTGTCGTCCGAGAATGAATGAGATGCAGGATAATACGAAGTTGAATATAAAAGATTTGGATATTGAGGACGCACAGATTGTAGAAGATGATGGAACAGAATGAGATACTGAAAAACCTCAAGATTGAAGAATTGAACCCCATGCAGTTGGCCACGTTGGAAGCCTATGGGGTGGATAAGAATCTGGTTTTGCTCTCTCCTACAGGATCGGGTAAGACCATCGCTTTCCTGTTGCCTTTGGTACAACGGCTGAATGCCGACAGCGAGGAGGTGCAGGCGGTGGTACTGGTGCCATCCAGGGAGTTGGCGTTGCAGATAGAGACTGTATTCAAGCAGATGGGGACGTCTTTCAAGATCATGAGTTGTTACGGTGGACGCCCTGCTATGGATGAACACCGTACGATGAATGGTATTCATCCACATGTGATTGTGGGAACACCAGGACGTATGAATGACCATTTGGAAAAAAAGAATTTCAATGCCAAGACGGTAACGACTCTTATTATAGATGAGTTTGACAAATGCCTGGAGTTCGGTTTCCAAGATGAGATGTCGGAGGTGATAGGGAAACTTCCCTCGTTGAAGAAACGTGTGTTGCTTTCAGCTACGGATGCCGATGAGATACCTCAGTTTACTGGAGTGGCTACAACGGAAGAGGGAAAACTCTTGAAGAACAAGGTCATAAAACTGGATTTCTCCCAATCCAATTATGGCGCCACCAACTTGTTGCTACAAGTGGTACATTCGCCTGAAAAGGATAAATTAGAGACATTATATCGTTTGTTGTGCCAACTCGGAAACCAGACCTCACTGGTGTTTGTGAACTATCGAGAGAGCGTGGAACGTGTGACTGGCTTTTTGCAAGCGAAGCGTTTTCCTTGTGATATGTTTCATGGTGGGATGGAGCAAGATGATCGTGAACGCTCTCTCTACAAGTTCAGGAATGGCACTTGTCCTGTATTGATATCAACCGATTTGGCTGCTCGTGGGTTGGATATCCCTGGTATTGACAATGTGATTCATTATCATCTGCCTGTCAACGAGGAGTCTTTTACTCACCGTAATGGTCGTACAGCACGATGGGATGCTACAGGAAGTTCTTATATGATTCTTGGCCCTGAGGAGCATTTGCCTGACTATGTGGATACTGATGCCCCAGTATATGAGTTACCAGAGGAAACTCCCAAGCCTCCAAAGCAGGAGTGGACCACCATTTATATTGGTAGGGGCAAGAAGGATAAACTCAATAAGGTGGATGTTGTGGGTTTCTTTTATAAGAAAGGTGGCTTGGATAAGAATGACTTAGGACAGGTGGATGTGAAGGACCATTATGCTTTTGTGGCAGTCAAAAGGTCGAAAGTCAATCAGTTGCTCAAGTTGGTGGCTGGTGAAAAAATAAAAGGGATACGGACCATCATCGAAGAAGCGATATAAAAAAGTTCGTGTTTCTTTGTCATGAACAAATAAATTGCTAACTTCGCACCGAAAATTATTAAAAAAAGAAAACCAAAATTATAAATTAAATAAACAAATGCTTTATGAAGAAGTATAATTTCAACGCAGGTCCTTCAATTCTCCCTCGTGAGGTGATTGAGGCTACTGCCCAACAGATTCTTGATTTCAATGGTTCTGGTTTGTCTCTAATGGAAATCAGCCATCGCGCTAAAGATTTTCAGCCTGTTGTGGATGAGGCTGTGGCTCTGATTAAAGAGATCCTTGACATTCCTGAGGGGTATTCTGTAATCTTTCTGGGTGGTGGTGCCAGCCTGGAGTTCTGCATGATTCCCTATAACTTCTTAGAGAAGAAGGCTGCTTACCTGAACACTGGTGTTTGGGCTAAAAAGGCTCTCAAAGAAGCAAAAGGTTTTGGTGAGGTGGTGGAAGTAGCTTCTTCTGCTGACAAGAACTTTACTTATATTCCAAAGGGGTGGACTTGTCCGACTGACGTGGACTATCTTCATATTACGACTAACAATACCATCTACGGTACCGAGATTCGCAAGGATCTGGATGTCCCCGTACCAATGATCGCTGATATGTCATCTGACATCTTCAGCCGTCCGATTGACGTGAAGAAATATAAATGCATTTATGCCGGCGCACAGAAGAACTTAGCTATGGCTGGTGTTACATTGGTGATTGTGAAAGATGATGAATTGGGTAAGGTAAGCCGTTATATACCTACTATGCTTGACTACCGTACTCATGTGTCTAAGGGCTCAATGTTCAATACACCTCCAGTAGTACCTATTTATTCTGCTTTGGAGACACTGCGTTGGATTAAGAAATCAGGTGGTGTAGAGGAAATGGATCGTCGTGCAAAAGAACGTGCAGAGATGTTGTATAATGAGATTGATCGTAACAAGATGTTCCGTGGCACTGTTGTTCCGGAGGACCGTTCACTAATGAACCTGTGCTTCGTGATGGCTGATGAGTACAAGGATTTGGAGAAAGATTTCTTGGACTTTGCAGTTGCGAACGGTATGGTTGGCGTGAAAGGCCATCGTGATGTAGGTGGCTTCCGTGCTTCTTGCTATAATGCCCAGCCTCTTGAGGGAGTCAAAGCTCTGGTGGCTTGCATGCAGTTGTTTGAATCAAAACATTAAAAGATGAAAGTATTAATTGCTACAGAGAAGCCGTTCGCCAAAGTGGCTGTTGACGGCATCCGTCAGGAGATAGAAGGTGCTGGCTACGAACTGACGTTGTTGGAAAAATATACAGAGAAGGCACAGTTACTGGAAGCAGTGAAAGATGCTGATGCAGTGATTATCCGTAGTGATATAATTGACAATGAGGTGCTGGATGCTGCCAAACAGTTAAAGATTGTAGTGCGTGCAGGTGCAGGTTATGACAATGTTGACTTAGCTGCAGCTACTGCTCATAATGTTGTAGTGATGAATACGCCAGGTCAGAATTCTAATGCTGTGGCTGAACTAGTGTTTGGCTTGCTGGTGTTTGCTGTTCGTAATTTCTACAACGGCAAGGCAGGAACAGAATTGAAGGGTAAGAAGTTGGGTATCCTTGCTTTTGGTAATGTAGGCCGTAATGTGGCTCGCATCGCAGCAGGTTTCGGTATGGATATTTATGCCTACGATGCATTCTGTCCTAAGGAAGTTATTGAAGCTGCAGGTGTGCATGCTGTTGATTCAACGGAAGCCTTATTCGATACTTGTGATATTGTTTCATTGCATATTCCTGCTACCCCAGAGACAAAGAATTCTATCAATTATGAGATGGTAAGTCGTATGCCAAAGGGTGGTATCTTGATTAATACGGCTCGCAAGGAAGTGATTGATGAGGCTGGTCTAATCAAGTTGATGGAGGAACGTGAGGATCTGAAATATGTGTCGGATATTGCTCCTGCAACAGCCGAGGAGTTTGCTGCAAAATTTGCAGGCAGATATTTTGCTACACCTAAGAAGATGGGTGCTCAGACAGCTGAGGCTAATATTAACGCAGGTATTGCTGCAGCCAAGCAGATTGTTGGTTTTTTACGTGACGGTATCACGAAATTCCAAGTCAATAAATAACATTGGACGATACATATAAGACGATAGCAAAATTGGTAGAAGGAACTTACTCCGAGAAACGAAGTAAGTTCCTTGCCTTTGCTATACCAGTGCGTTCACTTGATGAGGTAAAAGAATACCTGAAATTCTACGAGAAAAAGTATTTTGATGCTCGTCATGTTTGTTATGCCTATATGTTGGGAGCCGAGCGTGTTGATTTCCGTGCCAACGATAATGGAGAGCCCAGTGGAACAGCTGGAAAACCCATTTTGGGACAAATCAATTCTTTCGGTTTGACTGATGTCTTGATCGTTGTGGTGCGTTATTTTGGAGGAATTAAGTTGGGCACCAGTGGCTTAATTGTAGCCTATAAAGCTGCTGCTCAAGATGCATTGAATGCTGCTGAGATTATTGAAAAGACGGTTGATGCCGATATTTCTTTCCTTTTTGAATACCCCTTTATGAATGATGTGATGCGTATCGTCAAAGAAGAAAGTCCTGAGATTGTATCCCAGGACTTTGATAATGATTGTCTCATGACGTTACGTATTCGTAAGAGTCAGTTTGATAGACTTAAGGAACGCTTGAAAAAGGTGGAAACCCTTCGTTTCAGTGAATAATTCAAAAGTTCCCTTCCATCTCTTCCTCATTTAATCTTCAAATGATTGGTAGCGAGTACTCAGCAACTTGCGATCGCCCAGTGTGTCGTTTACACGTGCCACATTGATCCAGAATTTATTCTCTTTCACACTTTCGATAGGATAGGCTGCTTTCTCACGACTATAACTGTGGTTCCACTCATTGGCCACCACTTCGTATTCTGGATGAGGAGCATTAAGCAGCACATTGTCGGTTTTGTCAGCTGTACCGTTCCTTACTTCCTCTATCTCTTGCCAAATGGTACGCATTACTTCAATGAAATTGTTCAGTTCAGCAAGACTTTCACTCTCGGTTGGCTCTACCATCAAGGTTCCATGGACGGGGAAAGAAAGAGTTGGAGCATGATAACCATAATCCATCAGACGCTTGGCGATGTCTGCTTCGCTTACACCCACTTCTTCATGCAGTTTTCTGCAATCCAAAATCATTTCGTGTCCTACAAAACCATTTGCACCACGATAGACGATACCATAAGTATCTTCTAGGCAAGCTGCCATATAGTTGGCACTTAGAATGGCTATCTTGGTGGCTCTTGTCAAACCTTCGGTACCCATCATTCGGATATAACCATAGGCGATAGGTAGGATACCTGCACTGCCGAAAGGAGCAGCTGCTACCTCGTTGGCTGTATTCCCAAACAATGGATGCCCTGGAAGGAATGGTACCAAGTGTTGTTTTACACATACGGGACCAACACCAGGACCACCACCTCCGTGAGGAGAAGAGAAAGTCTTATGTAAATTCAAGTGGCAAACATCGGCACCGATGGTACCAGGATTGGTAAGTCCAACCTGTGCATTCATGTTGGCGCCATCCATATAGACTTGTGCGCCATATGCATGGATGATGTTGCAAATCTCCTTGATTTCCACCTCGAAGATGCCGTGTGTAGAAGGATAGGTAATCATTAAAGCAGCTAACGAATCCTTATTGCTTTCTGCTTTCTCGCGCAAGTCATTCAAATCAACATTGCCTTTCTCATCGCAAGCTACTGTGATTGGTGTAAAGCCCGCTTGAACGGCTGATGCAGGATTGGTGCCATGTGCTGATGAGGGAATCAGTATGATATTTCTTTGATTTTGTCCGATGCTCTCCAAATAAGAGCGGATGATACGTAGGCCAGTGTATTCACCAGCAGCACCCGAGTTGGGTTGTAAAGTCACCCCATCGAAACCTGTGATGATTTGTAGCTCTTCGCAGAGATTCTCTATCAGTTTGCGATAGCCTGCAGCTTGATCGGCAGGTACCAGAGGATGAAGGTTAGCAAACTCAGCTCGGCTCAAAGGAAGCATCTCTGAAGCTGGGTTCATCTTCATGGTGCAGGATCCTAATGAAATCATGGAGTGGGTGAGGGAAATGTCCTTGCGGTCAAGACGCTTGATATATCGCATCATCTCCATCTCAGTATGGTATTTCTGGAATACTTCATGTGTCAAGTAGGGAGATGTGCGCAACAATACCTTATTTATATTACTATTAATTACTGGTACGTAGTCAATAGCGTCAAACTCGTGTTGTGCAGCTGTAGCAAAGATGCGTAGCAACTCGTTGACAGCTGCGATGTCGGTCGTCTCGTCAATGCTTAGACCAACATGACCGTTACTGAAGTAGTGCAGGTTCACTTCATGCTGAAGTGCTACAGCTTTTAATTGCTCAACTGTTGTTCCTTTTGGTAAACCTAAGTGCAGCGTGTCGAAGTATTGCTCATTGAACTGTTTGTAACCATATGATTCTAATTTTTCCGCCAGCAACGAAGCAATGCTATGGATGCGTTCTGCTATAGTGTGGATGCCTTCCTGTCCGTGGTAGACAGCATAGAAACCTGCCATGCTTGCTAACAAAGCCTGTGATGTGCAAATGTTAGAAGTCGCTTTTTCACGCTTAATATGTTGCTCGCGAGTCTGTAAGGCCATGCGGAAGCAGGTTTTACCGTATTTATCTTTCGATAAACCTATAATACGTCCTGGCATCTGACGTTTGTACTCATCGCGTGTAGCGAAGAAAGCTGCAGAAGGACCACCATAGTACATGGGAGTTCCCAAACGCTGAGAACTGCCAAAAACTATATCGGCACCCCATTCTCCAGGAGGAGTTAGTAATGCCAAACTAAGAATGTCAGCTGTAACAGCTACCTTGCAGTCTGCAGCATGTGCTTGTTCAACAAATGCACGATAATCTTCTACATTCCCTTCTGAGTTAGGATATTGGATGATACATGCAAATATATCGGGTGTCAAACTAGCCGTCTTATAGCTACCTGTCTTGATAACTATCCCTTGTGGAATGGCACGTGTCTTCATTACTGCTAGTGTCTGGGGAAAGATACTCTCATCAACAAACACCACGTTGGCTCCTGTTTTCTGTTGGGCGCGGGAACGAATATTATACATCATCGTTACAGCTTCAGCAGCTGCAGTTGCTTCGTCTAATAAAGAACAGTTGGCCAAAGGCATAGCAGTAAGGTCTGCTATAGCTGTCTGGAAATTTATCAATGCCTCCAGACGGCCTTGTGATACCTCTGATTGATAAGGCGTATAAGAGGTGTACCACACAGGATTTTCCAAGACATTGCGCTGGATGACTGCTGGTGTAATGGTGTTATACCACCCCATACCAATATATGTGGTATATAACTTATTCATAGCTGCCAATTCGTTGATGTGTTTGGCAAACTCATATTCTGTCATAGCCTTAGGCAAGTCTAATGGTTGCTTTAAGCGGATGTCACCAGGGATAGTCTTGTCAATCAACTCGTCTATGTTTTTCACCCCTATCTTTTGCAGCATCAGCTGCTCGTCGGTTTCTGTAATGCCGACATGACGATTTACCAAAAGGTCAGTTTTCATTTTAAATATTAGGTTATAATTGGTTGTTATTTATTTGTCCTAAAGATGTTATATTCTAAAAAAAGGATTATCCGTTTTCTCTATGCCAATAGATGTAGGTGCCCCATGTCCAGGATAAACAATTGTTTCATCAGGTAGAACGAACAATTTTGCACAAATGCCTTCAATCAGCGTGTCAAAATTGCCACCAGCTAAGTCGGCACGCCCAATACTGCCTTGAAAGAGTACATCGCCGGAAAATATACAATTATCTGCTGCACAGTAGAATACGATGCTGCCAGGGGAATGCCCTGGCACATGAATTACTTCTAGCTTAGTGTTACCAAATGTAACTATATTTCCTTCGTGTAAGTGTGTTGTTGGTGGAACAGGTGCTTCAGGTAACCTTAGACCAAACATACGACTCTGCTTGGGAGCCTCTTCTACCCAAAAGAGATCGGCTTCATGAGCCTCACTTTTCACGCCAAATGTTCTTTCACAAAAGGGATTGCCACAGATGTGGTCTATGTGTAGATGTGTGTTGAGCAGGTGCTTCACTACTAAGTCATGACTGTTAATGTAATCTTTCAAGGCAGTCTTCTCCTCTTCATAATAGCATCCAGGATCAATTAACACAGCTTCATGGGTGTCGTCCCACAATACATAGCTGTTCACTGGAAACATGTTAAATTCAAATCTCTTAATCTTCATAATTATATATTATTGACCATTGAAAAGTATTATTTTCTAAATTAAATGGCCGTGAAAACTACTTGTTTTGTTTCAAAGTATTCCTCGGAAAAATAGTCGGAGAGATGCCAAAAAATGCTTCGGTCTTTCAACTTGGCTGCTTCGTGTTCTAATTCCCCACCTTTTAAGCAAATAAGTCCATTGGGCAAGGCATTCTGCTGTTTCGGACTAATGTTTTTCCTCGCTAATTTTACCAAATCTCCCAGTGGCATAACTGCACGGCTCACTACAAAGCCAAATTTTGCCTTCTCTTCTTCAGCTCTTTCATGGGCAAAAGAAACATTCTTCAATCCGATGCTTCTACTGATTTCCGTAGCCACACGTATTTTCTTGCCGATGCTGTCAATCAAATGGAACTTGACTTCAGGAAAAAGAATAGCTAACGGTATGCCAGGAAAACCACCTCCGGATCCTAAGTCCATGATTGTAGTACCAGGTTTAAAGTTGATAACTTTGGCAATGCCCAACGAATGTAGCACGTGATGCTCATACAGATTGTCAATGTCCTTGCGAGATATGACATTGATTTTTGCGTTCCAATCTTCATATAAAGCACCCAATGCCTTGAACTGGCATTGCTGCCCAATCGTCAATCCATTGAAATACTTGTTAATTATTTCCCAGCTGTTATTGTCCATCGATAAGAATTATTTCCTTAGTTCTTTTACTATCATATACTCTGTATTCAAGATTGGGTCGAGTTGCTTAAAACTCAAGTCGATTTCTACTGGTCCTATTACGTAAGGTGCAATTTCATAAATGTTATACAGGAATGAAATACCACCTGGTGTCAACTTAAAGTTTTCTGTAGGAATGATATCTGCAGTGGTGCCATAGCCGTACTCTTCCAACTCTTCCTTGGTAGAAGCCCCTACATCTTTCATTAACTGAGCAATTAGCAACTCTGTCAATTCTTCATCGTACTCACCTATCAGTAAATCATTCAGTTCAATCTGTTTTAAAGTACGCAAGTCAATGTTTTGGAAATAGGTGAAATATATAGAATGGGCACCACCAGTAAATTCTTCCATATAGAAACGGTAGGTGAGGAGGTGCTTGTCGTAATATTCTACTTTTGTTTCTGTTTCATATTCGTACGAGTACCATGTTTCGTTAGGCTCTCCACCCATTTCTGTATTCTCCTCACGATACATAGGTTCCAAATCTTTATGATATGTGGAAAAATAATTGTCAGCAAAAAGTTTCACGGATTGCTGTGGTTCTTGTATAGAGTATTTCTCCCCAAATACCAATTTCTGTAGCATGTGATTCACACTGTCTTTCATCTTCTCATCAGAAGATTCCTTGATGAAAGAAAAATCAATCTTCAATTTTGCTTCTGGCTTACTGGCATCATCAAACAGATGTTGGCTTTCCTCGTGTGTAATATTGTCAAACTTCAGGTTGCCTGCCAGTCTGCTTTCTTGCTTACATCCATTAAAATAGATACAGAAAGTAAGCATAAAGACGAATGTTCTAACAATTTGTTTTTTCATGCCATTTACAGTTTAAATGGATAAGCTTATTCAGATAGCGAAGATACGAATTTTTTTTCTTATCTTTGCAATCGGCAATCAAAAAAACATGGGAAATTTGGTTACTGAAGATTGGGGGCTTGTTGATTATGCTTACGCTTGGGATAGACAAGAATATCTTTTCCGCCAGAGACTTGCACAGAAAGTAGCTGGCGATGAAACAGCTGTTGACCGTATAGTTTTCTGTGAGCATCCTCATGTATATACATTGGGTCGTAGTGGAAAAGCTAACAATTTGTTAGTGTCCGAGCAGCAATTGCAACAAATCGGGGCTTCATTTTACCATATAGACAGAGGAGGTGACATTACTTATCATGGTCCAGGACAGTTGGTTGTTTATCCTCTTCTTGATTTGGAACGATATGGCTTAGGTCTGAAAGATTACATATATTTAATTGAAGAGGCCGTCATCCTTTTGTGTGGATATTATGGCATCCAAGCTATGAGGATGGAAAAGGCCACTGGTGTTTGGCTGGATGTGAACACGTCTCGTACTCGAAAGATCTGTGCGATTGGGGTGAGATGCAGCAGGTATGTTACCATGCATGGGTTGGCGCTGAATGTGAACACCGACCTTCGATATTTTAGCTATATCAATCCTTGTGGTTTTATAGATAAGGGGGTGACGTCCCTTGCTCAGGAATTAAAAGTTGAGGTATCCATGGAAGAGGTAAAACAACGTCTTGCAGATAGATTGATGGATTTATTAAATAAGAGATTATGAAGATAACGTCAGCGGAATTTGTTATAAGCAATACGGATGTTAACAAATGCCCCAAAACGGGCCTTCCTGAATATGCTTTTATCGGTAGAAGTAATGTCGGTAAGTCGAGTCTTATCAATATGCTTACTGACAATAAGAAACTGGCTATGACTTCTTCGACTCCAGGTAAGACTTTGCTCATCAATCATTTCTTAATTAATAAGCAATGGTATTTGGTGGATTTGCCAGGTTATGGCTATGCCAATCGCAGTAAAAAAGGGGTTGCCGATATCCAGCGTGTAATAGGCTCCTATTTGGAGAAACGTATGGAAATGACCTGTCTTTTCGTGTTAATAGATAGTCGTTTAGAACCGCAGAAGATAGATGTGGACTTTATGAACTGGCTGGGTGAGAATCAAGTGCCTTTTGCCATCGTTTTCACTAAAGCTGATAAGCAATCTAAGTCACGAACTGAAAGCAATATTAAAATATATCTTGAAAAGTTAAAGGAGCAATGGGAAGAATTGCCTCCACATTTTGTAACTTCTTCTCTAAGCGGAATTGGGAAGATTGAAATGTTGGCATATATAGACTCGATAAATTCTTCATTGAAGAAAAATTGATGTTTGTTTTCACTTTTTTTATAAAAGTGTGCAATGATACAAACTATTTTTTGTAAATTTGCAGTCTTGTTTAGAAGAATATAAACTGTTGAATTAAAAGAATTATTGAAAATGAGCTTACTATCAGAGAAGTTGGGTAAATACCAAGAACCTCAGTTTTACAAGGCTAAGGGCGTTTACCCCTATTTCCGAGAGATCGACAGTCATCAAGGCACCGAAGTCATGATGAGTGGCAAGAAAGTCCTAATGTTTGGCTCAAATGCCTATACTGGCCTAACATATGATCAAAGAATCATTGATGCATCTATTGAGGCAACAAAGAAATATGGTACAGGTTGTGCAGGATCTCGTCTGTTGAATGGTACACTTGATATTCATGTTCAACTTGAGAAAGAACTTGCTGCCTTTTTGGGAAAGGATGAAGCAATGTGTTTTTCTACTGGCTTTACTGTAAATGAAGGTGTAATTCCTCAATTAGTGGGCCGTGGAGATTATATCATTTGCGATGATCGGGATCACGCTTCCATTGTTGATGGCCGTCGCCTTTCTTTTGCTACCCAACTGAAATACAAGCACAACGATATGGAAGCATTGGAAAAGGAACTCAAGAAATGTGAGCCCGATGCTATAAAGTTGATAGTCGTTGATGGGGTATTCTCTATGGAAGGTGATTTGGCTAATTTGCCAGAAATCATTCGCTTAAAGAAGAAATACAATGCTTGTGTGTATGTTGATGAGGCTCATGGCATTGGTGTGTTTGGTAAACAAGGACGTGGCGTCTGCGATCATTTTGGCGTAACAGATGAAGTTGATGTTATTATGGGTACATTCAGCAAGTCGCTAGCTTCGTTAGGAGGGTTTGTCGCTGCTGAATCTGCAGTTATTAATGCATTACGCCATAGTGCTCGTTCCTACATATTCCAAGCAAGTAGCACTCCTGCTGCTACTGCTGCTACTATTGAGGCGCTGCATATTATTCAGAATGAGCCAGAACGTCAAGAGAAATTGTGGGAGATTACTAATTATGCTTTGAACGAGTTCCGTAATGCAGGCTTTGAGATAGGCGATACCCAGTCTCCGATTATCCCACTATATGTTCGTGATACTTATAAGACATTTGCAGTGACAAAAGCTGCGTTTGATGAAGGTATCTTTATCAATCCTGTTATTCCGCCAGCATGCGCTCCTCAAGATACATTGGTGCGTGTGGCACTGATGGCAACTCATACAAAAGAGCAAATTGATTATGCAGTGGAGCATTTGGCAAAATGTTTCCGTGCATTAGATATTATTCATTAAAAAATGTGTGAGAATTATATTTTTTAGTTATAAAAATTTTGAATTTAAAAAAAACCTGTTTATCTTTGCGATTGTAAATAACAGGCAAAACATATTAAATCTCTCTGTAAGTTTTTGAATTAGATGTTGTAGTGAATGGGGGAGGGGGAATGTGAATTTCTCCTCCCCCAGTTTTTTTAAAAAAAAGTGCGAGAAAACTTGCATGTATGAAAAATATGTTTTAACTTTGCAACGCTTTTCAAGAAAAGCCTTCGGGGTGTAGCGCAGTCCGGTTAGCGCACCTGCTTTGGGAGCAGGGGGTCCCAAGTTCGAATCTTGGTACCCCGACATAGGAATGATTAAGGTTGATACAAGGTAAAAGACAGTTGCGATTCAAAATTTATCGTAACTGTTTTTTTTTAGATTACTATGAAAAGAGAAGAGCAGGTTAGTAGGATCCTAGATCCTAATCAAATCTGGGATTTTATAGTTATTGGTGGAGGAGCAACTGGTTTAGGCTGTGCAGTCGATGCAGCTTCACGAGGCTATAAGGTCGTTATGCTGGAGCAAGATGACTTTGCTAAATGTACATCAAGCAAAAGCACAAAACTGGTGCATGGCGGAGTCCGCTATCTCCAAAAAGGTGATGTCATGTTGGTGTTGGAAGCTTTGCGCGAGCGAGGTCGTATGAAAGCTAACGCTCCACATCTGGTTAAGAATCTGTCTTTTGTGATAGCCAACTATTCCTGGTGGGATAATTTCTTGTATTTTTGTGGGCTTACCTTTTATGACATGCTTTCATGGGGATTTGGTTATGGACATTCCTGGTTTATAGGCAAGAAGTCTGTTTTGCGTAGACTGCCAGCCATCAAACAAGATGGGTTGAAAGGCGGAATTGTTTATCATGACGGACAGTTTGATGATGCTCGTATGGCAGTCAATTTGGCGGAGACCTGCATAGAGCAAGGAGGGGTAGTTATAAATCATATGAAAGTTGTTGATATCTTGCATAATATGAAAGGCAAGATATGTGGAGTTAAAGCCTTCGATAACGAGACAGGGGGAACTTATGAACTTCAATCTAAAGCAGTAATAAATGCAGCAGGTATCTTCGTGGATGAAGTGATGAAGTTAGATGTATCAGGGCATAAACCCATGGTAAAGCCCAGTCAGGGAACACATCTTGTATTGGATATGAATTTCTTACAAGGCAATGATGCTCTGATGGTTCCTAAAACCAGCGATGGTAGAGTGTTGTTTGCTGTGCCTTGGCACAACAGAGTGGTGGTGGGGACTACAGATGTGTTGCGCGATTATCCAGAAAGTGAGCCTTGTGCTTTAGAAGAAGAAATAGATTTCATCCTTAAAACTGCTGGATTATATATGGTACCTGCACCCACTCGAAAGGACATATTAGGAGTGTTTGCAGGACAAAGACCTTTGGCTGCACCTAAAAAAGAAGGGAAAAGTACTAAAGAGATTTCACGTAGTCATAAGATTATCGTTTCTGATAACCATTTAATCACCATTACAGGAGGAAAGTGGACAAGCTATAGGTTGATGGCTGAAGACACAATCGATAAGGCCATTTCCATGAAACTGGTGGAGAAACGCAAGTGCATTACCAAACATTTGAAAATTCATGGCTGGCGACAAGACCCCGACTTTTCAAATCATTATTATATATATGGCAGTGACGAACCTGCTCTGCATAAAGTGGAACAAGAGAATGAAAAGTATCAGGAGAAAATATCTCCAAAATATGATTATACTTTTGGTGAGGTGGCATGGGCAGTAAGGCATGAGATGGCTCGTACATTGGACGATGTGCTGGCTCGTAGAGTCCGTCTGTTGTTTATTGACGCACGTGAGGCTTTGAGGGTAGCACCAGAGGTTGCCAAAGTTATGGCATTAGAATTGGATATGCCCGAATCTTGGATAGATGAGCAGATAGCTGAATTTACGTCTATCGCCAAGAACTACATCGTGGAAAAATAAATATGCACATACTTGTTGTTGTGCGTTTATGTATAAATAAATTTTTTACAAATGAAAGAAAAGATTTTTCAGTTAAGGAAAAAGGCTGTTCGTTTCCGCCAGTTCCAGAATAGTCCGTATGCCGTTTTCCGAAGTCTGAAAGTCAATGTCACCATTGGTGTGCTGTCGGCGGCAACACTGACTTTTGCTACACCTGATACAGCTTCTGCTCAGGTGTCATTGACTTTGCAGCGTGATCAGGAGAACCTCTACGAACTGGAAGAGGTGGAAGTGACCAGTAGTCGTGCCCCGCTCACTCTTGGGCAGTCTGCGCGATTGGTAACTGTGCTGGATCGTGAGGCTATTGCCACCGCTTCTGCGCAAAGTGTGAATGACCTTCTTAAGCTCGCTGCTGGTGTCGATGTCCGCCAGCGTGGCCCTATTGGGGCACAAACTGACATCAGTGTTCGTGGGGGGACCAACGAACAAATTACTATCCTTCTCAACGGCATCAACATCAACGACCCGCAAACGGGACATAACACTGCCGATTTCCCAGTTGATATTTCTGATATTGAACGCATTGAGGTTCTTGAAGGGCCTGCAGGGCGCGTATATGGCACCTCTTCATTGGTTGGAGCCATCAATATTGTTACCCGAAAAGCTGATAAAACCAGTGCCGATGTGCATTTGGAGGCTGGTTCTTTCGGTTATGTCTCTGGTGGTGGAAGGGTTAATCACTTACATGGCAAATTGAACAACCAACTATCAGCTTCTTATACGCGAAGCGATGGTTATAGCCGAAGTCAGGCTGGTTCCCTTAATAGCGATCTCAATATACTGAAAATATTTTATCAAGGGTGCTATGACACAGATGATTTGTCTCTGTCATGGCATGCCGGACTCAGCAATAAGGATTTCGGTTCCAATACGTTCTACAGCGCGAAGTACGATGACCAGTTTGAACATACTTTCAAACTCTTTACAGCTGTTCAGGCGGAAACGAAAGGCCTGCTCCATTTTAAACCCTCTATTTATTGGAACCGTAGTCATGACCGTTTCGAATTATTCCGTGGAAATGAAGATAAAGTACCTTTTAACTATCATCGAACTGACGTATTTGGCATTAACCTTAATAGTTATATTGATTGGTCGTTAGGTAAGACTGCTTTTGGAGCAGAGTTCCGCAATGAAGACTTGGTAAGTGGTAACTTAGGTGAACCATTGAACCATCTTTTGCCTATTCATGGCACCGACAGGCAATATACGCTAGGTTTGAATCGCAGTAATTTAAGTTTCCATCTTGAACATAATATATTGTTGAGTAATTTCACCCTCAGTGCAGGGCTTGTTGCCGTGAAGAATACATGGAATGAAATGCCATTTCGTCTCTATCCTGGTATAGATGCCAGTTGGCAATTCACACGACATTTTAAAGTCTATACTTCGTTCAATACATCACTGCGTATGCCATCTTTCACAGAACTGTATTATTCTGTTGGAGGTCATAAAGCCGACAAATACTTAAAACCTGAGGAGATGCAGGCGTATGAAGTTGGGGTGAAGTATTTATCTGAAGGTGTTAGAGGTAATGTCAGTGTTTATCATCATCATGGCAAGAATATGATTGACTGGATACGTGATACTCGAAAGGGTGATGATGCAGTATGGGAATCTGTAAACCACACCAAAGTTAATTCTATAGGCGTGGAGGCAAATCTCTATTTTGACTTCCTTTCCTTGTTACCTACACAACGCTTCATGCGCTATGTGAGCTTAGCCTATAGCTATATTGACCAGGATAAAGATTTGGAGAATTATTTGCAGTCGCAGTATGCATTGGAATACCTTAAGCATAAGTTCACAGCACAAGTTGTTTTCAACCTATTCTCCCACCTCTATTTGAATCTGTCATATCGTTATCAAGAGCGGATGGGTAACTACCAACTGTTGAGTGGCGAGGTAAAGCCTTATGGTTCTTATTCGTTGTTCGATGCTCGCCTTTCTTGGAATGCTGATAAGTATAAACTTTATGTAGAGTCAAACAATCTTTTTAATAAGACATATTATGACTATGGCAACGTGCCACAACCTGGTAGGTGGATAATGGCAGGAGCACGCTATTCTTTCTAAGCTTGTCGCTATTTGGACTTTTTTTTCATAAAAAACTGTCGTCATTTCATAAATTAGAGGATAATCCTTATATTTGTAAGATGAAATGCAGTAAATATAACATGAAAAAAACATGTTTGACAAGCATACTAGTATTGTTCAGCCTTGTGGCTATGGCGCAAGGGGGATTAGATGTTTTTCTGTCCCCTTTTGATTTCCCTATTGTTTTTTCTGGAAACTTTGGGGAGATACGTGCCAATCATTTTCATGGAGGACTGGATTTTAAGACACAAGGCGCTACTGGTAAGCCCATCAAAGCACAGGCTGATGGCTTTATCTCACGTATCCGTGTGAATTCAGGTTCTGGATATGTACTAAATGTTACTTATGATAATGGCTTTTATTTGATATACAGACATCTGAGTAAGTTTATCCCGATAATTGATGAGCGTGTTAAGCAATGGCAGTATGAACATGAACAATGGGAGGTGGATATCATTCCAGAAGAAGGAGAGTATCCCGTAAAAGCAGGTGACTTGTTGGCCTATAGTGGTAACACTGGTTATTCTTTTGGTCCTCACCTACATTTGGATATGGTAGAACTGAAGACAGATGAGTTTGTTGACCCGTTACCTTTCTTCCGTCATGCGGTGAAAGACCGTACGGCACCAACAGCTGAAGGTCTTATGGTTATCCCACAACGTGGTTTGGGAGTGGTAGACGGTCAAACAGAAGAAAAAACGTATGCCATCAATACCACGCCCCCCCAAAAAACTATAACTGCATGGGGTGTCATAGGAGTAGGCTTAAAAGCTTATGACCACATGGAAACTGTAACCAACCGTTATGGTGTTAAACTGTTGGTACTCGAGGTTGATGGTGAGGAGGTGTTCCGTAGTGATGTGTCGCGCTTTGCTGAAAGCGAGCACCGCTACATCAATTCTTGGACTTCGGGTCAGTACATGAAGTCATTCATAGAACCGGGTAACCAATTGCGTATGCTCACGGCAAGTAATGGTAACCGTGGCTTGTTGACTATTGATGAGGAAAGACCCTATCATTTGGTCTATACTTTAACAGATGGGTTGGGTAATACCTCAAAAGCAGAATTTACTATTATTGGCAAGCAACAAGTTATTCCAACTATAAGAAAAGATAAACAATTAGTTTTCAGTTGGGATGAGGTGAATATCTTTCAACAGCCTGGCATTGATGTAGTTGTGCCGCGTGGCAGATTGTATGATGACTTATACTTGGACTATAAAGTAAGCAAGGGTAGTAACCACGATGTGGCGTTTACATATCAGTTGACTAAGCGCGCTGTTCCGCTCCACGACTATGCAGATCTAAGTATTGGTCTTACTCAGCTTCCCGTGTTGGATGTAAGCAAGTACTATGTGGCTGGCATTGACAGTAAAGGAAAACGTTATAGCTTGGGCGGAAAGTTTGAAGATGGATACATGAAGGCTAAAGTTCGTGAAATAGGTACATTTACGGTGGGAGTCGATACAATTCCACCTGTAGTAACGCCTTTGAACCCGCAACAGTGGGGCAGGAGGGGAGCCATCACTCTTCAGGTCAAAGATGAACATACAGACATCAGCAGCTATCGAGGTACGATAGATGGACAATATGCCTTGTTTGGAAAATATAACTCAGTGAATAACCATATCGTCTGCTATCTCGACCCTAAGCATGTGCAGAAGGGAGGTAAACACGAACTGGTGTTCACTGCCACAGATGAATGTGGTAATGCAGTAACTGAAATTTATTATTTTACTTGGTAATATGAAAAGATTCTCAATCGCATTGTTGGCTATATTTGCAGCCACCATCAACGCTTTAGCGTGTACCAACTTGATTGTTGGAAAGAACGCATCTGCCGATGGATCGGTAATGATCTCTTATTCAGCTGATTCTTACGGCATGTTTGGATACTTATATCACTCTCCAGCAGGAAAGCATGATAAAGGGGAGATGATTGATATCTATGACTGGGATGATGGTACTTATCATGGCCAGATTGCCCAAGTGTCACAAACTTATAATGTGATAGGCAATATGAACGAATTTCAGGTGTCAATTGGCGAAACCACTTTTGGCGGTCGTGAAGAACTGGTAGATAAGAATGGTATAATTGACTATGGTTCCTTGATATATATTACTTTGCAGCGTTCGCGAACTGCCCGTGAGGCCATTAGAATCATGACTGACTTAGTGCAGCAATATGGCTATGCCAGCAGTGGCGAGTCGTTTTCAATAGCTGACCCTAATGAGGCATGGATTATGGAGATGATAGGTAAGGGAACTGGCAATCGTGGAGCTGTGTGGGTAGCAGTCAGGATACCTGATGATTGCATAGCCGCTCATGCCAATCAGAGTCGTATCCATAAGTTCAATATGGATGATAAAGAGAATGTGATGTATGCTTCTGATGTTATCTCTTTTGCACGAGAGAAAGGCTATTTCAATGGTGTTAACAAGGATTTCGATTTTGCAGATGCTTATAATCCTTTGGACTTTGGAGGTTTGCGTTATTGCGAAGCCCGAGTTTGGAGTTTCTATAACCGTTTTACTAACCGTGGTGAAGAATTCCTGCCATATATTTTAGGTAATTCGTCCGATCCTATGCCTCTGTATGTAAAGCCCAATAAGAAGCTTTCCTTGCAAGATGTACAGAACATGATGCGTGACCATTATGAAGGCACTGCATTGGATATTACGCAAGATGTGGGTGCTGGTGCCTACCATACGCCTTATCGTCTTTCTCCTCTGTCCTTCGAGGTAGATGGTAAACAGTACTTTAATGAACGTCCCATCTCTACCCAACAGTCGGCATGGGTGTTTGTCTCACAGTTACGTTCTAACATGGTAGATGCTGTAGGTGGCGTGTTCTGGTTTGGTTGCGATGATGCCAATATGACCGTTTTTACCCCTGTTTATTGCTGTACCGATGTTGTGCCAGCATGTTATAAAGATGGTATTGATGGGGCCAACGATGTTACTTTCTCGTTTAACTCTGCTTTTTGGGTGATGAACTGGGTAGCCAATACAGTGTATCCACGTTACGACTTGATGATTGAAGATGTAAAGGCTATTCAGGGCGATTTGGAAAATACATTCTTCCAAGCACAGGATGCTGTTGAGGCTACTGCGTTGGAACTCTATAAGGAATCCCCTGCCCAAGCAAAGGCTTATCTTACCAATTATAGTAATATGATGGCTATGAATACCATTGATGTTTGGAAAAAGTTGGGTGAATATCTCGTGGTGAAGTATAACGATGGCGTGATTAAGCGTATGCCAACCACTACTTATATAGGCAAGAATACCAAACAGGTTGATAGGAGGTTAGTACGTCCTGGATTCCCTGAGGAATTAAAGCAGGAGATTGCTCGCCAAACAGGGGACCGTTATAAAATGCCTTAAATATTAACAATCTAAATAATGTAACATGGAAAACCAGGAATTAATCAAACAGGTTACTGAGAGAGCCCAGCAGTGGCTTACCCCGGCTTATGACGCCGAAACTCAGGCTGAAGTGAAAAGAATGCTGGATAACCCTGACAAAACAGAGTTGATAGAGTGCTTTTATCGTGATTTGGAATTTGGCACGGGTGGTTTGCGTGGCATCATGGGTGCTGGTACTAACCGTATGAATATCTATGTGGTGGGTGCTGCTACTCAAGGATTTGCTAACTATCTAAAGAAAAACTTCAAAGATAAAGAGCAGATTTCTGTGGCTATAGGCTACGACTGCCGTAACAATAGCGACCTCTTCGCCAAAAAGTCGGCAGATATATTCTCTGCTAATGGCATTAAGGTATATCTATTTGACGATATGCGCCCAACTCCAGAGATGAGTTTTGCCATCCGTCACTTAGGTTGTCAGGCCGGTATCAACATTACGGCTTCACATAACCCCCGTGAGTACAATGGATATAAGGCTTATTGGGAAGACGGTGCACAAGTGCTGGCTCCACATGACAAGGGTATCATCGATGAAGTAGGTAAGGTGAAAGTGCAGGACATCAAGTTTGATGGAAATCCTGATTTGATACAGATTATCGGTGCTGACATTGACAAGATTTTTTGGGATCAAGTACATACCATTTGCATCGATCCAGACGTTATTAAGCGTCAGAAAGACCTGAGCATCGTTTATACTCCGTTGCATGGCACAGGTATGAATGGTATTCCACAGTCACTGAAGCTGTGGGGCTTTGAGAATGTTCATTGCGTACCTGAGCAAATGGTGAAGAGTGGTGATTTCCCTACAGTTGTAAGTCCTAACCCAGAGAATGCTGAGGCATTAACATTAGCTATCAAATTGGCTAAAGAAATTGATGCCGATATCGTGATGGCCAGTGACCCGGATGCTGACCGCGTGGGTATGGCTTGTAAAAACGACAAAGGTGAATGGGTGCTCGTCAATGGTAACCAAACATGCTTGCTCTTCCTCTATTATATCATCACCAACCGCAAGAAGTTGGGTAAGATGGTAGGCAACGAGTTCGTGGTAAAGACCATTGTGACAACTGAGGTGATTCGTCAGATTGCTGAGAAGAATAACATAGAAATGCGAGATTGTTATACTGGCTTCAAGTGGATTGCACGTGAAATCCGCCTGTCAGAGGGAGTTAAGCAATATATCGGTGGTGGCGAAGAGAGCTATGGCTTCTTGGCAGAAGATTTTGTCCGCGATAAGGATGCGGTTTCTGCTTGTGCATTATTGGCAGAAATCTGTGCTTGGGCAAAAGACAATGGCAAGACACTCTATGAGGTACTGATGGATATCTATCTTGAGTATGGCTTCTCTAAGGAATATACTGTTAATGTGGTGAAACCAGGCAAGAGTGGTGCTGAAGAGATTCAGCAGATGATGGTGAATTTGCGCGAGAATAGCCCGAAAGAATTGGCTGGCTCAAAGGTGACAATAGTAAAAGACTATAAGACTTTGAAGCAGACCGATGCAGAGGGTAATGTGACCGATATAGAGATGCCTGATACTTCTAACGTTTTGCAGTTCTACACGGAGGATAATACCAAGGTGAGTGTGCGTCCTTCTGGTACCGAACCAAAGATTAAGTTTTACATGGAGGTAAAGGGTACCTTGAAGAGTGCAGCTGACTATGTTGAAGCAGATGAGGCAGCAGCCAAGAAGATTGAGGCTGTTCGTGCTTCTTTAGGTATCTGATAATACTAATACTCCCCGCCATCGGACGGGGAGTATTGTTTTATACTATTTTCTGATACGCTAATCGTTCGTCCCCATTCAAGAGGAAAATAATACCACAATACTGAAATCCATGTTTCAGTAAGTTATGCTGCATGATGTGATTATCTCGGTGTGTATCAATGCGGATATTGTTGGTTACTTGAAAGCAATAGTCCATGGCAGCTGAAAATACACCATGACTTTCGGGCGTACTCGCCATACGGTGTATTACATAATACGGACTCTCTGTTTCCAACCATGCCCCTTCATAAATCTTCAAGTATGTAGGATCAGGACCTGGGATAAAGGCAAATGTGCCGATGGCTTTTTCACCTTCAATACACAAATAGCTGTACCCATTCTCTATATCCTTTATGATTAAATCAGCTGATGGACTGTCTCCACTCCATTGATGCAAATTACCATCGTTCCTCATAATCTGCCTGCCATTCTCTATCAATGATAAAACTATGGACAGGTCTTTTGGTGTTGAGTGACGAATTTGTATCTTTCCCATCATTAATAGAAAGATAATTAATAGATTCTGAAACCAATGATCTTACGTACCTCTTTCAGTGTTTCCGATGCACTTTGGCGGGCATAGTCGGCACCCTCTTTTGCCACCTTGTCAAGTAATGCAGTATTGGCACTGTAATCTTCAATCTTTTCACGGATAGGAGCTACTATATTCACCAAGTCTTCTGCTATCTGCTTTTTCAGATCGCCATAACGCAGAGTGCAGTCGTTCCATTTCTCATCAAAATACTGATAAGTCTCAGGAGTAGAGGCAATCTTCAAAAAGGTAAACAGGTTCTCTATTACTTCTGGACGTTTACTGTTAGGCTCTTGGGGACCATTATCGGTCACTGCTTTCATCACTTTCTTGCGAATGGTCTTATCATCGTCACGCAAGTAAATGCAGTTGCCCTCACTTTTCCCCATTTTGCCACTACCATCCAGTCCAGGAACTTTTAGCGCCGTTGCGTTAAAGTAGAAGTTCTGAGGTTCTGGGAAGAACTCGATACCATATATATTATTAAAGCGGCGGGCGCATTTGCGCATCATTTCCATGTTCTGCTCCTGATCCTTTCCTACAGGCACCTTGTGTGCCCTGTGCTGTAGAACGTCAGCAGCCATCAAAGTAGGGTAAGTCAACAGACCAGCATTCACGTTGTCAGGTTGCTTACGGGCTTTCTCCTTAAAGGTAGTCACGCGCTCCAGTTCACCTAAGTAGGTGTTCATGTTCAAGTACAGATACAATTCCAGTGTTTCCTTTACATCACTTTGTACATAGATAGGAGCTTTTTGTGGATCAATTCCACAAGCAAGGTATTCTGCTAATATCGTGCGTGCGCTGTTCTGTATATTTTCTGGTTTAGGATGTGTCGTCAATGAATGCCAGTCGGCAATGAAGAACATACTTTGATAATTGTCTTGCATAGCTACGAAGCTCTTCACTGCTCCGAAATAGTTACCTAAGTGCAGGTTTCCTGTAGGACGAATGCCACTTACTACTTTTTCCATTTCTTTAATAATGATTTGTTTTAATAGCGTGCAAAGATAGAAAAAATTACTATATTTGCCAACGATTTGTGATGAAAGTAAATAATACATGATAATATGAAAAAAAATTTAGAGACTATCTGTGTGCAAGGCGGATGGAAGCCTAAGAATGGTGATCCACGTGTATTACCTATCTATCAGAGCACTACATTTAAGTATAGCAGTACTGAAGAGATGGCCGATCTCTTTGATCTCAAGGCTGAAGGCTATTTCTATACCCGGTTGGCGAACCCTACCAACGACGCTGTAGCTGCCAAGATTAATGATTTGGAAGGTGGCGTGGGTTGTGTGCTTACTTCATCTGGACAGGCTGCCAACTTCTATGCAATCTTCAATATCTGCCAGGCTGGCGACCATTTCATTACTTCCAATACTATCTATGGAGGCACATTCAATTTGTTTGGTGTTACTTTGAAGAAATTAGGTATTGAGTGTACATTTGTAGATCCTGATTGGAGCGATGAACAAATCGAAGCTGCTTTCCGTCCTAATACCAAGTGCTTTTTTGGTGAGACCATCTCTAACCCGGGTGGCAATGTCTTCGACATAGAACGTTTTGCCAAGATGGCTCATAAGCATGGTGTGCCACTGATTGTGGATAATACATTTGCTACGCCTATTAACTGTCGTCCGTTCGAGTGGGGTTGTGATATTGTGACGCATAGTACTACCAAGTACATGGACGGCCATGCGACCCAGGTGGGTGGTGCCGTAGTGGATAGTGGCAATTTTGATTGGGAAGCATATGCAGACAAATTCCCAGGTCTCACTACTCCAGATGAGAGCTATCATGGACTTACATATACCAAGGCATTTGGCAAGAAGGCTTATGTTACTAAGCTGGTTTCCCAACTGATGCGCGACTTGGGATCTATTCCTGCGCCACAAAACTGTTTCTTGCTTAACTTAGGTTTGGAAACATTGCACTTGCGCATGCCCCGTCATTGCGAAAATGCGCTGAAAGTTGCTGAGTGGCTGCAAGCTAATCCAAAGGTGGCATGGGTGAACTATTGTGGTTTGAAAGGCAACAAATACTATGACTTGGCTCAGAAATATCTTCCTAATGGGTCATGCGGAGTAATTGCATTCGGCTTGAAAGGCACGCGTGAAGATGCTGTGCGTTTTATGGATGCTCTTGATTTTGTGGCTATCGTAACACATGTGGCTGATGCCCGCACCTGTGTATTGCATCCTGCCAGTCATACCCATCGTCAACTCAGCGACGAACAACTTCGTGAAGCAGGCGTGGCCCCTGACCTTATCCGTCTTTCTGTTGGCATTGAGAATGTTAATGATATCATAGCCGATTTGCAGCAAGCGATGCAGAGAATTTGATTTAATCTCATATTTATCTAAGGGGACGCCGTAAAAGCGCCCCCTTTTTATTCTAGTGAACTTCTATCCCTATGGTTAATGCCTTCTATCCCTATGGTTAATGCCTGCTATCCCTATGGTTAATACTTGCTATCCCTATGGCTAACGCTTGCTATCACTATGGCTAATGCTTGCTACTATTGTCCGCAGTATCTACTATGGGGCGTCGCGATATCTGTTATACCCCTATAGGAGATACTGCGATGACTCATAACAAGCATTGCGGCGGGTAATAGTAAAGCCTCGGTCAGGTGACGCGAGGCATTACTATAAATCATAACGTAGATTAGTTGGTTTTATATCTTTATTCCCCTATAGCTTGTTTGTATGCTAAGAGCTTGTTATGGTAGTTGGTGTATGCATCTGTGCGCTTGTCGAGTGCTTGTTGATAAAGTAACTGGGCCTCCAACAAATCACTCATGGTGCAGGTGCCAGCCTGGTAAAAATCGCGGTTGAGGCGCAAGTTCTCAGTGGCCTGCTCAATGCTGCGTTCTGCAATGCTGAGCTGCTGGTAAGCCTCCTGTACATTGTTCCATGCGCTTTGCATATTGATTTTCAGTAGTTCGGAGTTGTCAGCCAGTTGGTCAATGGCTTTCTGACGTTCTATCTTTTTGCGTTTGATGGTGTGTGAACCGCCCCACCAGTCGGAGATGGGGATGCTAACGGTAGCCATGAGCATGCCGAATGAACGACCAGACTTCATTAAGTTATGATAAACAAGCCCTGCCCCCACTGCTACGGTAGGCAGGTTGCTGCCTATGGCTAACTTGTGCTGCAAGTTAGTTGCTTCTACCTGTTTGCCAAGTAGCTTGTATTCAGGAGTGTTAAGCAAAGCCTGCTGATGGTCTTGCTTCTCTATCAGCGGAGACAAGACCTCGGGATTATATTCCAAGGTGAACTCAGTGCTTTGCAGTCCGCAATACTGGGCCAATAACATACGTAAGATAGAGATTGTGTTATTCAAGGTGAGTTTCTGGCTCTCTACATCGTTCTGCCTTAGTTCCACCTGCAAGAGGTCGTTGCGCAGAGCCACACCTGCCTTAACTGCAATTGTCACATCCTTGTTGATGTCTTTTAGCAGTGTCTCCACTGCGTTAACTGTTTTGAGCTTTTCTTCCAACGAGACAATCTGCCAGTAGTATTGCTCGGCAGTTTTCTCTACTTCATTTTCAGAAAGCTGCAGTTGCAGTCGGCTTACATCTTCTCCCACTTTGGCCAACTTGTTACCGTTGATAATCTGACCACCAGCAAACACTGGTTGCATGGCCGTCACGCTACCCAGCACGCCTTTCTTAAGCAGTTCCATGCTGATGGGTTGTCCTAACGATGCCAAGGCTTCTGCTGGCAGAATACCCGATTGGGCAATGGCGGCTCCCATCTCAGGTGTGATGATTTGCGACATATCAACGTCCATCTTCGCCATGCTTTTGTTGGCATTAAACCAAAAACCTGAGCCGCTAACGGTAGGGAAGTACTTAGTGAATGCTTCCTTGCGCTGTTGCTCAGCCGCATCTACGCTGCGCTGTGCATTGCGCAAGGTAATGTTGTTATGGCGAGCAGAATCGAGTATTTGCTCCAGAGTGTATGTCTGCTGCGCAAATAATGATTGACAATTGGCAAAAGCCAATGCTACACCTATTATATATATGTATCTTTTCATTTTCATTCTCAATTCTCAATTATTTTAAACTAACCTTCCAATAAACTACTGGCAGCATAGTAACTACCATGATAAGTGACCCAATGCCTCCAGCGAAAATGGTGACACCCACTGCCATCCAGAACGACGACTGAGCAATGATCATCGGCACTACACCGACAGCAGTAGTGGCTGTAGTAAGGAAGATAGGTACCATGCGGCGACTACCTGCATCACGTGCAGCTTGTTTCACAGCCTCATTGTATTGTTTATAATAGGCACGCTTCTCCTCTTTAGAAACTCCAACTGGCAAAGGATGTTCAGCTACGAACTTTTTGACTAAGCCGATGGCGTGCTCGAAAATTAATATCTCATTTCGCATGATCATACCCATCAAGGTGATAAGTCCGAAGATGGAGGTAAGTCCTAATGAGCGATCCATCAACCCCAAGCCGATAAGGGCACCTGGAGTCATAAGTGCTAAAGCGGCCATGCAGACAGTGGTGATTCCGTACTTCTTAAAGTTGAACAGCAAGAAGAAGAATACAATGATCATGGCTATGACTGTACCCCAGAAGATCTGAGGCAGTGCCTCATTGCCATATTCAATTTCTCCACCTACCTCAGTGCGTACACCTTGTGGTATCTCAATATCTTCCTGCATAATGCGGGCAATCTCTTGTTCGATAGGTGAAGTAAATACTCCTTGTGCAAAGTGTCCTGTAACTGTGATGCAACGCTCTCCGCCACGGTGCACGATGCTACTCTCGCTCCACTTGGGTGCAACCTTAGCTATCTGACGAAGGGGGATAGTAGTGTTGGTCTGGTTTACTCCTGCTGATATCATAGACATAGGGGATGCAATACCCAAGTTGGCAATATCAGAGTAGGTCATATCGGCATCGTCTTTCACAACAATGGGAACTTCGTAATCACCCTCCCAGATTTGACCTACGCGGAGGTCAGATGAGGTGGCACTAAGTGCTAATTGTGCAGTTGTACGGGTGATACCAAGCTGTGCCGAAGTTACAGGGTCGAGCTGTACGCTGATGATGGGGTGGGGTTGGAAAAAGTCGGTATGTACCCATTCCACTTCCGGCATTTGGCGCATGTGCTCCATTAACCTTTCTGCCACCACATGCAGTGAGTCGATATTGTCGCCATAAAAGCGGTATTCCAATTCGGTGGGTTGCATATAGTCCAACCTTTTGAATTTAACGTATGCGTCAGGGAACGCTTCACTAAGTTGAGGTTGGTATTCAGCCAGTAAATCCAATGTTATCAGATCGCCTTTAGTGTTGACAATGAACTGTGCAAAATTGTTGCCAGCCATCTGCGGCGCATAGGCATCCATGAAGCGAGGTGATGAACAACCAATGAAACTTGTAATGCCAGTTATTCGTTCGTCTCGTTCTAAGACGTGACGCACAGAATCTGCAATAGCTTCGGTCTCGGCCAGTCCTTTACCGTCAGGTAGGAAAATCTCAACGGCAAACTGGTCGCGGTCAGCGTAAGGGAAAAGACGTATCTTCAAAGTTGGTGCGATAAGCGTTGATAGCAGAATGATAGCGATGCCGCCAAATATAGTGATCCAAGGACAACGGAATGTGAAGTCAAGCACGCGTTCATACGTTCGCTGCACCCATTTGGTGATGGCGTTGCCATCTGTGCTCACTTTTCCAGGCTTGATGATGCGTGTCTCCAAGAAAGGGATGATGGTTACTGCCAATATAAGTGATACCATCAAGTTGATAGTGATGGTAATGGGGAAATCCTCAAGTGCATCATGGAATGAGCCTGTCAATGTTATCAAGTAAGGATAGAAGATGGCACAGATGCAGATTGTAGCCAGCAGCATAGGCATGAAATACTGGCGAGCCGATTCTATGGCAGCATCCATGGGCTTAAAGCCCTTGCCAAGATACTCCAGATAACCGTCAATGACCACAATGGAGTTATCTACAATCATTCCCAGAACCACAATCAATGCTGCCAGCGTGATAATGTTCAGTTCAATTCCCATCAGATACATTATGGCAACTGATACGAAGGTGCTAAGTGGAATGGTAGTAGCAGCCACGATTGCCGAGCGAAGAGGGAACAGTACCATCATTACAAGGATGATGATAGCCATAGAGATAAGCAGGTCGCGCAGGAAATTGCTTACACTCAAGGCCACCACTTTGGGCTTGTCGGCTATTCGGGTGACATTCACATCGTTGGGCAATTCGTTCTGGCGGAAGTCATTCAGTACTTGATCCACCTCACGTCCATATTCCACTACATTGTTGCCAGGAGTCATCTCCATAGAGAGCAGCACGCAGGGGTGTCCATCTTGCTCAATGCGGCTGGCATGTGTGTCGTATTCACGCACCACTCGTGCTACATCCCTCACTCTGACCACCTTGTCGGTAATAGGGTCGGAAAAGATAATTTGGTTGGCAATCTCCGTCTCTGAGTTCTCCATGGCCTCCACATGAATGGGTATCTCTTGATCATCATCACTAATATTTCCACTCATGGTGGTTACACCTTGGGCTTGCAGACGGCTGAATAACATTTGCTGACCAATTCCGTAGGCTTGCAGCCTCTGATGGTCAACATACAGGCTGATCTGCTCTTTCTGCTCACCAAACATCTTTACATTGGCTACTGATGGAATTCGACGTAGACGGTCGCCTAAGTCATCACTGTATTGTTTCAGCTCGCGATAACTGCGCTGGGAGCTTTCGATAGCAATTAATAAAGCTGAAGTATTGCCGAAGTCGTCATTTACTACGATAGCCAATACGCCTGTAGGTAGCTGTGATTTGAAATTATTAAGTCCATGCTTTATCTTTGACCATACCTCATCTTTGTTATCCACATCATCGTTCAGCTTCACCATTACAATGCACATACCATTCTGTGATGTTGTGGTGGTCTTAATTCGGTTTACTTCGCCATAGGTGAACAGGTATCGCTCAAGTGGACGCGCCACTTGTTCCTCAACTTCCTCGCTAGTAGCACCAGGATAAACAGCTACTACAACGCCTTGGCGAATGGTGGAATGTGGAAATTCGTCTTTCGGCATGACATACATACCATAGATACCCATCACAAAAAGGATCCCTATGATGAGTAAGGATATAGAGTAATGCTCCAATGGCCAACGAAGCCAATTCATTTTATTATTCATGTTATTTAATGCTAATTACTTTCTCAATAAACAACGATGTTCCCTTCGCTAAGCTTCTGATATCCTTCAGTGATGACACGCTGTCCTACATTGAGGCCAGAAGCGATGATAACACGGTTGCCTGTGGTGTTACCTATGGTTACGTTTGTACGGTGGGCAGCATTCTCGTTGTCAATAGTCCAGACAAAGAGGTCACCGCCTGCATTTTTCTGAACACAGGTTACGGGCAGGGTGATAATACTCTCTACAGCGGCATCATTATCGCCTCCTTCGCCAAAAGTGACATTTGCAACCATTCCGGGTAACAACTTACGATCGGGATTGGGTACTTGGATGCGTACATCATAGGTGTGTGTCAAGGCATCTGCTTGTACGCCTTTTTCAATCAATCCTCCCTTCACCTGCTTGTCGGCAGCTTCAACTTCAATAATCGATGGTGTGTTGCTGTTTATCTTCTTGATTTCAGCTTCTGGTACAGAAATTTTTACTTTTACACTGCTAATATCAAGGATTGTAACCACAGCCATGGATGGCATGGCGGTCTCACCGACATTGACGTTCTTTTTCCCGATAATACCGCTTACGGGAGCAACGAGTTGGCAGTCGGCCAAGTTCTTCTTGGCTATAGCCAATTGTGATTCTGCTTGCTGTACCTTAGTCTGAATTTCAACCCATTTAACTTCAGGAAGAGAACCATTATCGTGTAGCATCCCATAACGCTGTAGAGCGTCATTCGCTTGTGTCATTCCTGATTCAGCTATAGCAAGCATGTTGCGTGCTGATGTGTCATCCATGTCTGCAATAAGTTGTCCGCGACTAACGACTTGTCCTTCGTTTACCAACATACGCCGTACTACACCCATGCTGGTAAAGCTTACGGCCGTTCCTTCTCGCTCTTCTACAATGCCTACATAGGATTGACTTGTACCATTGCTTGTTGATTGTAAAACTTCTGTCTTTACACGTATAGGAGCTTTCTCCTGCTTGCCTTTGCCGTTAGAACAACTACCCATGACTAATCCGATGGTTAGTAGCCCAATAAATGTCACTGATTTCATATAAATTGCTTCTTTTTAATAATATCTATTAAACCGAGTGCAAAATTCGTTACTTTATCTGGATTATCAAAGTTCTATACAGGATAAATTTTGGTGTTTTTTTCCTTTTTAATCATATCATCATAAAAAAGGAGGGCGCGATTTCATCAGTCATGCCCTCCTTATCCATGTTTCGCCTGTTTCATTACTAATGACTAAGTATAGAAATTAGTAATGTCTTACTCATGAGATTAGTAATGTCTTACTCATGAGATTAGTAATGTCTTACTCATGAGATTAGTAATGTCTTACTCATGAGATTACTAATGTCATAATTCCAATAATAGTGTCTCGCGAGGTTGCATTTTTAGCTCTTTGCCTAATTGAATGGTTTTGCCTGTTAGTACATCCTTGCCTGAAGTATAACCTTGTATAATTTCTTTATAGATACTGAGGTCTGCAGTAATTTCTTTATCACTACCATTGAGCATCACAAACACGGTCTTGTCATTCAGTTGGCGAGCATAGGCATATACGCTATTCTCTACTATGAAATGCGTCATGCTACCTTGGCTGATTACCTCATTGCCCTTGCGCCAGTGTAGGATGGTCTTGTAGAAATCGAAGCATTCGTTTTGGGCAGTAGTACGACCTGCTGCAGTGAAGGCGTTTTGTTTGTCGTCTTTCCATCCACCAGGAAAGTCCTTTCGCACATAGCCATCAGTGATTGTTTTTACACCGTTCATCAAAACCTCAGTACCATAGTATAATTGAGGTATGCGAGGTACTGTAAGCAGCATAGTTATAGCTTGTTTTAGTGATGCAAAATCCTGTCCCTCTTCCAAGAAACGGTCTGTATCGTGGTTCTCGATGAAGGTCAGTACTGACAATGGGTTGGGATAGAGGAAATCGTAAACGAAGTTGTTATAGATACGGTCGAGGCCTCTGCCTTGTCCATCACTCTGTTCTTTTTTGGCAATATTTACCTTGTCAAAGAAGCTGAAATCCATTACAGTAGTCAGGTTGCTGTTCAGTGGCTTTGATAGTTTTGAGTCTTTTTGGAACCATGCAGTAAATGCTGGTTCGGTAACCCATGATTCACCTACCACGTTGAAGTGTGGGTACTCCTTATTTATAATACTCATCCATTGACTCATTGCCTGATAGTCGGCATAAGGATAGGTATCCATGCGGATGCCATCAATATCAGCATATTCCACCCACCAGATGCTGGTCTGAAGCAGATAGGTCATCACATATGGGTTGTTCTGGTTTAAATCGGGCATGGTACGTACAAACCATCCGTTAGCCATGCGGTCATAGTCATGCTTGGATGCATAGGGATCCACCACAGGGGTGAGCCGATAGTTGGTTTGTACATAATTGTCTTGATAGTCTGAGTGGTTGAACCAGTCGCGTGAGGGCATATCTTTCAACCAAATATGTTCGCTTCCGCAATGGTTGAATATCATGTCCATTACTACCTTGAGACCTTTTTGATGGGCTTTAGCAATGAGTTGGCGGTATTCTTCATTAGTACCGAAACGTGGGTCCACCTTATAATAATCGGTGGTAGCGTAACCATGATAAGAACCTCCTCTCATGTTGTTCTCTAGTACGGGGGTAAACCAGAGGGCAGTAACTCCCAGCTCGGTAAAGTAGTCTAGATGCTGTTCTATACCTTTCATGTCACCTCCATGACGTCCACTTGGGTTTGAGCGATCTACTTTGTAGTCCGACATACCCTTTATGTTGTCAATGCTCTCATCTCCATTGGCAAAACGATCGGGCATTAGGAGATAGAGTACATCACTACTATCAAATCCTACATGTTCTTCTCCTTTTTTGGAACGTGCTTTCAACTCGTATTCTTGTTTAATTTGCTGCTTTTCCTTCGTGAAAGTGAGTTGAATCTTACCTGGTTTTGCATCCTTTATGTCAAGATATACAAGCAGATAGTTGTGGCTTTCGAGGGTGACGGTATTAGTAATGATGACACCGGGGTAGTCAGTGCTCACCTGTGAGAAGCCGATATCTTGGCCATAAACCATAAGTTGCAGTTCGTGGTGCTGAAGTCCTGCATACCAGTAAGGTGGATCGATTTTGTTAATGGTTGCGGCATGGGAGGTGAAGCTGAGCATCAAGGCTCCCAACATTGAGAATAGTTTCTTCATGGTTTTATAATGTTTAGTATATACTACAAAGGTAAAAAAAAAAGCGGAGAAAGTATCAAACTTTCCCCGCTTTTTTATCAAGCGATTAAGATAGATTCTTAAATCAGGAAGCCCAGCAGTACACCAGCAGCTACTGCAGAACCAATCACACCAGCTACGTTAGGACCCATAGCCTGCATAAGCAAGTAGTTAGATGGGTCGTACTCCAGACCAACGTTCTGAGAAATGCGGGCTGCATCAGGCACAGCAGATACACCAGCATTACCAATCAACGGATTGATTTTATTGCCCTCTTTCAGGAACAGGTTGAAGAACTTCACAAACAGCACACCAGAAGCGGTAGCAATCACAAATGACAATGCACCCAGACCGAAGATAAGCAGTGAGTTAACGGTAATGAACTCTGAAGCCTGAGTTGAGCAACCTACGGTAAAGCCCAGCAGAATAGTCACGACGTCGATTAACTGGTTACGTGCAGTCTCAGCCAGACGACGGGTCACACCACTTTCCTTCAATAGGTTACCGAAGAACAGCATGCCCAGCAAAGGCAGACCTGAAGGTACAAGGAAAGCAGTCAGTAACAGACCTACGATAGGGAAGATTACCTTCTCATTCTTAGAAACGGCTCTTGGAGGTTTCATGCGGATCACGCGCTCCTTTTTAGTAGTGAGCAGTCGCATGATAGGTGGCTGAATCACTGGTACCAGTGCCATGTAAGAGTAAGCCGCCACCGCGATGGCACCCATCAAGTTAGGAGCCAACTTACTAGAAAGGAAGATAGCGGTAGGACCGTCAGCACCACCGATGATACCAATAGCACCTGCCTGTTGAGGATCGAAGCCCAGCAGCAGAGCCAGCATATAAGCACCGAAGATACCGAACTGTGCAGCAGCACCGATCAGCACCAGACGAGGCTGGGAAATCAGGGCTGAGAAGTCAGTCATGGCACCAATGCCAAGGAAGATCAGTGGCGGATACCAGCCGTTTGTCACACCTCCGTATAGAATGTTGAATACGGAGTTAGATTCATAAATACCTACTTTCAGACCAGCGTCGAGGTTGAAAGGCACGTTACCTACCAGGATACCAAAACCAATTGGTACGAGCAGCATAGGCTCGAACTCCTTGGTCACAGCCAGGTAGATGAATACCAGACCTACGAGAATCATGATCCAGTTGCCCAGGGTTGCATTAGCATAACCTGTGTACTCCCAGAATGTCTGCAGGTTGGATCCTAAGAAACTAATAAATTCTCCCATACTCTTTTATTCAATAACTATAAGGTCAGTACCCTCAAGGATAGAATCACCCTTGCTAACATTAATTGCAACAACCTTTCCATCGCGATCGGAAGGAATGTTGTTCTCCATCTTCATGGCTTCCAATACCATCAGTACCTGTCCGCGCTTCACTTCATCGCCAACATTTACCTTAATCTGCAGGATTACACCTGGCAGAGGAGACTTGATGCCACTCTTGCCACCGCCACCAGCTGGACGGCTAACCTTTGCAGGTTCTGGAGCTGCAGCTGCAGCAGGAGCTGCGGCAACTACTGGGCGGACAACTTTCTTAGGAGCAGCAGGAGCTTTCTCCATCTCTACAGTGTAGGGAGTTCCGTTCACCTCTACATGAGCGATGTTCTCTTCAATGTCGCCAATGGTAACGTTGTATTTATTACCATTGATTGTATATTTATATTCTTTCATTGTTTATATCACTACTTTTTAAATATGGTGTAATTATTTCCTAATAGGCATCTGGCGCATTGCGAACGCCTTGTTGCTCCAAGCTGATTCCTCAACCTTCTGATCGGTCTGGATGGTCAGAACCATGTCTTCAATATCATGAACATCGTTCTGCATATCATGCAGAGCCATACCAATGGCAGCAAACACCTCACCTGGAGTCTCATTAACCTTACCGTCAGTCTTGACTACAGCCTTTGTGTCTTCACCCTTAGCAGCCTTAGCTTTCTGCTCGTTCTTATTTGCCATGTTCATAGAAGCCTTACCTACAGCGGTAAATGCGAAGTACAACAGAATCAAGCAGCTGAATACAACAGCCATAGCGGTGATGGCCATACCTACACCTACAGGGTCTTTCTCAGCGAAAGTTTCCATTTTGGCATTCACATCCATTACGCGGTTGCTGGCGTTAGGAGTAACGTAAGTGTTAGGATTACCATCTGAACTGTCTTTAACCTCCCAGTTTCCCATACCACGTTCGGTAGCAAGCTGGTCGATACGGCCCAGACTCTGGTTAGCCTTCAGCTTGAAAGCAGGTATAGTCACCTCGTCAATCAAATCCTTGTTAGAATTGAAAAGACGAATGGTAGTAGTCTTGGAAGGATCCAAGGTAAAGTTGGTATGCAGGGTACCGCGGTTTGGCTGTCCGTCTGCCCAGAACACGATGTGTTGGCGGGCAGCAACAGAGGTGATTTGGTCACCCTTAGGGATAGTGTAGCGCACAGGTGCCTCACCTTCGGCCTGAGCCTCGATTTGGTAAGCGGCTACATCTATCTGTCCGTAATATTTGACGAATAATTCTATCCATGCGCTGTGTGCACCATATTCATCGGTTGCGTTGTCTTCATTCTGCATCATGACCTCATTAATCAGTACTTTGCTGCTGGTTGACAGGTCACGGCAGGAAGTGAAGCTCACTGCCAGCACGAAGGCAAGAATTATTCCAAAATTGATTTTCTTCATAAATTGTCTGTTATTAAAGATTACAATGGAATATTACCATGCTTCTTAGCTGGAGTGGTCTGGCGCTTGTTCTTCAACTGCTCCAGAGCGCGGATGATGCGGAAGCGGGTGTTACGAGGCTCGATAACGTCATCAATGTAGCCATAAGAAGCGGCATTGTATGGGTTAGCGAACAGCTTTTGGTATTCAGCTTCCTTCTCAGCCAGGAATGCCTTAGGATCTTCCTTCTCCTTAGCTTCCTTAGCGAACAGTACTGCAACGGCACCTGCTGCACCCATCACTGCGATCTCAGCGGTTGGCCAAGCGTAGTTGATATCAGCACGCAGCTGCTTGCAACCCATCACGATGTGAGAACCACCGTAGCTCTTGCGCAGGGTAACGGTCACCTTAGGAACAGTAGCCTCTCCGTAAGCATATAGCAGCTTAGCGCCATGAAGGATCACACCGTTGTACTCCTGACCAGTACCTGGCAAAAATCCAGGAACGTCAACAAGTGTTACCAATGGAATGTTGAATGCATCGCAGAAACGAACGAAACGGGCACCCTTGCGAGAAGCGTTGCAGTCGAGCACACCTGCCATCATCTTAGGCTGGTTAGCTACCACACCTACAGACTGACCGTTCATGCGGGCGAAACCAACGATGATGTTCTTAGCATAGTTCTTGTGAACTTCCAGGAACTCGCCGTTATCAACGATAGCTCCTATCACTTCATACATATCATATGCATGGTTAGGATTGTCAGGAATAATCTCATTCAGAGAGTCCTCGATACGATCGATTGGATCGTCGCATGCCTTGCGTGGAGCCTCTTCCATGTTGTTCTGCGGAATGTAGCTGATAAGGTTGCGAATCAGTGCCAAAGCGTCTTCCTCGGTAGAAGCGGTGAAGTGAGTAACACCTGACTTGGAAGAGTGAACGCTTGCACCACCCAGATTCTCCTCGTTTACATCCTCACCGGTAACGGTCTTTACCACCTTGGGACCAGTAAGGAACATGTATGAAGTACCTTCCATCATGATGGTGAAGTCAGTCAGTGCAGGAGAGTAAACGGCACCGCCTGCGCAAGGACCAAAAATACCGGAAATCTGTGGAATAACACCAGATGCCAGGATGTTGCGCTCGAAAATCTCTGAATAGCCAGCCAAAGCGTTAACTGCCTCTTGAATACGAGCACCACCAGAGTCATTGATACCGATGCAAGGAGCGCCCATACGCATAGCAAGATCCATTACCTTGCAGATTTTCTGTGCCATTGTCTCTGACAGAGAACCACCAAATACGGTGAAGTCCTGTGCAAAGACATAAACAAGACGGCCGTCGATGGTACCGCAACCGGTTACGACGCCGTCGCCCAGGAAGTGCTTCTTCTCCTGACCAAAGTTGGTGCAACGATGCTGCACAAACATGTCGATTTCCTCGAAGCTACCTTCATCCAACAGCATAGTGATGCGCTCACGTGCTGTGTACTTACCTTTAGCGTGCTGCTTTTCGATAGCTTTTTCGCCACCGCCGAGACGAGCCTTAGCACGAAGCTCGATCAGTTCTTTAATCTTTTCAACCTGATTACTCATTGTATTGTAACGATTATGATTATTTATTCGGGTTTTCACAAAGTTCGGTCAGCACGGCAGCTGTTGATTTTGGGTGCAGGAACGCGATGTTCAGACCTTCAGCACCCTTGCGAGGAGCTTTGTCAATCAAGGCGATGCCCAGACCTTCAGCCTCTGCCAATGCGTTTGCTACGCCATCTTCTACACAGAATGCCAAATGATGCATGCCACCACGGCCACCGTTCTTCTCTATAAACTTCGCGATGGTGCTCTCAGGGCTAGTTGGCTCCAACAACTCCAGCTTCACTTCGCCAACCTTCAGGAAGGCAGTCTTGACCTTTTGGTCTTCTACAACCTCAATGTTGTAGCATTTCAATCCTAAAACATTCTCGAAATAGGGGAGAGCTTTCTCAATGCTGGGAACTGCGATGCCCAGATGCTCAATGTGTGAAATTTTCATTTGTTTATTTGTTTAAAAAATTAGTATTTTCCTATTTGACTGCAAAGTTACACAATTCTATTTATAGTAGAAAATTTTTTAGCCCTAATTGTATTCAAAAATTATACAAATTGCATTATCTTTGCCCAATAATTTATAATAGAAGGAAATAGAATGTCAGAATTAGCTCCTTTGATAGCCGACCTGGCACTAATACTGCTATGTGCGGGTGTGATGACCTTGCTCTTTAAGAAACTTAAACAGCCATTAGTGTTGGGTTATATTGTGGCAGGATTTTTGGCCAGTCCGCACCTTAGTTATACCCCCTCTGTAGTGGATAATGAGAGTGTGCATGTGTGGGCTGACATAGGCGTTATATTCCTCTTGTTTGCTTTGGGGTTGGAATTTAGTTTCAAGAAAATTGTCAAGGTAGGTGGCTCTGCCGTTATAGCTGCCTGTACCATCATCTTCTGTATGATTTTCTTGGGGGTAAGTGTGGGTTCACTCTTCGGATGGAGTCGAATGGACTGCCTGTTTCTTGGTGGTATGTTGGCCATGTCATCTACTACCATTATTTACAAAGCCTTTGCAGACCTCGATCTTTTCAATAAACAATTTACCCAATTGGTGATGAGTATCCTCATCCTTGAGGATATCCTGGCCATTGTACTCATGGTGTTGTTGTCAACTATGGCTGTCAGCAACAATGTTGAAGGACTGGAATTGTTGCTCAGCATAGGTAAGCTAGGCTTCTTTCTCATTCTGTGGTTTGTGGTGGGCATTTGGTTAATACCTTTGCTGTTGCGGAAAACACGTAAGTTGATGAGTGATGAAACCTTGTTGATTGTCTCATTGGCTATGTGTTTTTTTATGGTGGTGATAGCCGCCCAAACAGGTTTCTCTGCAGCATTTGGCGCTTTCATTATGGGCTCCATATTGGCAGAGACGGTTGAAGCAGAGCATATTGACCATTTGGTAAAACCTGTGAAAGACCTCTTTGGCGCCATCTTTTTCGTGTCAGTAGGTATGATGGTCGATCCTTCGATGATTGTAGAATATGCTGTCCCCATTCTTGTAATTACAATTACTATCCTGTTGGGACAGAGTATATTCGGTTCTATGGGTGTGCTGCTCTCTGGTCAAACGTTGAAGACTTCCATGCAGTGTGGCTTCAGTTTGACACAGATAGGTGAGTTTGCCTTTATTATCGCATCCTTAGGGGTGTCGTTGGGGGTAACAAGCGATTTCTTGTATCCTATTGTGGTAGCCGTTTCGGTCATTACCACCTTCTTAACACCCTATATGATACGTTTAGCAGAACCTGCTTCTAACGTCGTTGAGTCCCACTTGCCAGAGAAGTGGAAAAAAACATTAGAGCATTATGCATCAGGTACGCGTAATGTCAATCATGACAGCGATTGGAAGCGATTCTTGATGAACATTATTCGTAATACGGTCATATATACCATTGTATGCGTGGCCATTGTGACCATCTTCCTTAACTTTGTACAGCCGTTTGTGACGGGTATCATTCCTGGCTTTTGGGGCAACTTGTTGGTGACTGTGGTTACCATTATGTTTTTGGCTCCTTTGCTGCGTGCCATTATGGTCAAAGGCAATCACAGCGAAGAGTTTGTTTCCCTTTGGCAGGATACAAAGAACCATGCTCTGTTGTTAATGACTGTAATAGTCAGGGTGCTGATAGCCATAACTTTTCTGATGTTTGTTATTTCATCACTTTTTGAAGTTTCAGCTGCTATTTTGTTTGCTTTGGCATTGGTTTTAGTCATTGGTATTATTATATCTCGAAACCTAAAGCATCAGACAAACATTATAGAGAATGTCTTTGTCAAGAACCTGCGTTCGCGTGAGGTGAAAGCAGAATACTTAGGTACAAAGAAACCTGACTATGCTGGTAGGTTGATGTCGAAAGATATACACTTGGCAGACTTTGAGGTGCCCGCTGAAGTAGAGTGGGTGGGCAGTACCCTGAAGGATCTCAATTTTGGGAAGCTCTATGGGGTGCATGTTGTGTCTATTTTGCGAGGTAAGAAACGCATTAATATTCCGAAAGCCAATGACCGCGTTTATCCCAACGATCGCATACAGGTGATTGGCACTGATGCTGATTTGGCGAAGTTCCGAAAGGTGCTCATTCCTACTATGGAGTTTGAGGAGGATCTTTATGAACGAGGTGAGATGATATTGCGTCAGTTTGTGATTGATGAGAATTCTCCGTTCTTGGGCAAGAATATGATAGACAGCGGCATTCGCAATCACTATCATTGTATGATTGTGGGTGTGGAGCGAGGATCTGATGATCTGCATGCTGCAAATCCACATGAGCTGTTCCAGTTTGGCGATGTGGTGTGGATTGTAGGAGAGAGAGCTGCTGTACATTCTGTGGTTAGTGGAGGATATGCTATTTCGTACGATTAAAAATAAGAATATATGATGGAAAAAGTACAGTGGGGATTTATAGGCTGTGGTGAAGTTACTAAGTATAAGAGTGGACCTGCATTTCAGAAGATTAACAATTCCGAAGTTGTGGCCGTGATGAGCCGCGATTTGAATAAAGCTAAGGACTATGCCCAAGAAAGAGGTATATCCAAGTGGTATGACGATGCGTCGGAATTGGTGAATGATCCCCTTGTTAATGCTGTTTACATTGCCACCCCTCCTTCTTCTCACGCCACCTATGCCATTATGGCCATGAAGGCTGGTAAGCCTGTATATATTGAAAAACCTATGGCAGTGACCTATGAAGAGTGTTGTCGCATCAATCGGATTTCGGAAGAGGTGGGTGTGCCATGTTTCGTAGCGTATTATCGTCGATATCTCCCTTATTTCCAGAAAGTGAAGCAACTGGTTGAAGATGGAACTATTGGTAATATAGCCAACATACAGATTCGTTTTGCGGTCCCCCCTCGTGACCTTGACTTCAGCGGAATACAACCTTGGAGACTGCAACCTGATATCGCTGGTGGTGGTTACTTCTATGATTTGGCCCCTCATCAGTTGGATATGATTCAGTATATCTTCGGTATCATAGTCGAGGCAGCTGGCTATAAGGCCAATCGTGGAGGACTTTATCAGGTAGAGGACTCGCTGAGTGCTTGTTTTCAGTTTGAGAGCGGTTTGGTGGGCAGTGGTTCATGGTGCTTTGTAGCACAGGAGTCGGCACGTGAGGATCGTGTTGTTGTGATAGGGGATAAAGGCACCATCAGTTTCTCGATTTATACTTATGAGCCCATTAGACTTTATTCAGAAGGCAAATGTGAGGAAATATTAGTAGAGAATCCTACTTATGTTCAGCAGCCTATTATTCAAGCTGTTGTTGACCATTTGTTAGATCATAAAGTTTGTACTTGTGATGGCGAGAGTGCTACGCTTACCAACTGGGTAATGGATAAAATACTTGGTAAGATATAACAAAAACTGGCTGCATTTTGCAGCCAGTTTTTTATTCGTCTTCATCATCTTCATCGTCCTCCTCATTGAAGTCGAAGTCACCCCAAAAGACAGGATCTGTAAAGTCTTCCAGTTCACGACGTTCTTTCTTAGTGGGGCGCCCTGTCCCTTTGGCACGATTAATAAAACCGCTAATTTTGCTTACCTCCAAAAGTTCCAGTTGGTCGGGTGCTGTTACGTTTTCAATCATGCTAGGCACCAACTTTGCCCCCACACGTTTTTCGATGGCCTGTAGCACTTTAAACGACCAAGTAATAGGAGGCTTCTTTACACTCACCACGTCTCCTTCTTTAACTGTATGGGCAGGCTTGGCTTGTGTACCGTTCAGCAATACACGTCCTTTCTTGCAAGCTTCAGCTGCTATCGACCTTGTCTTGTAGATACGCACAGCCCATAACCATTTATCTATTCTTGCAATTCCCATCGCTTTTTTTTATTAAACTGGTTCATGGTAATGTTGATTCCTGCCAGACAGAAACTCTTGATCATTTCGCACGCCACGTCTATGCGGTCTGGCAAGATTTTCTGGTCTTCCTCATCGAACTTACCCAATACAAAGTCAACTTGCCCACCTCGAGGAAACTCGTTTCCAATGCCAAAACGTAATCTTGCGTATGCTTGGGTACCCAATATGTCGGCAATGTGTTTTAGTCCGTTATGCCCAGCATCGCTACCTTTGGGTTTCAGTCGCAGTTCACCCACAGGCAATGCCAAATCATCTACAACCACCAGCAGGTTTTCCAAGACAATGTTTTCTTCCTTCATCCAGTAGCGTACGGCATTGCCACTCAGGTTCATGAATGTCGATGGCTTTAACAATACTATTTGTCTGCCTTTGATTGTAACACGGTTCACGAAGCCATACCTGCGATCTTCCCATGCAGGAGCATTGTTCTTTTCGGCAAACCTGTCCACTACCATAAAGCCCATGTTATGACGGGTTTTATGATATTCAGGGCCAACGTTTCCTAAGCCAACTACTAGATACTTTATCATGTTGTCGGTTGCCTGTGGCTCAGTGTGTTTGCCAAAGCCCAACAGGCGAAATATACTCCACATTATTGTAAAAAAAAGCGGATTGATGCCTCACGCAGGGTGGTGCGCCAATCCGCAATGTTAGTCCTTATAGGTTCTGTCCTTTGATTACTGAGCAGCTGCAGCATCCTTTGACTGACGGGTTGCAGCAACCATGCATACAACAGCGGTCTGAGGATTGATCAGTTCGAGGTTTTCGTAACTTAGGTCGGCAACCTTCTTAGCTTTACCCAACCCCATGTCTGTAACATCAACAGTCAGGATTTCAGGGATGTTAGTATAGATAGCCTTTACCTTCAGTGTACGCATCAGCTGACGCATCTTACCACCAGCTTTCACACCCACTGCTAAGCCTTGCAGTTTCAGAGGAACTTCCATTACAATGGGCTTCTTTTCGTTAATCTCCAGAAAGTCCATGTGCAGAATGGTATCTTTTACGGGGTGGAACTGAATCTCACGAACGATAGCAGTATGAGCCTCACCGTCAATAGTCAGGTTTACATAGTGGATGTCAGGAGTGTACACCAACTTGCGAACATCTGAGTTCTTTATGCTGAAGTTTACATTTTTCTCGCCACCGTAAAGTACGCATGGAATCATAGCTTCTCTACGCATGGCCTTCAATACCTTCTGCTGCTCAGAAGAACGCTCAGCAATGGTTCTTACAGAACCTGTTAAATCAAAACTTTTCATCTTTAATTCTTTTAATGTGTTACTCTAAAATTAAGTTGTTTTTGCTTAATTCACCATCACACGGTGTGTGCCTAAACACACAATGATTGCAAAAAAGCGGTGCAAAGGTACAACTCTTTTCTGAATTCTCAAAATATCTTTCTTAAAAATCGATGTCAATTTTTAAAGGTTCATTCAAAGCAGCCGAATCAGTACCCTTTGACTCCTCAGCTTTCTCTGTTGGAGCAAGAGCTTCGTATGGTTGACGCTCCTTGATGAAGGCCACTGCCTCATTTAGGCTATTGCAGAACTTGTCGAAGTCCTCCTTATATAAAAAGATCTTATGTTTTTCATAGCTCACCTGAGCATCCTCACCCTCGCCAGTAACGATTTTCTTACTCTCGGTAATAGCAAGAAATAATTCATCTTTACGGCTTTTCTTAACATCCATGTAATAGATTCTCTTGCCGGCCTTCACCGATTGAGAATACACAATCTCCTTGTCGCCGTTTTCAACAGCACTTTTTTTCTTGAATTCTTCCATTTTATTTAGTTTTAGTATGACTAATCTTAATTACAGCCCAAAGTTGGTCATTTTTTTTTATCTAACCAAGAAAAAATGAGAGTTTATGAGGTTACGATAAAAAAAATGCATACCTTTGCACTTGATTTGTAATTGAAGAATTATAATTTTATATGATAAACAGAGTTCTTATCCGATTGAAGATTATCCAGATTGTATATGCTTACTATCAAAATGGTAGTAACAATTTGGATGCTGCTGAGAAAGAGTTGCTTTTTAGTATTTCTAAAGCTTACGACCTTTATAACTATTTGCTGTTGCTGATGGTTGATCTAACCGAATGTGCTGCAAAACGCATCGAGAATGCCAAACTGAAGAAATTAGCTACTGCTGATGATTTGAATCCCAATATGCGGTTTGTAAACAACAAGTTTATTGCCCAGTTGCAGAACAATAAGATGCTGATTGAATATCAAGAACGTCAGAAACGCTCTTGGTTGACTGACCACGAGGAATTTACCAAGCAACTTTTGGATAAGATTCTTGAATCTGATATCTATAAGGAATATATGGCCAAGACGGAAACCTCTTATATTGAAGACCGTGAGTTTTGGCGTATGCTCTATAAAACATTTATCAATAAGAGTGTCGAGTTGGAAGATTTGCTTGAAGAGATGAGCTTGTATTGGAACGATGACAAAGAGATTGTTGATACTTTCGTGTTGAAGACCATCAATCGTTTTGATAGTAAGCAGGGTGTTGACCAGCAGTTGCTTCCGGAGTATAAGGACGAGGAAGACCGAACATATGCTGTTCGTTTGTTGCGCCGTTCTGTACTCAACTGTGACGAATATCGTCGTTTGGTGAGTGACAATACCCGTAATTGGGACATTAACCGTGTTGCATTTATGGATGTGGTAATCATGCAGGTGGCGTTGGCTGAGATTCTAAGTTTTTCTAACATCCCTGTCAGTGTATCACTAAATGAGTATGTGGAAATTGCCAAATACTACAGTACCCCCAAAAGTGGTTCGTTTGTCAATGGCACCTTGGATGGGATTGTGAAGAAGCTTCGTAAGGAAGGTAAGTTAACAAAGAATTAATATTAATAATTAGTGAATATGAATGTAATGTTACAAGCTCCCGCAGCGGGAATGGATTCATCCATGATGTGGATCATGCTTATCCTGATGTTCGTCATCATGTATTTCTTTATGATCCGTCCACAAAACAAGAAACAGAAAGAAATTGCTCAATTCCGCAGATCATTGCAGGTCGGTCAGTCTGTTATCACAGCTGGTGGTATTCATGGAATTGTCAAGGAAATTAATGACAATGATGTGATGCTTGAGATTGACCGCAATGTCAAGGTGCGTGTAGATAAGAACTCTATCTTTGCTGCTGCTGCCGATGCTAATGTAAACGCTACCCAGACGAAGTAATTATCCTTGAAAGAACGTTTTTGGCATATTATACAAAAAGTGAGGAATTTCTTGCTCAGTAAAAGCAGCAAGGAACTTTTCACTTTTCTATTTTTCTTAGTGATTGCTGCCCTGTTCTGGTTGGAGCAGACGCTTGACCGTGAATATGAGATTGAGGTCAAGGTACCCCTGAAATTGAAGAACGTTCCAGAGAACATTGTCATAACTTCAGATTTTCCGGAAGATTTGCTTGTCACTATACGCGATAAGGGCAACACATTGCTCAACTATCAGCTTACCAAACGTTTCTATCCCATCAATGTCGATTTTGCCGAACATCAGAATCGCCGTCATCATGTTTCACTGTTGAGCAACAACTACAACAAGGCCATTGTGGCTCAGTTGGCCAGCTCTACTGCTGTATCGGCAATAAAACCTGATACCATTGACTATTATTATTCCGAGGGAAAGTCGAAGAAAGTGCCAGTGAGATTGCAGGGTAGGGTGTCTCCCGGTCAGCAGTACTACATCAGTGACACCATCTTTAATCCTGCCCAGGTTACAGTCTATGCTCCTCAAGGAGCGCTTGATACCGTCAAGGCGGCCTATACCAAGTTTGTCGAGGAGACGCAGATAGAAGACACTTTGCGTCGTCAAGTCGAACTGGTGGGTAGTAGGGGGGTGAAGTTTGTCCCTGATGTGGTAGAACTTGTCTTGCCTGTAGATATTTATACAGAGAAGTCGGTCGAGGTACCAATCGAAGGAATTAATTTCCCGGCAGGAAAAACCTTGCGTGCGTTTCCTTCAAAAGTGAAGGTTACCTTTCATGTTGGACTGAGCAAGTATCTTGATATCAAACCAGATGATTTTCGTGTATTAGTGAGCTATGAAGAGCTTCGTAAGCTTGAAGGGGAGAAGTATCAGGTCAAACTCAAGAAACAACCACAAGGTGTGAGTCAAGTGCGTATCTATCCTTCCCAAATAGATTTCTTGATTGAAAATGTTACCAAAGATGAGGCCGATTAGGTTAGGCATCACTGGCGGGATAGGTAGCGGCAAGAGCGTTGTGGCTCGTGTGTTACAGACGCTTGGCATACCAGTTTTTGACTGCGATGCCGAGTCTAAACAACTTACAGTAGTTCACCCATTTATCCGCCGTCAACTCGTAGCGTTGGTTGGGACAGAGGTATATCAAGGAAACACACTTAATAAAGCCTATTTAGCCAACTATCTGTTTTCTTCACCTGAGCATGTGCAACAGATTAACGGAATCATTCACCCCGTACTGAAAGATTATTTCTTGCAATGGGTTAGTAAGCAGTCCGCGAAGTTTGTGGCCATCGAGTCGGCTATCCTCATTGAGGCAGGATATGATGATGTGGTAGATCATGTCGTGATGGTATCAGCCCCCTTAGAAATGCGCATTACCCGATCCGTGCAACGTGACGGAGTTCCCAGAAGTGCCATTGAGAAGCGTATCCGACAACAGATGGATGACGAGAAAAAACGTCGCTGCTGTCAGTTTGTTATCGTGAATGATGGAGTGACCCCTGTCATTCCGCAGGTTTTGGAAATAATTAACACATTATCTCAAAAATAATGCGTATCTTCGCAACGTAAATAACAATAAACAATAAGAATTATGTTGAAATCCATTTTATCTATTTCTGGTAAGCCAGGTCTTTATAAGCTGGTTTCACAGGGTAAGAATATGCTTATCGTTGAATCATTGTTAGATGGCCGTCGCTCACCTGCCTATGGAAATGATAAGATTGTATCATTAGGCGACATCTCCATGTATACTAATGCCGATGACGTCCCTCTTCGCCAAGTACTGAAGAATATGTTTGAAAAAGAAAAAGGTGCCGATGTGTCTATGGATAGTAAGAAGGCCAATAACGCAGAGTTGGCAGCCTATCTCGAGCAAGTGCTTCCGGATTACGATCGCGACCGTGTGCATCCTAACGATATCCGCAAACTTATCAGCTGGTACAATATACTGGTAAAGAGTGGTAACACAGACTTTGAGGAAAAGGCGGAAGAGTCTGCCGCAGAAAACGCACAGACTGAGTAACCTATTGCAGTTGACGTTGGTCATATGCCAGCCTATATCACGTAGAAAAGAATTCATATAGGCTTACATATTATTCATAAAAAGAACGGAGAGCTTCACAGCTCTCCGTTATTATTTGTAAGTTATTTGCATTCAAAATAATCAAGCAAGCTCGATCTGCTGATCCAGCAGCTTCTGCAGCTTGCTTTTCAACACTTGGCACATGGCGCCATTACCCATTCTCTGATAACGGTCAATGCTATACTTCAGCATTGAAATAGTGTTTGCATTCTTAGTCATATTAACCTCCTTCTTTAGGTCTTTGCTCTCACCAAAGACTGGTTAAACAATCTTTTTTTAGTCTCTCTATAATACCTACTATTTATTACACGTTACATAAGCCGTGCAGTCTATTTTCGCTTTTGACGATGCAAAGATACGAACTATTTTTGATAAAAACATGCTTTTCAGCATAAAAATTACAAATTTTAACCAAACGGTGGTAATAATAATAGAGTAGGTATATTGCTAAAACAAGGAAAAAGAATTATCTTTGCCAAATAGATATTGAAAGTTAAACATGTTAAAAAACAATTATTATGAGCGAGATTTTGAAAGAGAGATTATCTGACGATTTGTTGGAAGGTGCCACTGGTGGCGCTAGATTGCGTGTTGTAATAAAAAACAAGCAAACTGGCTCGGTTACAGAGAAAATTGTCTCTACTGGGGTAGTTAAAAAACCAAAATATTAGTGTTTTTGCTTATATTCTTGATTGACTTAAATCAATAGAACGAATGATTATAGGAATACCTAAAGAAATCAAGAACAACGAAAATCGTGTTGGCATGACCCCTATGGGGGTTGCCGAGTTGGTGCGTCGCTGTCATAAAGTGGTGGTGCAGCATTCTGCTGGCGAAAACAGCGGCTTTTCTGATGATGAGTACGTTAAGGCTGGAGCTATGATATTGCCATCAATCGATGATGTGTATGCGACCTCTGATATGATTGTGAAGGTAAAAGAACCTATTGCACCTGAATACAATTTGGTGAAAAATAATCAAGTACTATTTACCTATTTTCATTTTGCAGCTGACGAAGAACTGACACGTGCTATGATGGAGCGCAAAGCCGTGTGCATTGCATACGAGACTGTAGAGCGTGGCGATCATAGTTTGCCGTTGCTGATACCTATGAGCGAGGTGGCAGGTAAGATGGCTGTACAAGAAGGTGCTACCTATCTTAAGAAAATTCATGGTGGCAAGGGCTTATTGTTGGGAGGCGTTTCTGGAGTGAAGCCAGGCAAGGTGTTGGTGTTGGGTGGCGGAAGAGTAGGACGTAATGCGGCAATTGTGGCAGCTGGCATGGGTGCCGAAGTTACCATTGCTGATGTAAGCCTTGATTGTCTGCGTTATCTTGATAGTATCATGCCTGCTAATGTGCACACCATGTATGCTTCCCGCATGCAGATTGAACGTGAGTTGCACGATGTGGATTTGGTAATTGGTTCTGTGCTGATACCAGGTGATAAGACACCTCACCTCATTACACGAGATATGCTTAGTTTGATGCAGCCTGGCACCGTGTTGGTTGATGTGGCCATCGACCAAGGTGGATGCTTTGAAACCAGTCGTCCCACCACGCATAGCGACCCTGTGTACATCGTCGATGGCATTGTACACTATGCTGTAGCCAATATTCCTGGTGCAGTAAGCCGCACCTCTACCCTTGCCCTTACCAATGCCACACAGCCTTACACTTTGGCTTTGGCAGACAAGGGCTGGAAGCAAGCATGTAAAGACGATGCATCACTGCTGAAAGGCTTGAATATGGTGGGTGGCAAGGTCACCTATAAGGCTGTAGCCGATTGCTTTGGTATCGAATACACTCCTGCCGAGCAGGTTTTGTAACATAGCGTTTTTATTAATAACAACAAGCCCGATAAGATTACCTTACCGGGTTTTGTTGTCTTATAAATAGATAGGAGTAAATTACTGACGCTTGCAACAAAGCAATCTTCAACTACAAGTGCCATACAAGTACTGATAATATTGTTTTTTTAGCATACAGGATTGTCTCTCTTTGTTGGGTTATACTATTTTTTTTTAAGAACGAAAGCTGTGCCAAATAATAGTGCAACTTTTTGGGGGAAAAAAAAGATAAAATAGGTAAGAATTTATGCAATTCTGATATCCCGATGAATGTTTTTTGTAGTACTTTTGTAAATATAAAGAAGTATAATCATGACAGTACAAGAATTTAGAGACTATATGGCATCAGGCAAGCCCATTGAGGGTGGCTCAGAGTTGCACATGATGTTCCACAAGTTATCGCAAGAGGCTTTGCAGATTACAGCTGAAATTAACGGCAAATATCACACACCCGAACAATTGCATGGTCTGCTGGAACAACTCTGGGGATGTAAAGTGCCCAAGAGCGTAGGGTTGTTTCCTCCGTTTCATACAGATTGCGGTAAGAACACCGTTGTTGGCGAACGCGTGTTTATCAACATGGGTTGTAAATTTCAGGATCAAGGCGGTATCACCATCGATGAGGGAGCACTCATAGGTCACAATGTGGTGCTGGCAACACTCAATCACATGCTCGATCCCAACCTCCGTGCCGGTATGACCTATGCGCCCATTCACATCGGCAAAAACGTTTGGATAGGAGCCAATGCAACTGTTCTTGCTGGAGTAACTATTGGTGACGGAGCTGTGATTGCTGCTGGTGCTGTTGTTACCAAAAATGTTGAACCGAATACAATAGTTGGCGGTGTGCCTGCGAAGGTTATTAAGAAGATTGAGGTTTAAATAGATAAAGAAACAAGAATATGTTGGGTTAATAGAAAAATAATATAGTATGAAAGTCCTATTGATTAACGGAAGTGCCCATCAGAAGGGCAACACATTCCTTGCTTTGAGTGAGGCAGCGTCGACATTGGAGAAAAATGGTATTGAAACAGAGATTGTTCAGATCGGCACAAATGCAGTACGCGGCTGTATAGCATGCGGACAATGTCAAATGAAGCAGTTAGGACACTGTGTGTTCAATGATGACATCTGCAACCGCATCATTGAGAAGCTTGATAATGCCGATGCTCTCATCGTGGGTTCCCCTGTTTATTATGGTCAGCCCAACGGCAGCGTGCTTTCGCTCATTCAGCGCATTTTCTTTTCGGCTGGCGGCAAGGTACAGAACAAGCCTGCTGCTGCAGTATGCGTATGCCGCCGTGGTGGTGCTACGGCTGCTTTTGAAACCATGAACTTGCCCTTCCAGATGATGAATATGCCAGTAGTCACCTCACAGTACTGGAACATTGTCTATGGCCGTGAACCTGGTCAGGCAGCGCTTGATACAGAGGGTATGCAGACTATGAGGACGATGGCAAACAACATGGCATGGCTTCTGAAAAAGATTCATGCCAACGGACAGCCCGATTATCCTGAACGTGAACCATGGAATCCTATGAACTTTATCAGATAATTACACTGCATTAGAAACAGATTACTCTGATTTTCTAATGAAGAAATTCAGAATAAAGCATATTGTTTCTTAGTGGATTACATTAGTGTACCTTTTTGGCAAAGTTGCACTTTGTGGGACGGAATAGGCCTGTTCGGATGTGTAATATAAGCAAGTGACGGGATAGATTACGATTTAGTCATCAAAGAGAAGTAATGTGCAACAGCAAAACAAGTTGTTTTGGTGTCGTTAAATAGCCATATGCGCAGTATAAGAAAGTACTCTTTCTTACCAAAACAACTTGTTTTGCTGTAAGCGAAGGCAATCTAACTTCCAGGAAAAGGTACACTAAACCAAATACGATAAGTATCAAGCGATTAACAGGCATAGTGTAACTATGAAACTAAAATGGCCAAAAAACATGGCTTCGTACTTTACGCAAGCATGCTGATAGCAAGCATATTTGCGTTCTTGTCTATCAAGGTCTGTATACTAACGATAAGAAAATATAGTAACGGATGATTACGGATCCATAAACTGCAATTTGTGCAATTTTTCCTCCATTATTGTTATCAATGCAACGAGCAGGATGACCTAATTTTGCAAGCGGAAACCAAAAATAATGATTATGGAGAAGAATATTTTCGAAAGACTGCACAATGGCGAGGATGTAAATATGGCCGATCCTGCTTATGGTCAGGCAGTGGCACACATGATGGAATGTAGCAAGATATGTCACAGAATTAACGTGACTGAGCCAGACATGGCCAATATCCGTCCTTTAGAGAACCAGCTGTTCAACGGCACTTTAGACGAGACCAGCTACATCATGCCACCCTTACAGATTGACTTCGCCTGCCAGATGCAGATAGGCAAGCACGTATTCATCAATCATAGCCTTACCTGTATGGCAGCAGGTGGCATCACCATAGACGATGGCGTGATGATTGGTCCTAATGTGCGCATCGTGACAGACAACCATGATTTCCAAGACCGTATGGTGTTGCGTTGTAAGCCCGTACACATTGGACGTAATGCATGGATTGGTGTAGGTGCCATCATTCTGCCTGGAGTGACCATCGGCGAGAATGCCGTAGTAGCTGCAGGAGCTGTGGTGACCAAGAATGTGGAGCCCAACACCATCGTAGGCGGCAACCCTGCCAAGTTCATAAAATACATCTAAAATAATACTTCTACATGACAATTTCTGCAGTATTTGAAAATCTGGTAGTAATTTAGATAACAGATAGCTAAAGGAAATGTCATATCTTTACAGTATAAAATTTAAAACAATGATAAATATGAAAAAGTTATTAGCTACAATGATGATGCTCGCAGTTGTTATGGGCATCCATGCACAGCAGACAATCTCTGCACAAGAAATGAGTGACAGAATTCAGATTCGCGCCCTGGTTGACAATTATGCCCTTTTAAGCGACCAGTTCAAGCAGGAGAACTATAACGAAGTTTTCCACAAAGACTTGAAACTTCGCATACATATGGGTGAAAATGTCAACGAGATCAATGGCGTTGACAACATGATCAACATCTACAAGGCAGCCGGTGCCGTTGATATCTCTTTCCACCAAACAGGACAGCAGGTGCTCGACTTTACCGACAGCACCCATGCCAGTGGATGGGTTTACCTGACAGCCCTAATGGTAAATCAAGGTAATGCCAGACACATGTATATCAGATACTTTGACAAGTATGAGAAGATTGATGGTCGCTGGTGGATTGTAGAACGTGACCAGTACATACTCTTTAGCGAGTAACACCTATAGCAGTTAAAAGGAAGCATTTACAAACAAAAGGGTAATAGTTATGTTTTTTGACCGTAATAATAAGAAGGCAGTAGTGGCACTACTAGGTGCTGGCAGTATGGGAACAGCCATTGTGCGCCGTATAGGTGCTGGTAAGAAAATCCTGTTGGGCGACATTAGCGAGAAAGCACTGGAACGTGTAGGTGAAGACTTCCGCCGTTGTGGCTATGATGTGGAGACAATAGTGGTAAACGCCTTACAGAAGGGTAGTGTAGAGGAATTTGCCAAGAAAGCTGCAGAACTGGGCCCTGTTATGTATTTCATCGATACGGCTGGAGCATCGCCCAATCAGGCCAATCCTGAGCATATCGTCAATCTCGACATGATAGGCACTGGTTATGCCGTAGATGCTTTCGGAGAAGTGATGGCCGAAGGCGGTGCAGGACTCATCATCTCAAGTCAGGCAGCCTACATGTACCCCATCCCTAATGATATTGAGCTGCAATTAGTGAATACGCCTACTGAATGTCTGAAGGATGTGAAGTTCATTTAGGAAGTGGCTATGCAGAACAGTGGCTTTGCCTATATGATTGCCAAGCGCATGAACCACATGCAGGCACAACGTGCCGCTGCTACCAGTTGGCGTAAGCGTCGTGCACGTATCAACACCATCAGTCCTGGTGTCATCGTCACTCCTTTGGCCTATGACGAGTTCAATGCCAACGGCGTGGGCTACCAGCGCATGATTGATGCCTCTGCTGCACAACGCACAGGCACCAGCGACGAGATTGCCGAGGCTGCAGCTTTCCTGCTTGGAGAGCATGCTAAATTCATCACAGGTACCGACCTGCTTATCGATGGCGGCGTCATCGCTTCTATCCGCACAGGAGAATTCAAACTCGGATAAAACACAACATGAATGAAAAAACTTTTAAATCATGAATATTCTGAAAACAATTATGGCATCAGCAACAGGCGTATTGATGGCAGCATCATGCAACGCAGCAACGAACAAGGAGAAGGCAGCAGTCAGTGAGCCTGCACAGGAAACACAGGTTACTAACGCCAGAAAAGGCAAGGCACTCATCGTGTTCTTCTCGCATGCTGGCGAGAACTATGCAGTGGGCAACATCACCGTAGGCAACACCAAGGTGGTGGCAGACTATATCAAGGACTATACCCATGCCGACCAGTTTGAGGTAGTGGCAGAGAAGAGCTACGACATGTCATACAGCGACCTTATCAAGGTGGCAAAGGAAGAACAGAGCAAAGGCGAGAAACCAGCCTTCAAGGGTGGCGTTGACAACCTCGACCAGTACGACGTAGTGTTTGTGGGCACTCCTATCTGGTGGGGTACCTTCCCACAGGTAATGTTCACTTTCTTCGACAAGTACGACCTGAATGGCAAGACCATCATCCCATTCACCACCCACGAGGGCAGTGGTCTGGGCAGTGTGGTCAACGACCTGAAGAAACTCTACCCCAATGCCAAGTTCGAGAAAGCATTGGCTGTCAAAGGCACTGACGCACGCTCTTCAAAAGAACGCGTGGAGAAGTGGCTTCAAGAATTGGGATTTTGATATTTTATGACCTGTCAAGCAGGGAAATCAGCTGACTATGCATCGGCTGTCCGATGAAATTTGATCATGTTATTGTTGTTTTGTTGCAAAAACAAAAGTAACAAGAAGGTCGGAATCCAAGCGAGGATACCGACCTCTTTTTTCTATGACTTAAAAAAGGTTTTTATTCACACTTACACAATAATAGCCGACTTTTACATTAATGGGAATGATGGAGAGGGAAACAAAGGTAATGATATTGCATTTTGGTCAACTCCTATAATATTGCCTATCACTATGTTGTTTTGGCTTTCCTCGTCAGAATTTAATTCTCGTAGTAAACTCAACCGTAAACGGACGAATGAATGTGCCCGCCATTACATAGTTCTTATAAGGGGTGGGGTCAGTCACTAAGTCGGCAGATGCAATAGAACCACTGGCACCTTTCTGGTTGAGGATATTCACTACGCTGGCAGCAAAGCTTACATGATTGTTTAACGTGTAATCCACGCCACCGAAGGTTTCCCAGCGACCGTTGAAATAGAGGGAGTTGGTCTTGTTGATGTACTGTCTGCTGAAATAACGCGCACTAAGCCAGATGCGCCACTTATCAAAAGTATAGCTTGGCTCTATCTCAAGTTCTGTCTTTGAGAGGGCGGTGATAGTATTGCCGCTAAAGTCATGCTCCTCTGTTACTCCATCACTGAATGTCGGAGTAAGTTTGAAATCCTTGTATTGAGGATTGCGCATAGTAAACATCAGATGTACATTGAAGCCTTTGAAAGGTGTTATCACTGCATCGGTGAGCCAACCCAGGGTACCCAGATTATAATAGGTGAACATGGTGATGTTTTCTTCCTGTCCAGCCTTCATACCTCCTGCATCCTTAATGAGAATGTGACTAAAATTTGGCCTTTCCTGCGCATTTTTCTGTTCGATGTAGGTAATCTGAGAGGTCAGATCTATCCATCTGTTTTTCCAGTAGATACCCCCACGGAAATAATTGGCAGTAATGCCCTTCATGGATGGGTAAGAATAGGTGCCATAATGGAACAACTGAGAGTGGATGGTGGCACTGTTGTACTCAGCTTGCAAACCAAAGCCGTCCAAAAGGGCAAGGCGGGCACTCACCAGATAAGCATGATTAAAATGGCTATCGTTAAATTTGTTTAACCTGACACCTTTATCTGCAAGTGAGAAGCCTGTATGGCGAGCATTTCCCTCATATACATCGTTGGCAGCACGGCCTCTCACATTAAGGTATTCCAAACGTAATCCAGCCTTCAGCCACAAGCGATTGTTCACCGTCCACTCATCGCTGGCAAAGGCAAAGAGTTTGTGCTCATGTCCATTATAGTATTCGGCATAGCTATTGTAGGCGCGCCCTGTCTGACCATTGAAATATAATAATTTAGGATCTTTCTTCACCTCGTGGGACATCATCCACATAGAGGTTTCGACTCCTGCATGATTCAGCCAGTAGTCGGCCTCTATCATCCAACGATGTCGGTTGTTAGTGCTGATACCACTAAGTGAGGCATTGGTCATCCAACTCTCTTCGAAACCATTGAAATGCAAGTAACGTCGGTTCTGCACCATCCCTTCGTATGGGGTCCCGTCAGCGTATGTAAAACCATTTTCGGCCGTAGCTTTCGTTACACCTGAAATAGTAGGATTGGCACGATAGCTACGACCATTCTTATACTTACTATGAATTGCCAACTTCATGCCATTGGCGAAGTTGTAATTCAATACAAAATTCACATTATGTATCTTGTCGGTATTAGCATCATCAACGTTCTGATCCATCATCTTGCCAGTCTTAACATCCAGGAAATGAATGGATCTGTCTTCTGGACGGTAGTTGTCACGACCCAAATTGAATCCCTCAAGTTCTTTTACACTACCGTCACCTACAAACACAAACGGACCAAAGTTCTCGATGTGGTTCAAGAATTCAGAATACTGGTAGATGATGCCAGTTTTACCCCTTCCTCCAGCAAAGGTCTTGGAGATACCTCCTTTGTAAAATTGAGTGCGTTCCATCAGGTAGCTCATCGACATACGGTTGCTACCCGGATCAAAGTTCTGATAAGTGCTCAAGCTAATGCCCCAACCTTTCCCTATAGGTGTAGAAATGTTGGCATCGACAGCTTGACGGCCGAACATATTGAGGGTATAGTTCACACGCCCCTCAAACTTATCGCCAGCCAACTTCGATTTACTATCAACGCTATAGCTGATAATACCATATTTCAGCACCATATCTTGCGGACTCATGGTGGCAGTACTCTCATGACTTACGCCGCTGTGCCAACTCTTGTAGGGATACAATTGGTAATTGTAGTAAGAGACGGGCAGGCCATCTTCATAGATGTAAGCATTTCCGCTGATGGGTAAGCCCAAAGATATCTGTCGTGGCTGACTGGCAGAAGCAGCATTCATCAGCAAGTCACGGTTGCTGCCTTCACCAGAAGATGTTTTCACACTGTCATTTACCGCTTGCTGAGCGCTTGCGTTTATAGCCAAACTGATAGATATGATCGCTGCCCATGCAGCCTTGTGTTTCATCATAACTTTACTAATCATAACTTTACTACATTATTAATTTAATTTCTACTGCAAAAATAGTAATCTTCAAGCAATAGAAACATGCACATTTTGCCTATATTCTTACCATTATTACCTTTTTTTACCATTTTGGAACCAAAATGCCCTAAAAGCACATTATGATTCCTTTACTTGGCTTATTTCTTAAATATATAAGGCATTGCAGCAGGGTCAAGCGGCTCCATATCTAATAGTTCAAGACTTTTTACCATATGCAGGGTACCTTGTTTGTAAGTCTGGAAATGTTCACTGGCAATGTGACCCTGGTAAGCTTCTTGGTCACGATAGATTTCCAATATACGGATTTGGCAACTGTCACTTTTTAGGTGAGATGGGTAGATGCAAATCACTCCAGGTTCTTTCTTTACCGACTCACCACCTACTGTAGCAGCAGCTTGCAGGTATTCTTCCAAATACTCAGGATAGACCTCGATTACTGAGAGGCGCACCAACATCTTTGCTGGGTCATATACCTTTGCTTCTTCTTGCAGAACTTCTGTGGCAGCAACTTTGTTTTCTTTACAACTGGTCATCATAGTCATCACTATAAAGCCCATTAGGGCAATGATTATTCTTTTCATTTCTCAAAAAGTTTGATAGCGTTATCTTTCAAGAACATATCCACATAAGGAGCCAGCTCGCCGTCAGCTTTAAGCTCTTCACGCAGTTGTTTGATTTTCAATGTCAAAACCGGAGCCGATACATAAGGGTAATCTGATCCATACATGATGTGACTTGGCTCAGTGAGAGTTAACATCTGCTTGATTACAGCAGCAGAAGCTGCACCCGCCAAGTCGTAGTAGAGACACTTCAGGTTAGCATCCCAGTCAATGTCACCCACCATCTTCTTGGCAAGGACAGCAGGATATACAGACTTCATGCGTGGGATAGCCAAAGGCAGGTAAGAACCGCAATGAGGCACCACTACCTTCATACCAGGATAATTAGCTAACACATTACGAGTAATCATGTTAGCCAAAGCGCGAGTGGTTTCAGCCAAGTATTCATACATAGCCAGAGGTGTCTGCATCATCACTTGCTGCGCATAAGGATCTGGTTTGTGAGGATGCAAAATCACCACTGCCCCTCTATCGCTAAGCAGTTGCATCAATGGGTCGAGAGCCTCTTCGCCTAAGTACTGTCCGCGACTGTTGGTAGCCAGCTTTATACCATCAGCATGTAAGGTGTCAAGCGCATACACAGCTTCCTTCATTGCAGCTTTCACATCGGGCAACGGTAAAGTAGCGCAGAACAAGAATTTATCTGGATGCTCTGCTTTCAGTTTGGCAGCTGCTTCGTTTGTTGCGCGAATAACCTGAGCCGTTTCAGCAACATCACCGAAATATGGCTGAGGTGCTGGAAGGGTTAGCACAGACTTTTCGATGCCGGCATCATTCATAAATTGCAGATGGTCCTCTACTGCCCAGTCGGGGATAGGGAATCCCTCATCCAGCAAAGCATCATGTTCAGCCAACACCTTCAAGAATGCTGGTGTGGTAAAATGGCTATGCATATCTATAGCAGACTGAGCAAATATCACCATTGACGAAAACAATAAACTAATTGAAATACCTAACTTCTTCATCTTTAATATTATTCCATAGAGTGTTCCCAAGAGCCACGTGTATCAACACCAGTAGCCTCAGCCAATGCTTCCAGTTCCTTCATTTCATGAGCTGTCAACTGAATCTTGGCAGCCTCAGCGGCTTCCAGAACATGATTGGGCTTGGTGGCACCGATGATTGGCATTACACCTTTCGCAATAGCCCAAGCTATACCAATCTGTGAACAAGAGGCACTATATTTTTTACCTATAGTTTTCATCGCATTAGTAAGGGCTTCAATCTGGGGCAGTACAGGATTATACTTATGACCTCTGTCGCTCTCTGCAGGCAAGGGGTTTTGTGTATTGTACTTACCAGACAAAGCGCCTTGTTCCAATACCATATAGCCCCAGAACTGAATACCATGTTGCAAGCAATAGTCGAGCACTCCACCACGTTCTGAAGAACGATAGAGCAAGCTATAATGATTCTGAACAGCAGATATATGGAAACCTGCTTCTGCCAGAATCTCATCTGCACGCCTCAACTCAGCCAGATTATGGTTAGACACACCTACACGTTTCACTTTCCCACTCCGTAGCAATGGGATTAGTCCGGGGGTCCAGCGTTCTACATCTGCTGGATTATGAATCCAGTACATATCTATGTAGTCAGTCTGCAGTAATTTGAGGCTATTTTCCATCAATTCAGATACAGCATCTGAAGTATCTGGAGCTATCTGCGGTGTAAATTTAGTAGACAGCATCACTTCCTGACGAGGATAGGCCTTAGCTAACTCACCTAAAATAGACTCTGAAGCCCCCATACCATAAACGGTAGCAGTATCCCAAATGTTTAGACCTGCTTGCATACCTGTTTCAAAAACAGGTTTAAGTTGCTCTATCTCCAAGTGGTTGCCAAATACCTGATCACCACCAACTGCACCTGATCCCCATGACCATGTACCCAATATAATCTTTGATTCTTTCATTATTTTACTATTATTACTTGTTTAATTTCTCTCCAAATGCTTTGCCCATCTTAACACAGTCACCAATGATGTCACCAGTACGCAAGTACTTGTAAGTAGGCATTTCAAATAACACAGGCTTCAATTTGTTGTAATCTGGTTTCTGCTTATCATCCAACATTTCCTCTTCAACATAAGTGTTGAGGATGGAACAGATGTAGTTTTTGAAACCATCTATTTCATAGGTGTCAATGACCTCGCACTCCATCACCAGTGGTGACTGCTCGATAACAGGCATCCCTGCTTCGCCCAAATGATATTCGAACACTTTCGACTTGTCTGTCTTTGCACCGCTGACGGTTCCTGTATAGTCGGCTTGTGCCACAAATTGCTCGTCGATAATGTTGATGGATAGGCGATGTGTCTCGTCAATAGCTTTCACACTATGATGTACAGCATGTACACTCAGTAGTAGTTTAGAGTGACTAACGATGCCAACATGAGCCACCAGCATCCAATTTAACTTACCCTCATTGTCGATGGTGCCAACTACTGTAGCTGGGGTGGGATAAAGAGCCAGTTTCTGTCCGATATTCTGTTTCATTATAATCTGTTATTTTAGTTATTGTTAGCAGGTGTTTCTTCTCTTCTTGCAGGAGGTGTTACAGGAGTAAACATGCGAACGGTGCGACCCCCCAAGCCATATTTCTCACGCAGGGCAGCAGCCTCTTGCATTGCTGGTGAACTGTGATAACGGTTTAGGGCAGCCTGGTCTTGCCAACTATCAATCAGCAGCAAACCATTTGGATCATCAGCTGGATAGAAATAATCATAACCCAAGCAACCTTCTACGGCACGAATACGGGCAGCTATGCCGCTTGATTCCATTTCCTCTACATATTTACGTGCATTACCGTTCTCAGCAGTATATCTGATGTTGATGGTAATTTGTGCACTTACGTTCAGTGATGATAACATAAACATTGCAAAAGCGAACACAAAGATGATTTTCGTTTTCATAATCCTATTATTTTAATTAATCCGTTTTTTCTTATTCACGATGCAAAATTACGCCTAAAGATACACATAATAATTAATAAAAATAAGGCAGGATGTATCAATTTTACGTATTTTTCTTATATTTGCCAAAAAGTAAAAAGAGATGAACGATGTAAGACATATCAAGCAAGTGGCTGATTACATCCATTATATCGGCAGCGAGTTGCAGCATCCGCAGGTAAGCGTGGTGTGTTTTAACGAATTGTCTGAGGTGCGCCACAGCTTCAACCATTATGAAGTATATGGTTTCTTCATCCACGAGAGCAATGAGATAGAACTGTCATTAGGAAAAAGTCAGTATCACTACACCAAAGACTCATTGATTTGTGTGCAACCGGGAGGCATGGGGGGCAAACATGATGATGGCACCACAGTACAGCTAACCGGTTGGGCTCTGTTGTTTCATCCGACTTTATTGGCAGGCACAGCATTAGAAAAAAACATTAGGCAATACAGTGTTTACAATTACCCAACTAACGAGGCACTGACGCTGGGACCTTATGAACGAAACATCATTGTGAGTATCATTCGTAGCATCCTTTATGAACTGACAGAGCACCGAAATGACAGCGAACTGAAATCTATCATCGTGAACTACATCGAGCTGATACTGAACTATAGCCAACGAGCCTTCAACCGCCAGCACCAGGTACATCCTAATGCTAATAGCAACGACCGCATAGCGCAGCTTTATTCTTTGTTGAATAAATATTATGATGCCGAGTTGCAGCTAGAACATGGTTTACCCACGGTGGCATATTGTGCCGAACAACTACATATTACTCCCAATTATCTGGGTGACATTGTTAAAGAAGGTACTGGCAGCAGTGCGTTGAACTATATCCACCGTTTTATCATCAGCAAGGCAAAAAACCTGTTGCTGAATGGTGAAAGCATTTCTGAGACAGCCTACAAGTTAGGCTATGAATATCCACAACATTTGAGCCGCATGTTTAAGAGAATCGAGTCTTTCTCTCCTTCTGAATTCATAGATTCACTGAAATAGACATGATGATGATATTCATAAATCACACTTAGAATTTCACTGATTGCAGAATTTTTTCGTAAATTAGCAGCGAATTGAAGTACAGACTGCCATGATATTGCCTTACCTAATATATAATAATGTGATAGACGCGGTGATACCTTCGGATTTCATGCACACTCATCATGTGCATATTCTTTGTAAGCAAGGAAGCCTCACTTTCAAGGCTAATAACCAATGGCATGAGGCTCATGCTGGTGACTTAGTGATTTGGCAGATGAGCAATGAAATCTCTGAGGTGAACTACTCGGACGATGCTGATATTGACTTCCTCCTGGTCAGTTGGGATTTCTTACAGACCTACAACCCAGAGATGGTATGGGCTACCAAGGGCTACGTTTTGCTGAAGTTCAATCCAGTGATTCATTTAGACAAAACAGGGTGGCAACTGATGAATGTTGATTTTGATTCTTTCAAGAATCGCATTCACCACCCGCAGGCACTTTTTCAAGACGAGACAATAGGTCGACTGCTGCAAGTGTTTCTTTTTGATATGTGGAACATCGTGAAGCACGAACTGGACCAGTTAGGCGCCGACGACAACCAGTCTCGCATTTTCCTGCGCTTTCTCTTCCTGGTGCAGGAACATTGCAAGCAAAACCGTGATGTAGCATTTTACGCCGATAAGTTGTGTATTGTGCCGAAATACCTCTCTGAGATTTGCCGTAACATCACTCATCAGCCAGCTTCCGATTGGATAGAGCAGTTTGCCGCCAACGAGCTGACGCGTCTGCTTAATGACAGGTCTTTGTCGTTTGTCGAAATTGCCGATGAAATGAATTTCTCTTCCCTTTCCTTCTTAAGCCGCTATGTCAAGAAAGTGTTGGGGGTATCGCCATCGGAATATCGCAAGCAAACAAAGGTATAGTCATTGCTTTATATAAAGTCCTAAATAATAGACTAAACTAAAAGCTATCTTTGCATATGAAGTAAAAGTATATGGCAACATGATTGACCAGATAATTTAATAGTAACGGTTATGGCTAAAATAATTATTATCGATGGAGGGCCAAGAAAGAATTTCAATACGGCCTCGATGCTGCAGAAATTTGCCGAGGGAGCAAGAGCAGTGAGTTGTGATATTGAAGTAAAGACTGTACGTCTGTATGAGCTTGACTATAAAGGCTGCATGTCGTGTATGGCCTGTAAAATCAAGGGAAAGGCATCAAACATCTGCAAGTTCAAGGATGCCTTGACTCCTGTTTTGGAAGAGATCGCCCAAGCTGATGGTTTAGTACTTGGTTCTCCGATTTATTTTGGTGACGTGACAGGTCAGATGAGAACATTCCTGGAGCGTTTGGCGTTCCCTTGGCTTTCATACAACGACTACAGTTTGACAGCTCCCAAGAAGATGCCGGTATTGCTGATAGAGACTATGAACGGCACGAAGGAAATGAATAACGATAATGGTTATGGCTCAATGGAGTATTGTATTTCAGGGGCTCTTGGCAATTTTGAAAAACTCATCGCTTATAATACCTATCAGGTGAAAAACTACGATCGTTTCGAACTAGCAGGCTTTTCAGAAGAAGCCAAACGACAATACCGTGATGAGTATTGGGAAGAGGATTTGCGGAAAGCCTATGAAGCCGGTAAGAAGATGGTTGAAAAGATTGTATCTCAAGAATAAACAATATGTATAGCTTAAAATATAAGGTAACAACAAGCACCTGCGACAGCGATGGTAAGCTAAAACTCTATTCTGCACTCCAGATGATGCAAGACTGTTCGGAGATGTGGATTGACAGCGAGCCTGGTGTGAAGCTATATTTTGCAGAGCAGAACATGACTCAGTTGTTGGCCACAAGGCAAATGGAAGTGATAAGGGTGCCTAAATATAAAGAAGAATTGACAGTGGCAACCTCCGTCTATGGCATGAAGTCTATGTTTGGATTCCGCAACACGTTTATTTTCGATGCAGAGGGGAAACCTTGCTACAAAACTTGGAGTATGGGTGCATTTGTGGATAAGACTACAGGAAAACTAAAGCGTGTGGATGATGTTACCATACAATCCATGACGCTGGAACCACAGTTGGATATGAACTACAAGGACCGTCGTATTATTCTACCTAAGACAGAAGGTGAAGTGCTGGAACCTATTAAGGTTCTTCGTGCTGACATCGACTACAACAAGCATCTGAACAATGCCAACTATGTCCGTATGGCGATGGAACTGTTACCCCGGAATTTCGTTGTTAACGGTTTGCGAGTAGAGTATCGCGTAGCTGCAAAGTTGGGTGACATGCTTGTTCCTACCATTTACAGAATTGGTGACTTGATTATTATTTCTCTATCTATAGACAATAATGTAAGTGCCATTATTGAGTTTTGTAGTTGAATGCACACAGAGATTGCTGCTCAAACAACAAAACCCTTAAAAGCTACGAGCAACTACGCCAAGGGAATCCCCTTGGCGTAGTTGCTATTTACTCAAAGCCTGCATCAAGTTTTCCAAGGCTGCATCTGCATCACCATTCGTCTCGTTGAGCAAGGTAACAAATTTCGAACCGATAATAGCACCGGCGGAATTGTCCTGGGCAGCTTTGAGGGTTTGTGCATTGCTAATACCAAAGCCTATCATTCGAGGGTTGCGTAAGTGCATATTGTTGATGTGTCGGAAATACTCCTGTTTCTGTTCATCAAAGCTTTTCTGCGTACCTGTAATCGAAGCTGACGATACCATATATATAAATCCATTGGTGTTGTTATCTATCAGACGGATGCGCTCTTCGCTGGTCTCTGGGGTAATCAACATGATAATACGCAGGTCATATTTGTCGGCTATGGGCTTTACTACGTTGAGATAGTCCTCAAAGGGCAGGTCGGGGATGATGGCACCACTAACTCCTGCTTTTACACATGCTTGGCAAAAACGCTCTATGCCATAATGCAGGATAGGGTTGAGGTAGCCCATCAGTACCAAGGGGATTTGCACTTGGTCTTTGATGGCCTGTAACTGTGAGAATAGTATGCTAAGTGTCATGCCGTTCCTCAGTGCACGGGTGGCCGTCTCTTGAATGACGGGACCATCTGCCAATGGGTCACTGAAAGGAATGCCCACCTCAACCATAGCGATGCCGTGACGTTGCATTGAGAGTATCACATCGGCTGTGCCTTCCAAAGTGGGGCATCCTGCACAAAAATAGAGTGAAAGGAGCTTCTTGTCCTTGCTATTTTCAAATAGTGTATTAATCTTGTTCATAATGACTGAATAAATGTTTTTAGTTTTTTTATGTCTTTTACCCCAGGGACAACTTCGAAGCGTGAATTGAGGTCGAAGCCTATGCACTTAGAGTGGTGAAAGGCTTTCACTCGCTCCGCATCCTCAGGACTTATACCGCCACTCAATATGAATGGGGTGGTACCATCATAGTGTTCGAGTACTGTCCAGTCGAATTGTTTACCACTTCCTCCAATATAGGGACTTTTAGTGTCAAAAAGGAAGTAGTCAACTATGTCTTCGTATTTTCTATAACTTGTAATATCTTCACTGTTACACACGCTAAGAGCCTTAATGACAGGATATCCCAATTGTGATATGTATTGTGGTGACTCATTGCCATGCAGCTGAATATAATCGAGATTATATGTTTCCGCTATGCGTTTTACTTGCTCCAATTCCTCATTTACAAACACACCCACACGCTTGCAATTTGTAGGGAGGTAGGAGGGAAACTGGCTCACATACCGTTTACTGCCACTCCAAAAAATGAACCCCATTAGGTCAATACCCAATTGTTCTACGTCGCGGATGTTTTCCGCATCTCGCATCCCACATACTTTTATTACCATAACTTAGAGATAAATTGTTTTAGGGCCAATCCTGGATCTGGAGTTTTCATAAAGTTTTCTCCAATCAAGAAACCTCTGAATCCAGCTTGGCGCAGAGCCTTTACTGTATCGGAATTAGAGATGCCACTCTCACTCACCTTAATTGCATCTTTGGGCAATAGTTCTGCCAAATGGAAACTGTTCTCAACATCTGTAACAAACGAGCCTAAGTTACGGTTGTTGATGCCACACATATCTGGATCTAGTTCTGCATACTCTAATTCTTGCTCTGAGTGCATTTCCAAAAGAACTTCAAGTCCTAACTCGTGCGCTTTCCGCATTAATGATTTGCATTGCGCTTTCGTTAGACAAGCAGCAATGAGCAATACGGCAGATGCACCACAAAGGGTTGCTGCATAGAGTTGCACCTCGTCGATGACAAAATTCTTATATAAGATAGGCAGTGTAACACCCGAATTTCTCGCCTGACGAATAAAACCATCTTGCCCACCAAAATACTGTACGTCAGTAAGGATTGACAGTGCCGAAGCTCCATTCTCTTGGTAACTGAGCGGGATAATATCGGCACGCCCGTCTTCTTTGATCCACCCTTTTGAGGGGGAGCGACGCTTGAACTCTGCAATGATGCCTGTGTTACTCTTGAGCAATGCCTCGCCCAATGAAGGCTTAGAAGTATGCAATAGTTCACTTGGATAGTTGGCAATAGCAGCATCGACCGCACTACGAATTGCGGGTAACTCCTCACGCTTTGTCGCAATTATATGCTCTAATATATCCATGATTTAGGAATTAAGTTCGGCAAATTTCTTGAACGTGCGAAGAGCAGAACCACTGTCGATACTCTCACGTGCAATAGCTATACACTCCTCAATGTCTTTCTGACCCTTCTCCAATACTTGGATGCCAAAGGCAGCATTGGCCAAAACGATATTCTTTTGTGCAGGTAAGGCACGGTTTTCCAATACGGCATCGAATATTTGTGCTGCTTCTTCCTCTGTAGCACCACCCACTAATTCTTCAGGTTTAGCAATGTCAAATCCCAAGTCTTGAGGTTTGAAAATGCGCTCGTAGTTGTTGGTAGTTACCTTGAAATCGCTGGTGAGAGAAATCTCATCGTAGCCATCAATGCTGTTCACAATGCCATAGTCAATACCCAACCGTTGATATACATTATTATAGAGTCGCATTTGGTCGAGGTTGGCAACACCCAACAGTTGGCATTTGGGCTGGGAGGGATTGACGATAGGGCCCAAGAGGTTGAAGATAGTAGGAAACTGCAACGCCTTTCGGATGGGTCCCACAAACTTCATTGCTTTGGCAAATAGCTGTGCATGCAGATAGACGATACCTGACTCATTGAGTGAACGATTCAATCGATCTATGTCATCGGTAAACTTGATACCATGATGTTGAATCACATTGCTGGCACCACTAACAGAAGTGGCTGCGTAGTTGCCGTGCTTAGCCACTTTATAGCCAGCACCTGCGATGACAAAGCAAGCGGTGGTAGAGATGTTGAACGTGTTCTTGCGGTCACCCCCTGTACCCACAACATCAATATAACGTTCACAGTCAAGAATAGCAGGCACACCAGTTTCCAAGATACCATCACGGAAACCTAAAAGTTCATCTACCGTTACTCCCCTCATCTGCAGTGCTGTGAGTAGGGCAGTAATCTGTTCGTTGGGATATTCACTATGGGTGATGCCGATGAGTACGGTCTTCATTTCTTCACGTGTCAGGTCCTCGTGGTTGAGGAGTTTAGTCAATAGCTGTTTCATGATTTGATAAAGTTTTTAATGATGGTTTTACCATAAGGGGTTAATACAGATTCAGGATGGAACTGGATGCCGTGTATATTGAATTCTTTGTGGCGCAACGCCATAATCTGACCTTCATCGCTCCATGCGGTAATCTCTAAGCAAGCAGGGAAATCTTCGTAAGAGACTACCCATGAATGATAGCGACCTACCGTAATTGTTTCTGGAAGTGCCTTGAAAATCAAATCTCTCCTGTCAATGTGACAGGGAGTGGCTATGCCATGAAATACTTCGCTGAGGTTTACTAAACGAGCACCAAAAACCTCGCCGATGGCTTGGTGACCTAAACATACACCCAAAATAGGTTTCTTGTCGGCATAGGTGCGAATTACATCTAACAGCAAGCCTGCCTCAGAGGGTATGCCAGGACCTGGAGATAGGATGATTTTGTCGTATTCCTCCAGGTCCTCCAACTGGAACTGGTCATTGCGAAGCACTGTCACCTCTGCTTCCAATTCCTTAACCAAATGACTCAAATTGTATGTAAACGAGTCGTAATTGTCAATAATAACTATTCTCATAATCAATATTATGATGTTTATATGTTGATGTGGTTTATATTGTTTCTGCCAAATTGATAGCCTTGCGCAAAGCGCCTAATTTGTTGTTAACTTCCTGTAGTTCATATTCCTCATTGCTTTTAGCTACGATTCCACCACCAGCTTGGAACCACAACTCGCCGTTACGTGATACGAACGTTCGTATGGTAATGGCTTGATTCAATGAACCGTCCAGTCCGATGATGCCGATGCAGCCGCCGTAGGCACCACGATTGTGTGGCTCGTATTCAGAAATAAGTTGCATGGCGCGTACCTTTGGTGCCCCCGAGAGAGTTCCGGCAGGGAAGGTGTCAATGAATGCCTTGATGGGATCTGCACCTACGTTTAGTTCTCCTGATACCCTTGAAACCAGGTGTATCACATGACTGTAGTATTGCAGGTCCTTGTAAAAGTCCACCTTCACATTGTGACAATTACGGCTTAGATCATTACGAGCCAAATCTACCAACATCACATGCTCGGCATTTTCTTTAGGGTCATGTTTCAGGTATTCAGCACCCTGACGGTCTGCCTCTGCATTTCCCGTACGTTTGGCAGTTCCGGCAATAGGGTCAATATATGCTTTGAATGCATCAGTACCGCATGGTTTATTCATTTTCTCAACTCTGCAATGTGTCTCTGGTGATGAACCAAAGATACGGAAACCGCCAAAGTCGAAGAAGAAAAGATATGGACTGGGGTTGATGCTGCGCAGGGCACGATAGAGTTTGAAATCGTCACCTTCGTAGGCTTGAATGAACCTGCGACTGAGTACAATCTGGAATACATCACCACGCAGGCAATGTTGAATGCCTTTGCGTATGTTGGCTTTGTGCTCTTCGTCTGTCAGTGTGCTCCTTACATCACCTATTGGATGGAAATCGTAAGTCTGCACATTGGCTTTGTTCATAGCCTTAATAATGTTTTTTATGTCAGCACTTTCTTTTTCCTCCTGTGCCTTCTCACTTTCCTCCAAGCTTACCACTTTCAGCTTATTACCATGATGATCAAACACAATTACCACTTTATATAGAATGTAGAGCATGTCTGGTGCATCGTTCTTCTCTTGTGTCTCATCCTTCACATCAATGTTCTCAAAATATCTTACGGCATTGAAACTGGTATAGCCAAACAGACCGAATGCAGAAGCATCATCGCCACTCACCTTGATATTGTCAATTAAATCATGTACTGCATTATCTGAGCGATAGTAGTTGTTTACCTCCTGACGCTTCACACTGCCATCAGGGTAGGTAATAGTGGCAATGCCGTGACCTATGGCCACACTTGCAATAGGATCAACGCCGATAAATGATCGTGATTCATTGGCATCATGATAGTCGGAACACTCCATCAGAGCACTTTGTGGATAGAGGTCACGAAGTCGCAGATAAACACCTACTGGTGTGTATAAATCGCCTAATACAGTCCTGCTTACTGTTGTATAGTGAAATGTATTCATAGTTGTTTATTAAAAGTTTCCGTATTCTTTTGCCATTTTCTTGTTGTTCAGATAAGTCTCTACATCTTTGTCACCACGACCACTTACGGTAAGCACCACCACGTCGTCTTTCTTGAAAGACAACTTTGAGAGCGCCGCTATTGCATGAGCAGATTCGATGGCAGGGATAATACCTTCCATACGAGTCAGCTCGTAGCCACCATAGATGGCTTCATCATCGTTAATGCTCAGCACCTGTGTGCGACCTTGCTTCGCCATATGGCAGTGCATAGGCCCCACGCCCGGATAGTCAAGACCTGCAGAGATGGTATATGCTTCTTCTATCTGACCGTCCTCGTTCTGCATCACCAGCATCTTGGCACCATGCAGGATGCCCACCGTACCACGATGGATGGTAGCCGCTGTATGGTCAGTGTCCCATCCTTGTCCACCAGCTTCAGCCAACACGATTTTCACCCTTTCGTCATTCATGTAATGGTAGATGGTACCAGCGGCATTACTGCCTCCACCGATGCAAGCCATGAGATAGTCGGGGTAGTCGCGTCCCTCCTTCTCCTGTAACTGCCATTTGATTTCTTCTGAGATGATGCTTTGCATCCTTGCTACCAGGTCGGGGTAGGGATGAGGCCCCATCGTAGAGCCCACGATGTAGAATGTATCTTTCGGGTGACAGCACCAGTCGCGTATTGCCTCCGAGCAGGCATCCGAAAGTGTCATGTTGCCTGTACGTACAGGATGTACTTGTGCGCCCAGCATCTTCATGCGTTCCACATTGGTGTGCTGGCGTTCAACATCGGTAGCACCCATGAATACCTCGCATTGCATGCCCATCAGTGCACAGACTGTAGCTGTAGCTACCCCATGCTGACCTGCACCTGTCTCAGCAATGACGCGAGTCTTACCCATCTTCTTAGCAAGCAGAATCTGTCCGATAGTGTTGTTGATTTTATGTGCACCAGTGTGGTTCAGGTCCTCTCGTTTGAGGTATAGGCGGCATCCATAGCGCTCGCTCATTCTACAAGCATAGTACAGGGGGGAGGGTCTGCCCACATAGTCCTTGAGCAAAGCACGATACTCTGACTTGAACTCTTCCGACTCGATAATGGGCAGATAGGCTTCTTGCAGGTCGTGCACGCATTTGTAGAGAATCTCTGGTACATAGGCACCGCCAAACTCACCATAGAACCCATTTTTGTCAACTTGATAATTTTCCATATATTTTGGTTTTTTGTGAATGCAAACGCATCAATTATAATGAAGCTGTTCTAAAACTTAAGAGGCTCGTCGCAAGAACGACGAGCCTCTCTATATTTTATCACCCTAACTTATGGGTACATGGCCATCTTCTCACGATCTTTTGAATCTTGAGTTCTGCCACCACCAAAAGTTAGTTGTCATCATCATAATTTTATTGTTTTTGTTGATTTCTGTGGGCAAATTTATGCGATTACTTTTAATTTGCCAAATATTCTGCCGTTTTTTTTATAATTATTTTCTATACCATATTTATATAAGTCGCACATATAAATTTAGTCTTTTACCTTTGCCAACCAATTTAGAATTAGCGAACTGAGTTTAGAACGGTTGGAGTTGTTGATCCATAGTTGTTCGCTCAGATAGTTACCGTTAGGAACCAGTCGCTTACAATCGTTTACCACTTCAGTAATACCACTGCTGGCACTTGATACAATCAGTCCGATGTTCTTTCCAGACATTTTGGGACCGTTACTAAATAAAAAAGTCTGCATGATGGGTGACATCTGGCTCCACCAAAGCGGAGTGACTATGATGACAGTGCTATAGCTGTCAAGTTGGGTAGTAACGGGGTCTATTGCCGGATAGCTGACAGCATCAGTAGGATTAGCTTTAATGGCATTGAGCAGTTGGGTACCTAATGCATAGTTGTTAGCTTCATACTTCAGTCCCTTTTCTGCTGGTTTGATTTCCAATACGTCAGCTTCAATCCTTGTGGATAGGTCATTTACAATATCACGACAATTGTTTGTATAGCTGTAAAAAACAATCAGCGTCTTTTCAAAGCTAACACCCTTATCTGAATCTGTTTCAGAGGTTGAGGTAGAGGGATTCTGTTTTTCAATCTTTTCTGCATCATCTTTACTGCAAGCGATGACCAGCATAGTCACAGCCATAAGCATACAGCACAATATTATTCTTTTCATAATGTATTGTTATATTGTTGATATTCTTTATGGCAAAGATACATCTTCTTGAATAGTACCATGTAATCCATTTTATTGTTTTTTCAACCAATATTACCGATTCACAGATAAAATGTGTAATTTTGCATCGTAAAAACAAAGAAACATGGAAATAAGACTGGAAAATGAAATGCCTGTGCTGTTGCTTACAGGCTATTTGGGCAGTGGAAAGACTACCCTCCTAAACCGAATATTGACCAATGAGCGAGGCATTAAGTTTGCCGTGATTGTAAATGACATAGGTGAGGTGAACATTGATGCCGACTTGATAGAGAAAGGTGGTGTCGTTGGACAGAAAGACGATAGTCTGGTAGCCTTGCAGAACGGTTGCATCTGCTGCACCCTGAAGATGGATTTGGTGGAGCAACTGAGTGACATCATGCGTATGCACCGCTTCGACTATATCGTTATCGAGGCCAGTGGCATCTGTGAGCCTGGACCTATTGCACAAACCATCTGTTCAATGGATAAGATTTATCCATTCTCTTCAGATATTGGTAAAGCCCGACTGGATTGTATCGTTACTGTTGTCGATGCCTTGCGCATGAAGGATGAGTTCGCTGGAGGTCTCGACCTGTTGAAAGCTGAGATTGACGAGGAAGATATCGAAAACCTGGTGATTCAACAGATAGAATTCTGTAACATTGTTTTGCTCAATAAAGCAAGCGAGGTCTCTGAAGATGAGTTGCAGCGACTTAAGGATATTGTGCGTGCTTTGCAACCTCAGGCAGAGATTATCACTTGTGATTATGGCAATATAGAATTGGAACGAATTCTAAATACACAACTATTTGATTTTGATAAAGTAGCGACTTCTGCTCGATGGATTAGCGAGGTGGAAGCTGAATATAAAGATGATGAAGAAGAACACGAGCATCACCATCATGACGAGGAAGGTGAAGAACATGAGCACCACCATCATGACGATGGTGACGATGAAGAGCATGAACATCATCATGAACATGGGCATCACCACCACCATCACCATGATGAAGGAGAAGCCGAGGAATACGGCATTGGAACTTTCGTTTATTATCGCCGTCAGCCATTCGACTCCTCTCGCTTTGATGAGTTTGTGGCACGCTTCTGGCCAAAGAGTGTGATACGTGCCAAAGGCTTGTGCTACTTCGCAGAAGAGTACGATGTATGCTACGTGTTCGAACAGGCTGGTCATCAGGTGTCTCTTCGCAATGCAGGACAGTGGTATGCCACTATGCCAGAAGACGATCTGCACGAGATGATGGAACGCGAGGCAGGCCTTCGTCGTGATTGGGACGAACACTATGGTGACCGTATGCAGAAGCTTGTGTTCATTGGTCAGCATTTAGACAAAGAAGCTATCGCTGCTGCACTCGACAAGTGCCTGGTTGAATAATGGCAGGAAAACTTATTGCATGATACTGGCTATCTTGTCAACATTCATGCTACGGGCACTGGCATCCACAATGTCTTTGTAGAGTCCGCCCTGACGATATACCTCGTCGGGCAAACCATTCTGCACCACGTGACCTTTTTGGAGTACATAGATCTGGTCAGCATCAATAATCTGTCCGATGTTGTGACTGATGATGATGACTGTTCGTCCTGCCTTGATGGCATCGATGCTCGCTTTGATCTGCTCTGTTGCCACCGCATCCAGACTGGCTGTTGGCTCGTCTAAGAATATGATAGGTGGATTCTTGATGAACATACGGGCAATGGCAATGCGTTGCTGTTGTCCGCCACTTAGCTGTAGTGCCTGAGAATCAAACTGATTAGGCAGCTGCATGATCTGGTCGTAGATATACGCTTGCTTGGCTGCTTTCACCACTTCTTCATGGGTAGCATTTTGGTTACCATACTTAATGTTCTCCTCAATCGTGCCGTTGAAGATATGGTTCTTCTGCAGCACCAGTCCCACATGGTCACGTAGCCACTTGGTATCCCAGTCTTTCAGGTCCACCCCATCCAAGGTAATGCTTCCGCTATCAGGATTGTAGAACTTGTCGAGCAGGTTCACGATGGTGGTCTTACCAGCACCGCTCAATCCCACCAGCGCCGTAATCTTGCCGCGAGGAATCTTCAGACTCACGTCAAATAATGCCTTCGTGCCATTGCCGTAGGTGAAGTCCACATGACTCATCTCGAAATCACCATTCACTATATCAGGATGATACTTACCCGTTTCTTCCACCTCGTTGTGGGCATGCAATATACCGAAAAATCCCTCTGCATATATCAGTGCATCGTTCATGTCGTCATAGATGCGATGCAGTTGTCGGATAGGCGCACTCACGTTACTGAACAGCATCACATGATACATAATCTTACCTATTGACATACCTGGATAATCTATCAGCACTAAGTATGCAGTGAGTATGATAATCAATACCGTACCTATCTGCTCGAAGAAACTTTTCAGGCCATCGTAGAGGTAGCTCCAGCGACGTGTGCTCATCTGCTGGTCAGTCATTGCCTGTTGTACCGCAGCTTGCTTCTCAGCCTCAATCTGCTCACGGTTAAATGATTTGATTACACTGATGCTTTCGATAATGTTCAGGATGCCTTGGCTAACAGCCTGGTGACTGCTGAAGATACTCCTTCGTCCTCCCTTCATGCGTTTGGCCTGACGATAGGTGATGTAGAAATATATTGGAACGATGCAGAGTGCCACCAAGCCCACGTAGATGTTGGCGGCAAACATCAGGCCTAATGCCAGCACCGCACTGGTGAACAGTGGCAGAATGTCGATAAAGAAGTTATTCACAGTATTGCTCAGACTCATCACACCGCGGTCTATGCGCGATTGCAGCTTGCCTGTATCGTTGTCCTCTGCCGAGAAGAACGACATTCGGAAGGTCAGTATCTTGTCGATTACCTGCAACGACAAATCTCGGCTCACCAAGATGCGCAACTTCTGACCAAAATAGCGTTGGAAGAAGGTGATAAATGCCGACACCACCTCCTTGCCCAACAGCACGGCACTGATGATAACCAGTATTTGTGCCGCCTTGCTCCATTCAAAGTTAATGTTTTGTATAAGGGCGTTAATGGCGTCCACTGTCTTGTCGAGTACCAAAGCATTGACCTGCGCCATGAGTGACCCAACGAAGGTCAGTGTCACGGTGGCTATTATCAGCCATCTGTAAGGCTTTACGAAAGGCCATAGATTCTTCAGCAGGTCGAAAATGTTCATCTTTTCAGTATTCATAACATTCTGCTTTTGGGAATTATACTTATTATATTTGTTTCTATTATTTGAAATTACGAAATATCATGATCTGTCATAGCGCAGACACAGGAGTCTGACCACACGTTCTCTGCAGTTTCTATCATATCGATAATAGTATAGATTGGCAGGATAATGCCGAGGATAGCTACAGGGGCCCCAATCCCCGACATGAGCGAGAGCGTCAGGAAATAGCACCCCATAGGCACACCAGCATTACCTACGGCAGAGACAACTGAGATCAGCATCCACAGCAGGATAGTAGGCAACGTGATGACCGTCCCACCGTTCTGCATCACGAAGAGAGACGTGACAAGGATAAACGCGGCACAACCATTCATGTTGATGGTGGTACAGATGGGCAGTACAAAGCGTGAGACATTGCGCTTCACGCCTAGACGCTGCTCAGCCGTTTCCATAGTGACGGGTAGGGTAGCAGCACTGCTCTTGGTAAAAAGCGCCATCAATACGGCAGGCGTCATATTCGACAATACACGCAGTGGGTTCAGGCCACGTGCCATCAGGAACAGTGGCAAGACTACGAAGAACTGAATCACATTGCCCCCTAAGACCACCAGTACGTACTTGCCTATCGAATCGGCCACCACACCTGCACTTACTTGTGCTGACAACTGAGCTGAGAAGGCAACAATGCCAAGAGGCAGAGTCCAGATTAAACCACGAATCAGCAAGAAGAGCAAATCCTGCAATCCCAACAGTCCCTTGACCACAACGGACTTGTTTTCGCTATCTGGCAATTTCGACAGACCAATGCCAACGGCAAAGGCCAACAGGAGCAACGACAGTACATTGCCCTCCAGGATAGGCCTTAGAATGTTATTCGGAATCACGCTCAGGATATGGCTGTAATAAGTCTGCTGAGGTGCCTCTTCGATGACGTGACTACCTTGGCTGAAGGCCTCCACAGGCAAATTGCCTGGCGACACCACTATATAGAGCAAAGCCCCCACCACTGCTGCAGCGAGTGTTGTCAGAAGCGTATAGACTAATGTGTGTCCGAAAATCCTGCCAGAACCCTTCGAGCCAAAAGTGGCGAATGTCGTAATTACTGCCAGTACAATCGTTGGTACCGCCAGCAACTGGAATAGTCTGGTATATACCGTTGCCATGAAATCCATCAAATTGTTGAGCCAATCCAAGCCAAGCAATCCTAACACCGCACCTATTAAAAGGGCACCTATCCATAAAACCATTTTCATCATAAGCTTTGTTCTCGGTTGTAAAAGTACGAATTATAAAGATGTTACTTTTTATTTCACAAATATAGTGTTTTTTTTAACAGTTTTGCAGATCGCTGCTTTTCTTTACTACTGTGCATTAATTTTTATCTGTACCAGCCTTCTCTCCACTGTCCTTGGCTGCCAACTTCCGATATACTAAAAACAGCTCATCCTTATTCGCATATATACAATGCCGCCAGGCACCATTATAACCCTTATAAAACCCTCATATCGTTTAGTAGATGAAAAAGGCGGGTTTAGTAGAAGTAAGCCGTGGGTTTTGTAGAAGTAAGCGTTGAGCTGACTGAAGGGCCGGGTAATGTATGCGCTGATTGCGATGTCTATATTCGTGGGGGGATGACAAGTAGAGATACAGTTGTTACAGTTATATTCTATCTGTTGACATTTCCTACGTATTTTGTTGACTGTCTTTATATAGAAAAGTTGACTACCTTTCCTAAGTTGGTTGACTCTTTTCCTGAGAAAATTGACATCGTACATATTTTGTTTACTTTTTATTCGTTTTCGTTTACTTTATACTATGTCTTTCTTTGGGAGCAAAGGTAATAAGTTTTTTGGGGTTTATCATGATAATATGAAATAAAAGTAGTTACTTTACTGTGAGAAAATGCCAAATAGTCATCTAATTTATTTAATATTATGGAAGAGCAGAAAAACAACAAACGAATGTTGCAGGTAGAACTTGACGGCAGCGTGAAGAAAGTTTCGATTACAGGATTGGATGCAGACGAGAAAGTGGTCATGAGGCAAGACCTTGACGAGGATGATCTTAATCGGGCTGATGGTGGTCGTCCAAAGACGCCAGGTAGGGCATGTAACTCATTAAAAAAAGTATGGTACTGATATAGTAGTTGCCCCAAATGTTTAAAAAAGGGGGCTTATATACCTTTAGTCACCAAATGAGTTATGGAAAAATAGCAGTCGTTTCTGACTGCTATTTTTTTCATCTATGTAGGGGGGTATTCGTGGCTGTTACTTTTTTATTTTTTTCAAAAGGTTGTGGTGATATTGGTGACGTAAATAATAAAATGTACGTTTTGGTCAATTTTCGTTAAATCAATTATGAAGAAAACATAGTGTGTTACCGACTCGAATAAGTGAAAGAAACTAGTAGCTTTATTTCTTATTGTTAATAATTTTCTTAAATTTGTAATTGAAACAATTTAACAATTTAAGGTTATGAAAGAAGAGAATATTGACAAACGCGTGTTGCAGGTAGAACTTGACGGCAGCGTGAAGAAAGTTTCGATTACAGGATTGGATGCAGACGAGAAAGTGGTCATGAGGCAAGACCTTGACGAGGATGATCTTAATCGGGCTGATGGTGGTCGCCCCCCAATTATTTCATGTAACCCAAAGAAAAAAGTAATAGTATAAAGGTGGGGCTATTCCAGAGTACGGCTGCCTCCACCGAGGAATACGGCATTGCACTGGTGAAGGGTGGCTTTAGGATATCACTTCAGAGGTGAACTGGTAATGCTGTACGATGAAGAGGGTTAGATAGCACAAGCCACCTATACCGTTGCCGGTATGGGTGGCCTTGATAGCGAGTTGACCTGCGCTGAGGGTAAGGTGAGCACAGGGGATATTATTTGTTGGCAGCTGTGTATATTTTCAGTACATCTTCGTAGGCAAGTTTCTTAAAGTTACCGTTGGTAATGCTGCCATTTCGTGAGCATTTTTCTGCCATTAGTAGCAACTCTTCTTTGGTAGCTTTTCTGCCTATCAACTCGGGAATGCTGGCAGGCATGCCGATGCTTCTGTAGAAATTACGCATGCGACTGATGCCTTTGTTGGCGGCTGCGGTGTCGTCCTCTTCTGTAACATCCAATACCTCACGTGCGAAGCGTGCGAAACGAGCCATACCTTCATCCATTACATAACCTGCCCAGTGACACCATAAGGCTGCTAATCCCGCTCCATGTGCTACACCATACAAGGCACTGAGCTCGTGCTCCATGTTGTGTGTTGCCCAGTCGCCTATGGTACCGCAACCAGTCAGGTCATTATGTGCCAAACTGCCTGCCCACATGATTTGGCTGCGCAAATAATAGTCTTCTGGATTTTCCAGTACCTGTGGCCCGTATTGTCTTACGGCACGAAGCAAAGCGATGGAAAGTGCATCAGTGATGCCCATCTCCTCATGCGAGAAGTAGCGCTCCATGGTATGCATCATGATGTCGGTAATACCACATGCGGTCTGATAGGCTGGTAAGGTGTAAGTGCGGATGGGGTTCATGATGGCAAACTTGCAACGGCAGAGGTTGTCGTCGTACGACCATTTGAGTTCGCCCTCATCTTTCGTGATGACGCTGCCACCGCTCATCTCGCTGCCTGCTGCAGGAATGGTAAGCACAGCAGCCAATGGTAAGCAAGCAGAGGCTTGTGCCTTGCCTGCGTAGAAATCCCACACATCACCTTCGTAAGGGACGCCCAAAGCCATACATTTAGAAGAGTCTATCACGCTGCCGCCACCTACTGCCAGAATGAAGTCGATGCCTTCTTTACGGCAAAGTTCGATGCCTTCTTTTGCTTTCGACAAACGAGGGTTAGGAACTACGCCGCCTAACGTCAAGAAGGGTATGCCTGCATCGGTGAGGCGTTGCTTGATTTCTGGTAACAAGCCTGATTTCTCGGCACTATTGCCTCCATAATGAATCAATACCTTGGTACCACCATAACGCTTGATAAGCTGTGGAATCTTCTCCTCTGACTTGGCACCGAATACCACCTGAGTGGGAGCATAAAAGCTGAAATCTTTCATAGTACTTTATATAAAATTTGACTTCGATAATTACATAATTCTTCTCAGCAAAATTATGATAAAAAAACGATTTTTCCTATCTTTGCAATAGAAACTTTTACCTTTAGTACTTTGATGAATATGAAGAGTCTTTTTTTCAGTGTTTTGTTAGCTGCTTTTGCCATCTCGCTCTCTGCTCAAATTCCGTCTTTACATAAAGTGGGGACCTCTACTTGTCTGATGGTGGATGGGAAACCCTTTGTGATGTATTGTGGTGAATTGCATAACTCTACGGCATCGTCGATAAGTTATATGCAGGAGCACCGAGTGTGGGACAAGCTGAAAGAGATGCACCTCAACTCTGTGATTGCCACCGTTAGCTGGGAACTGGTGGAGCCTGTGGAGGGTAGGTATGATTTTACGTTGGTGGATGCCATGATGGCAGAGGCCCGCAAACGGGATATGAAAATTGTCTTCTTGTGGTTTGGCGCTTTCAAGAACCCGATGATGACCTACGCGCCCAGTTGGGTGAAGAAAAATCCCAAGAAATATCCGCATGCGGTGGATGACAAAGGACAGGAAATGGAGCATATATCTGTGTATGGCTCCGAGATACTAAAGGCTGACACGAAGGCTTACAAGGCATTCCTGCAATACCTCAAGGACACTGACAAAGACCATACGGTGGTGATGATTCAGTTACAGAACGAGCCAGGTTTGAGGGGTACACCTCGAGACTACAGTGCTGACGCTAACAAGGCATGGAAGGCACAGGTACCTCAGCAAATCGTGGATTACCTGAAAGCCAACAAGGGTAGTCTGCAACCCGACATGGAGCAGATATGGGCGAAATATGGCAACAAGACTGCAGGCAACTGGGAGGAACTGTTTGGCAAGAGTGAGGTGAACAACCAGGCAGAGAACCCCATCAGGAATTTCACAGAGCACGTGTTTACAGCCTACGGCTATGCCAACTATCTGGAACAGATGGCCAAGGCAGGCAAGGAAGTTTATCCGTTGCCTGTATTCATCAACGCCAGTGTTTTCGGTATGAATACGAGAGGCAACAGTCTGGGCAACGGATGCTCGATACCCGAGTTCTTTGATATCTATCGTGCTACTGCTCCGAGCATTGATATTCTGACACCTAACAGCTATATGCAACAACTTGACTGGTTAGGCAAGGCATTCTCATGGAAGGGTAATCCTATCTTGATACCTGAAAGTACGCTAGTGGGTGCCAGAGGACTATACATCATTGGCGAGTACGATGCTATTGCCTTCTCGCCATTTGGCATTGACTATGAGGACAGTGAACTGAATCCTAATTTGGAGAAGCAGCATCGTTTGCTGGCCGAGTGTTACGACCAGATGCAACAGATGGGTAGTCTGATTACTGATAACCTGGGATCTGACAAGATGCGTGGCATTTATCTTTATACAGGCCGAGAAACTGATACAGTGGAAATGGGTGACTACATGCTGACTTTCAGTCCTCGAAAGAGCTTCGATATAGGAGCGCTAATGGCACCCGCAGGTGGTGGATTCCAGGCAGAGGGAGAGCAGAAGCAGATAGAGCAGGGTGGTGCTGTGATTGTACAGACAAGTGCCGATGAGTTTTTTGTGGTGGGTTATGGTTTCAATGCCGATGTGAAGCTGAGGGATGGTGTGAAGAGCAAGTTCTGTGGTTATGACAGCATTTGGGAAGGCAGGTTTGAGAATGGCAAATTCATTCCAGGCAGATTGCTGAATGGCGACGAACGCAATGTGTTTGCAACTTATGACAAGGTGAATGCTCTGAAAGTTAAGATGTTCCACTACTAAGATTGATTTCTCATCTCTTTGTTCCAAAAAGAAGACGTAAATAGGTAATTTGTAATGAAGAAGTATATTGTTTTGTCTGTAATTGCTATGATGTTGACCATACCGGCAAAGGCACAGCAAAAGATTTTTGATCCAACGCTGGATCCTGAGGTGAGGATTAATCTAGTAAACACCTCCAAAATCGGTTTTCATCCTGCTTATATGTGGTATCCCGGACAATTGGCATCATATCGCCAGCAATGGTTGAGAGAACAGAGTCAAGCCCGTTGTATGGATGTGGGCTACGTGGGCAAGTTCAACCCCATGCAAGAGGTGACTTGGTTTAAGGTACAGGTGGTGGCAAAAGAGACCACATCGCTGGGTTATGCTTCTGCTGGTTCACAGAGCGTTGAAATCACTGACAATGGCAAGGCTTTTGTAGGACAGTTATCGAAAGGCAAGCACGAGCTGGTGTTCAAAGTTACTACCAAGAACCAGTTGCCGGCACTGTTCATTAACAATCATCCTCGGTTGTCAATTGTCAATTGCCAATCTTCTCTTGACGGAAAGACTTGGATGCCTGTCGAGACAGATAGCCGTTATACTAACCCCGATGTAAATCCCAATACCCGCATCAACGATGAAGCGGTGATACTGCCTAAGAATATTATACCATTGAAGAATGCAAGAATTGGAGATAATCCTCCATCTTCCCTGTCTGGAGCTGCAAAAGCCAAAGATGTTGGCATCTTAAGCAGGTTTGGCTCCATTATCTATGACTTCTGGTACGATGAGGTAGGTACCATTGAGATTGAAGCTTCAGGTAACGGTAAGTTGCACTTTACGGTGGGCGAGTCGGTAGAAGAGGTGATGAACGAAGATACCAAGAAGTTTGAGCAAAGGCCCATTGAGGATGTGGTACTTACGGGAAAGAAACGGACAATCAGGTTGCCGGAAAGGGCTTTGCGCTATCTGAAGATAACTGCTGACGATAATTGCATCCTGCATAGTGTGAAGTTCTGTGCTATGATGTGGCCCATTGAGGAAATGCTGATGACATTTGAGAGTAGTGACCAGGCTTTGAATGACCTTTTCAATGCTGGTGTGGCTACCTTGCATACCTCGATGCATGATTTCAATTTGGATGGTATTAAGCGCGATTTCCTGCCTTGGTCGATGGATGCAGTGGCCAGTATGCTGGGTATGAACTTACTGATGGGAGATCGTCAGGTAGGACGTAACAATATCAGTATCTGTCTGATGCCACCATCGCCCAATCAGAGCGACTGGGGCATCGTGGATTATCCGCTGCATGCACTGATTGCCTTGAAGCAGGATTATCTGCGTTATGGTGACCTAAGCTCCTACAAGATGTTCAAAGACCGCATTGACCAGCAAATGGATTTCTATATGAGTGTCCAGGATGAAAACGGATTCATCCATGCTGCAAAACCTTCATCTGGCTTCATTCCTGGGTGGAGTAGGGACAATGGTCCTGATGATTATGGGGTGGCCTGCTATCCGCAAATCATGCTTTACATGAACTTCCGCATAGCTGCCTATTTCTCCAAATTGCTGAAAGAAAACGCAAAAGCAAAGAATTATGAAAATAAAGCTAATCAATTGCAAAATAATATTATAGAACATTTTTGGAGTACTGAAGAAAAGGCCTTTGTGAATGGCTATCGTGAGGATGGCTCGTTGGACAAGCGTATCTCTCATCATGCCCAGTATTGGTCTGTGCTGGCAGGATTCTATCCTGAAAGGTTATTTGATTACCTTTATGAAACAGTAATACCTTCCATTCCTCATTACAAAGACAATATTTCCTACGAGAAAGGTTATGAGGCATTAGCCTATATCAAGGCAGGACGCACCAAGGAGTTCATGTTGCTCTTGGATGAGGTATGGGGTGATTGGTTACGTCAAGGTTATAGCCGATTCCCTGAAAACTTTATGGTGAACGCTGATGTTACCAAACAACTGATGTTTTATGGACGTTCATTCGGTTTGAGTCTGTGTCATGGTGCCAATGGAGCACCTCCTATAGTATTAGCTGCCTATGGAATCTTCGGGTTCAGTCAGAGTGATAAGAAACTCAATGAATATACATTGACACCCGATTTGTTGCATTTGGATTGGGTGAAAGGTCGTATTCCTGTGAAAGAGGGTTTCATCTACATCAGTCTGAATAAGAAAGGTGAATGTGAGGTAGAGATACCTGACGGATGCCAAGTTACTGTAAACTTTAGTGGTCAGATGAAAGTCTTGAAAAAGACAGGCAAGTATGCTTGGTAGTAACACTTTTGGTCAGCCTACATAAAAACAGCTCCCCTCAATTAAAGGGGAGCTCGTTTTTATTTTTGTTTGAAATATCCGTTTGTTATCTTTACTTTGCTTCAATGACATTCATGCCATCATGCAGGTTGTAAATCTTGTCAGCCCATACAAGTGTGCCTGTAACATGGGCGGGCAGTTCAATCTCTGCCTTTAGGGCATTGCCATTCTTCTTATAGCTTACCTTGATGTCACCTTGTGGATGTGGCATATTGCCGCCTATCTGCTTAATGTCGCCCAAGCGAGGCTCAATCTTCACTTTGGCGAATGCCGGAGCCGCACTGTCGATGCCCAAAAGGGTACGGAAGAATTCAATGTTAGGACTTGCACCCCAGGCATGACAGTCACTTCGTGTACCACCTACATCGCTGGTTTCTGCCCAAGTGGTCAGGCCCTGTGCAATGTTCTCGCGCCAGATGTCGAGCCATTTCAGGTAGTCGTTACCCAAGCCAGCTTTCACCAATGCCTCGTGCAGGTAGAATTTATAATATACTGAGCACTGCGATAAGGTAGTGTCAGTAAGCATCTTTTTTGCTACCTGCTTAGCTTGCTCGCCAGATACCATTCCCGTCAGGATAGCCAACGAGTTGGCATGCTGAGAGAACAACTTCTTTTCGATGGTCTGTGCATAAAGGCCTTTGCCTGCATCCCAGTAAGCATGCTGGATGCCTTCCTTCAGCTTAGCAGCAGTCTGGTCATATTTGTTGGCCATGAAGGTATTGCCTTGATAGTTTTCCAGCTCGCTCATCATCTGCAACGCCAGCAGCAGTTGTAAATCCATCAGGATACCACCACCATCAGGTCCAGCCAATGCCACACCTTGTTGCCACCCTTCTGTATCTACCCAGTCGGAGAAATTCCATCCAGGCAACCCCTTGATGCGTCCATCGGCCATCTGGTACTTACTGAAGTAGTGCAATATCTGCTCTGCACCAGGAATCAAGTCGAGCACCAATTGCTGGTCTTTGCCATAGCGCATGTAGTCATGAATAGAGTAGATGTAGCTCAAAGCATAAGGCGTAATATATTGAGGCAGCTCCGACGGAGCGCGTCCCATCGTTACACCTTCAGCACTACGACTCATGTCTGATTGACGCAGGAAATTCTTCCACAGCGTATCATCACCACTATTGTATATAGATACCAATGCCTGAATGCGTGTGTCACCCAGATATTGCAACTGCTCGTAGTAGGGACAGTCGGTGTAAGTTTCGATGGCACAGAGACGTGCAGTACGCCATCCAATCTCCATCATCTTCAGTAGTTCTTGGTTATCGGTGTTCAGCTGAGCATTCATTTTGAATGGGAATCCCGTGAACATGCTACTTACATCATTAATTTCCAATGGTTCCTCCTTAGTATTAATCTCCAGCTTTACATAGCGGAACGTGCGCCAGTCTAAAGAGGTGAACTGCTGGTTGTCTTTACCGCTTGAGATGAGTTTATCATGGCGACCCACAAAGTTCTTACCCTCCACTTCGTTGCGGTTACCTTTGTGTGAACCACGATCAATGTAAAGTGTTTCTGCATAACGGATGGTAATTTCAGTTTGCGCCCCCTTGCTGAAATTCAGTTGGAAGAAACCGTTGGTCAACTCTTCCTGATCAAGCAACAACTGTACTTTCTTGCCAGCAGGTATGGTTACCTTTGCTTGCTGTGCAGGCCATGCTTTTGAAAGACTCACACCTCCTACCGTTGACCACTGCCCCTTGACTAATTGGGAAGCTGTGCCATCAACTGATAATTGACGTACAGTTTGCATGCGCTTCTCAAATCGTTCTACCTGTGGCAAGGTACTAGGTACAAGCATGTGGTCAAATAGGCCTCCTGTGCCAAAACTGTTGTCATGAGGTGCCCCCAGTTCATAAGGTTTGGCTTCCTTCCACTGACTCAGGTCGGCATTTGCATCCTTCCAGTCAGTAATGGTCTTGCTGAAGTCTATAGACTCACCAGCCCCTAAAGCATAATAGCCGGGAACGCTTTGGCGGAGTGGGGAATAAGCGGGATCCTGAATAGCCTTCCAAGTTTCGTCAGTATTCACCACTTTGGCTTCGCCCTTACCCATCATCAGGAAGCCTGTGTGTACGGTGGCATTGGGCACAGGGGTAAAACTGCCCTCATTCCATACTTGTGCTGCCAAAACATTATTGCCTGTTTTGAGATAAGGAGCCAGATCTACGGTCTCATAGTTCCAGTGTCTGGAGTCGTTGCGGGCAGGGCCTAATGAGGCAAGTTGTCCGTTTACATAGAGTTTGTAACGGGTATCACCGCTAACATACACCACAAATTCGCTGGGTTTGCTGGCCAGGTTCACATCCTTGCGGAAATAGTACACACCATACTCTTTAGCCTGTGTACCAGGAACTTCGATCCATGCAGCATCCCACAACTCAGTCTTCATATCGAATGAGGTACGGTCTTTTAATTGCATCTTAATATACTGAAGAGGATATTGTGCTGATGCTGGCAGCAGAGATGCTCCTACCAATAATAAAGTCAATAGTCTTTTCTTCATATTATAATAATCATTTTCTTAATTCAACGGCGTTTTATGTTCACGTCTCCACTTCATATATTCTTCCCAGAGTTGCAACTGGGGCAGGTTATGAATACCAGTGAGGAAAGCACCGTCTCGGAAGTTCATCACACATTCAGTGCCCTCAGCATATACAGGCCACAAAGGCAGATAACCACCGTTGGGGTCTCCTGTTTTGATAAAATTAATCCAATATTGCATCACTAAGCGCGACAAAGCCTCGTCAGAAGGACTGGCAGGACCGCCGAATCCCCCCAACTGTCCGAAGGTCAGACCTAGTTCACCGGCATGCATGGTCAGGTATTCACGTCCCCCCTGATCACCTCTGCGGAAGAAGTTCTGCTTGGCATGATTGAAGAAGAACATATACACTTTACCTTTACCCTTACCTTCTGCTGTGTTCTTGCTCTGCAGGTTACCCCATGCATAGGTAGGCCAGGCAAAAGCAGCCTCACGGAAAATGTCACTGTGAGCATCGAAAGCCTCTTGGTCGGTTTTGCCAGGATACATCTCACGGAATCTCTGCTGCCAACCAGCATCAGGGAAGCTTTCTTTCATCTCCTGCTCATACTGCTCAGGCTTGAAGCCCCCCAAGAAGCCTGTGAACATTGACCCCTCGTCGCTATTAGTACCCATGAGTATATTCACATCGTTATAGTCGCCCTGTTGGTACATTGGATAGGGGTCGCCCTTCAACACATAGCCGTCATACACTGGCCACAAGGCGCCACCAGCCCCAAAGGCGATAGGGTCACCCATGAACTTCTCTGGATCTACCTTGCGCAGGTCTTTCAGTTTCAGCTTGCCCATTCCGATGCGGTTGATGAAATCTTTGCCATATTTCTCACTACCTGCCATGTTGCGGATGGAGTTGTTGTCGATGCGCACATTATCCTCTGGCGCCATGTTGCCGCCACTCTCAGAAATAGCTCCGCGGAACAGACCTTTGGTCAACGGACTCTGACAGAGCATCGCCACTGAGATAGCACCAGCGCTCTCTCCCATGATGGTCACTTTCTCAGGATCACCGCCAAATGCAGCTATGTTGTCATGAATCCATTGCAGTGCCATAATCTGGTCCATTAAGCCATAGTTGCCACTAATGGCACGCCCGTTCTCCTTCTGACTCTCTTGACTCAGTTCTGGCAATGAGAGGAATCCAAACACGTTGGTACGATAGGTGATAGCAGCATAGACGATGCCTGCTTGTGCAAACTTCTCGCCGTTGTTCTCCCACGAAGCACCCGTATTGAACCCACCTCCATGAATCCACACTAATACTGGCAGTCCTTCGCCTGCTTTCTTGGCTGGAGTCAGAATGTTCAGATAGAGACAATCCTCACTGACACCAGGTTGTCCAGGACGTGCAGGACCCTGACTCTGCTGATAAGGCTTGTCCTTAAAAGTATCAGCCTTATAAACGCCTTGCCATTTCTGTGCAGGCAGAGGAGCTTTCCAACGTAAATCACCCACAGGAGGAGTAGCAAAAGGGATGCCTTTATAGTGAGCCAATCCATTCTGCTCTACACCTTCCACCTCACCCTGTGCTACGGTTGTATGCAGCAACTGGGCATTTAAGCTCATGGCAAACAAAACCATGCAAGCGGTAGCAATATACTTTCTCATAATGCTTGTAATTTGTGTTTTTATTTCTACAAAGATAAACTATTCTTACAAATCAATCAAGTCTTATATAGTTAATAACGAATCATTTTTTTCTCAAAACGAAAAAAAACACTATCTTTGCATCAATCATTTAATTATTTCAGGTATGACTAAAATCACTTCTGAACGAGTATTGAGCATTTTCAGTGAGCTTAATCAGATACCACGTCCTTCACATCATGAGGAGCGAGTGGCTGACTATCTTTGTCAGTTTGCGCAGCGTCTGCAATTAGACTATGAACGCGATCCAGAAAACTGTGTTGTCATTCGCAAACCAGCTACTCCGGGATATGAGGCTTCTGAGCCCATTGTGCTGCTGAACCACATGGATATGGTATGTGTGGGAATGTCTGATCCCCTCAACGACCCCATCGTGGCATACGTTGAGGATGGATGGATGAAAGCTCGAGGCACATCATTGGGAGCCGACAACGGTATTGGCCTGTCTATGGCGCTCGCCGTACTGGAAAGCGACTGCATTGCACATCCTGCCTTAGAAGTGATTACTACCACCAATGAGGAGGATGGTATGTCGGGTGCTGCCCAACTCTCAAAAGATTTCCTGCAAGGGCGTAAAGTCATTAACCTCGATTCTGAAGATTATGACACTATCACGACAGGTGCTGCAGGAGCCTGCTTGCAGTTCCATCGTCTGCCTATGCAGCTGGAACAATCACCAATAGGTCAGTGGGCTTGGTATAGCATCCGTTTTGAAGGTGGATTGGGTGGTCATTCTGGTGTTGACATCAATAAGGGGCGTTGCAGTGCCGTCGTAGCCGTTAAGACATTTCTGCAGAATATAGGTAAAGTGTGCGAATACCGCATTGCCAACATTCAGGTAGGAGAGGCCAACGCCTCTATCGCTTCTACAGCCAACCTCACCATCTGTGTACCTACTACTGAAGCTATTGTTGAACAGGAAAAGTTTATCAACGAATGGATGCACCAAGAATATCCTGCCGATGCCAATATGCATTGTACTCTCCTGTCTTGCGACCCTCAGGATAAGGTCATTTCTAAAGAGACTGTTGATGCGCTGCTCTGTGCTTTGGCAAAGACACCGCAAGGGGTAGTGAAAATGAGTGAAGTAATGCAAGATACCGTTGAGACATCCAATAATATAGGACGCATCGTGACAGAGTCCGACCATCTCTTTGTATCCACCCATACACGTAGTTTCATCGATGCCGTGATGGAGCAACTCAGCAAGGATATTGCTGCTAATTTCGCCACCATTGGTGCTACCTCAGAAACCATTATGTCAGCACCTGCTTGGCAAGAAGACCAGCACTCGCCCTTCCTGCAGCTCACCAGCGATACCTTCCTTGACGTACTGGGTTGGCGTCCCCGTATGGTGGCCATGCACTTCGTGCTTGAGGCTGGTTTCTTCGTACAGCACTATCCAGGCATCCAAATGGCCAGCATAGGTCCCCGCATTGTTGAACCCCATTCTGCCAGCGAGCGTGTGGAAATGAAAACCATCGATGATATTTGGCAAGTATTGTTGGAATTGCTGAAACGATTGAAATAGTAAAAATCTGATATAACCGAGTGTCCTTCTGTAACGGTTTCTGTTTTTGTTAATGATAATGGTAATAAAAAAGCCCAAGCATAGAGGCCCGGGCTTTTCTTATATTAAAGTTAGGTAAGTTATTATTTAACGCTATATACCTTGTCACCCATTACTGCAGTGATGCCCACCAGTTTCATGAAAGCATAGTCAGGATCATCAACTGGATGAGCCTCCTTCATACTGGGGTACTTGTCAAGGAAATGAGTGCGAACCTCAGGAGTCTCAGTTTCCACCAACTTGCAAGTGATGCGCATCCATCCACGTCCTTCGTTGGGGAATGCTGCAATTTGCACCTTAGGATTCTTTACCAACTAAATTAGGTCAAAACAGACCGAAATAAATCTTAAATCAAATCACGTAAAACACTGTCTTACAATTAACTCCGCTTAACTAACCTTATTCTTCGCCTATTGCGCGTTTGCCCCGATTAGAGTAATTTTGTACCGCCATTGTACCTCGGGTGGATGAGCAGAGGGTTCGTAGGGTGTTCCCTTAAATCACCTTATTTCCTCTTAAATCCGCTTAATTGGTTTCCGTCAGGGAC